>Ga0160465_100205_pt1 | contig 46995 bp, 38 predicted proteins | sample HID1971K_E11MG_FD_108209 | JGI IMG/M metagenome (GOLD analysis project Ga0160465, IMG submission 108209) | Enriched millipede-associated microbial communities from UW Madison campus, WI, USA - HID1971K_E11 MG | ecosystem: Host-associated > Arthropoda: Insects > Digestive system > Unclassified ...
CAGGCGTGCATTGATGATGTTCATGGGGTTACTCCTTGCCTTGGGCTTCGGTCATGCGCCATATCAGCATAGCGACCGCAGCATTCATACGAAAAAGCGGGTCGTCGAGGGACTGCCCGCTCAATTGTTCGATACGTTGCATCCGTTGGTTGATGGTGTTGCGGTGCACACCCAGGCGCTGCCCGGCCTTGAGGCCGTTGCCGTTTTCCATGAGCAGCGCGTCGAGGGTGTGCAGCAAGGTGTTGGGCTGTTTGCGCCCGGTGCTGCGCAGTGGGCCGAGGGTGCGGGTGACGAAGTCGTCGAGCAGCGAACGGTCGACGATCCCCTGCAGCAAGCGCAGCACGCCCAGTTCGCTGAAGTCGCACAGGCCCGTGGCCGGGCGCAGGTTCTGCGCCACCTCCAGCGCCTGGCGGGCTTCGTTGAGGGCCTGGCGATAATGGGCGCAGTCTTCGGCGGGGCTGGAAAGCCCCATGAACAGGCCCATTTCCCCGACCAGCGCGGCGAGTTGTCGGTGCAGGTCGGCCAACGCTGCACGCAGGTGCGGCGAATCCGGCAGCAGCAACACGAACAGGTCACCCGCCAATTGCGCCGTGACCGCTTCCGGCCGGCCGCGACACCAGGCTTCGAGCAGGTCTTCCAGCGCTTGCCGGGTGCCCTGCCACAAGCGTTCGCCCTGGGCCAGCCCGTGCCGTTCGAACAGCTCGTCGACCGCCGACAGGCGCAGCGCCACCAGCCGGCGCGGCCCGTCCAGGGCCAGTTGCAGGTGCGCCGCACGCTGCCGGGCGATGGCCAGGCTTGGGTAATCACCGGTCAGCAACTGGCCGAGGATGTCGTTGCGCGAACGCCGCTCCTGGGTCATCTGCACCAGCGCAGTCCCGATCAGGTGGGTGACCACCACCATTTTCAGGGCATAGGGCTGCTCGATCAGCGGCAGGCCCAGTTGCTCGGCACGGGCAATCACGGCGGGCGGTATGTGCTGGATGAACGAGCCACCGGTGAGGATCACCATGCCGGCGATACCCACCGCCTCGCCATCCTCGACCAGGCTCAGCAGGTTGCTTTCGCCGCGCGGGTGATTGATGCCGGTGACGAACACCAGCTCGCCGCCCATCACCCACTCGGCGATGCCTTCATTTTCCGCCACGTAGGGCCAGCGCACACGCCGCTGCAGGTTGCGTGCGCCGGCCCGCACGCGCATGTCTTGCAAACCCGGCAGGCACAGGAGTTCTTCGAGTGCCAGGCTCACGGTTCGACCTCGGCCTGGCCCAGCGCCTGGCGCCGGCCACGCAGTTCGAGCAGCAGGATGTAGCACAGTGCCGAGGCGCTGATGCCTACAAGCGGGGCCACCCAGGGCGAGGCGTAGGCCAGTACCGCACCGACGGCATAGGCGAACAGCCCGGCAAGGTTGTAGCGCGGCAGGCTGACCGAACCCAACGCGGGGTACTTGCCACGGTGGCGGTACCAGAAGTCAGCCATGATCACCCCGCCCACCGGCGGGATGATCGACCCCAGCAGCACCAGGAACGGGATCAGCAATTCGTACATGCCACCGATCGCCAGCAGGATGCCGACACCCGCCGCCGCCAGCGTCATGGTGCGCCGACGCTCACTGCGCAGCAGGTGGCAGGCCGCCGCCGAGACGTTGTAGATGGTCGGCCCCTGGATGGTCCACAGGTTCAGGCAGAGCATCACCACCGCCGCGAACGAGAGGCCCTGGAGCATCATCACTTCGACGATGTCGGCCTGTTGGTAGACCATCGCGCACCAGGCACCGGCCACCACCATCAGGCCATTGCCGAGCAGGAACGCGACGATACTGGCCGTGACCGCCACCCGCCCGCTGCGCGACAGCCGCGTCCAGTTGGTGGCCTGGGTGGCGCCGCTGGCGAAGGTGCCGAAGACCATGGTCACTGCGGCGGAAAAGGTCAGGGTTTCGTGTGGCACCAGTGCCGCGAGCTGCTGCAAACCCCCGACATCGCGGGTGGCGATCACCATGGAAATGATCAACAGCGCGAACATCAACGGCACCGACACCCGTGACAGCAGGTCCAGGCCCTTGAAGCCGACGATGGCGGTGATGCTGAAGCCCAGCCCGAACAGCACCATCAATGGCACGGTGAAACCGGGGGCCAGCCCCAGCAGCTTGACCAGCACGATGGCCACGGTAGCCGTGCCCCAGGCGTACCAGCCAAGTTCCGCGAAGCCCAGCAGAAAATCCGAAAGCCGGCTGCCCGCCTCGCCGAAACAGAAACGGCCCATGAGCACGGTATTGAGCCCGCTGCGCGACGCGATGAACGCCAGCGCTGCGGCATACAGCGCCAGCAGGCTGTTGCCGATGGCGGCGATCCACAGCATGTCGACGAAGTTGAAGGCCATGCCGAGCTTGCCGCCGGCGAACATGGTGCCGGTGAAGAAGGTGAAACTGAACAGCACCATGGCAATCGGCAACAGGCCCTTGCGCGCATGCTGGGGCGCTTCGCAGAGGGGGAATTCGGAGGGTGAGCTCATGGTCGGGTGGCTCCGGGTTGAAGGTGCAGCGACAAGAGCAATATGCGGGCCGCTTTTGCCAAGGCCGGGAAAGCCGAAAAAGCAGGCGCGGGGCATAAGAAAGACTGTGCAGATTGCACAGAATAGCGTCGCCAAGGAGAAAGCAATGTGTGCCGCGTGACTCATTTGGAGGCGAACATGCACCAATGCGAAACAGGCTGGGTAATTTTCACCCAGCCTTCAGCCAGCCCCTTGACCCAGGTCATGGCCTGATGGACGATCGACGCTTCCCCGACCAAGGACGAAGGCATGTTACGGATACTGGGCAGAGCGTCTTCCATCAACGTGCGTAAAGTCCTGTGGGCCTGCGCCGAATTCGATATCCCTTTCGAACGCGAAGACTGGGGCACGGGCTTCCAGCCCACCGACGCCCCCGAATTCCTTGCGCTCAACCCCAATGCCATGGTGCCGGTCATCCAGGACGGTGACTTCACCCTGTGGGAATCCAACACCATCATCCGCTACCTCGCCACACGCTATGGCGATGGGGGCTGCTACCCGGCCGAAGCGGTCGCCAGGGCCCGCGTGGATCAATGGATCGACTGGCAGGCCACGGACCTGAACCGCTCGTGGAGCTATGCCTTCATGTCGCTGGTCCGGCATTCCCCCGCGCATCAGGATCCGCAGGCACTGGCCGAAGGTTGCGCGCAGTGGGTGCACAACATGCAGATCCTCGAACAACAGCTGGCCGCGACCGGCGCCTATGTGGCAGGTGATCGGTTCACCCTGGCCGATATCCCTATCGGGCTTTCGGTGAACCGCTGGTTCGAGACCCCTTTCGAGCACCCGCCGCTGCCGGCCGTCAGCGCCTACTTCGAACGCCTGACCGACCGCCCCGGCTTTGTTGCGCACGGACGCAACGGCACCCCCTGAGTGGCAAATTCTGCGCACGCCCAGTGCGTGCGCAGCGCCTGGGCGACATCGCTATAATCCTCCGTCTGATATGCGCCCAAGGCCCCCCACATGCCCCGCTTGCCGAAGTTGCTGTTGCCCCTGCTGCTCATCGCCGCCCTCGGCGCCTGCGACCAGAAACCCACTCGCGAAGAACAGATCCTGGCCAACCTGCCCTTGCAGGAAGCCTACGCGCACAACATCGAGCGCATGGCCGCGCTGCTCACCCGCACCCACCCGCAACTCGATGAACAGACCATTCGCGAGGTGCTGCGCAAGCACCTCACGGTCGAGGACCAGCGCCAGGACCTGTTCAAGCTCTACAGCGAGAAGAACTTCAGCGACGCCGAGTTCGCCAGCATCGTCGCGGCCACCCGCGACCCGGCCAAGGCGCGGGCCATGGAAGAGACCGAAGAAGGCCAGCGACTGAGCGAAAAACTCACCCGGCTGATGCGCGAGACGGCGCGCGATGCCAAGGTGCAGGCACTGGCCGCGCAGCGCATGCAGCAGGTGGAAGATGAACTGAGCGAGCGGGAAGAAAACGCTCTGCTACGCTAGCTGTAACAAGTCTTGTCATAATACTGTCGTCTTTCGGTCATAGGATTGACCCCAACCTGACATTTACCTACTTCATGGATGAGCGTCTCATGCGTCGTGTGGTTTTCAATCAGAAAGGTGGCGTGGGCAAGTCGAGCATCGCCTGCAACCTGGCCGCAGCCAGTGCCGCCGAGGGCTATCGCACATTGCTGGTCGACCTCGACCCGCAGGCCAACGCGACCTATTACCTCACCGGGCTGACCGACGACGCCATCCCGGCCGGCATCGCCGACTTCTTCCGCCAGACCCTGTCGCCCTCTACCGCCGCGGGCAAGAAGCACCGCGTGGCGATCACCGAGACCCGCTACCCCAACCTGCACCTGGTCACCGCCAGCCCCGACCTCAGCGACCTGCAGAGCAAGCTGGAGCACAAGTTCAAGATCAACAAGCTGCGCAAGCTGCTGATCGAGCTGGGCGAAGACTACGAACGGATCTACATCGACACGCCCCCGGCCCTGAACTTCTACACCTTCAGCGCATTGGTGGCCGCCGAGCGCCTGCTCATTCCGTTCGACTGCGACAGCTTCTCGCGCCAGGCGCTGCTCAGCGTCATGGCCGAGGTCGAGGAGATGCGCCAGGACCACAACCCGTCGCTGCAGGTCGAGGGCGTGGTGGTCAACCAGTTCGCCGGGCGCACAGCCTTGCACCAGACCCTGGTCGACCAGCTGCGCAGCGAAGGCCTGCCGGTATTGCCGGTGTACCTGAGCAGCTCGATCAAGATGCGCGAGTCGCACCAGGCCTCGGTGCCGCTGGTGCACCTGGCACCGCGGCACAAACTGTCACTGGAGTTCGTCGACCTGCTCGACGTGCTGGAACGGGCCGCCTGACCGGGCAAATCTTCCACGCGCAGGGGCTACCCGACCGCTCGTCCGGGTGATAGATTCGCCGCCATGAAAACCACCCGGCAGACCCGCACGCTGACCGCCTGGACGCTCTATGCCAGCGTCCTGTTCAGCCTATTGCTGTGCGGCCTGCACCATGGCCAGATGGGCGGCTTGCGCCTGGCCGGCCTGGAAGGCGGGTTCTGTTCGGTGAACAGCGAGCACGGTGTCGCCATCGACCTGGATGGCGCCGGTGGCGACCAGCACATGGCCCAGCTCGACTGCCCGGTCTGTTCTTCCTTCGGCATGGCAGTACCCCTGAGCAGCGCTGGCTTCTCGTTCGCCCCAGCACACAGCGCCGCCACCTCACCCATTGTCGTGCGCAGCTGGGCGCAACCGCCGCCCCGCTACCAACGCCCTGCCCTCACCCCCCGCGCGCCCCCCGCCGCCTTCCCCGCAGCAGCCCTTCATATCGCCTGACCCCAGCCGGGCGCGCCTGCGTGCGCGGTCGTGGTCAGCCATGACCCTTGCGTGGAAGACACAATAATATGCTCCGCAATACCTCCCTGGTGCTCCTCATGGGCACCTGCACCTTCACCTGGGCGGACGACGCCGCCGTGGAACTCGGCGCCACCACCATCGGCGGCGAACGTGACGCCCCCTCCGGCGTGCAACTGGATGAACCGATCCGCACAGGCTCCCGGCTGGGCCTGACCGCCCGCGAAACCCCGGCGTCGGTGAGCGTGTCCGACCGCCGACTGATCGAAGAACGCGGCGCCAAGGACAGCCAGGACGTGATCAACGCCATGACCGGCGTGAACGCCTCGGCCAACCCCGGTTTTGGCGGCTTCGTCAGCTATCGCGGTTTCACCCAGAACCAGGTCACCCAGTTGTTCAACGGCATCAACCTTGGCTACAGCAGCGCGATGCGGCCGGTGGATGCCTGGGTGCTGGATCGGGTCGAGCTGCTCGGCGGACCCTCGTCCTTCCTGCACGGTGCAGGCTCGGTCGGCGGCTCGATCAACTACATCACCAAGCTCGCCACCCGCGACCAGCAGATCTTCGACGGGCGGGTGCGCTATGGCAGCTACGACGACGCGGAAGTGGCCTTCGGCATCAACCAGGCCCTGGCCGGCAACCCGGCCGATGCCCGCCACTTCATGCGCCTGGATTACAGCCACAGCGGCAGCAACGGCTACATCGACCGCAACGAGCGGCAGACTGACAGCGTTGCGTTTTCGCTGCTCAGCGACCTGGCCCCCGACCTCACCCACACCCTGGCCCTGGAGTACCAGGAAGACCGCGAGGACAGCCCGTACTGGGGGGCGCCGATCTTGCCCGGGCGCAGCACCATGAAGATCGACAACAGCCGCCGCTTCGAAAACTACAACGTCGCCGACGGCCGTTATGAACAGCGGGTACGCTGGTTGCGCTCGATCCTCGACTACCAGGTCAGCGACAGCACCAGCGTGCAGAACACGCTGTACCACTACAACGCCCAGCGCGACTACCGCAACCTGGAGCGCTACAGCTATACCAGCGACGGTAACGTGCTGCGCGCCAGCCCCTACCTGCAGCGCCATGACCAGAACGTGCTGGGTGACCGCGTCGAGCTGCGCCATGACCACAGGCTGTTCGGCCTGGCCAGCCAGTGGTCGCTGGGCCTGGACTATTCGCGCATGCGCCAGACGCTCTACCCGACCTCGAGCAGCTACACCGACGTGGTCGACCCCGACCACTTCGATCCGGGCAGCTTCGACGACATCCCCGGGGTGAATGCGGGCCTGACCAAGGGGCGCCGCCATGAAGTCACCAACCGCGCCGTGTTCGCCGAGCACCGCCTGCAACTGACCGAGCGCCTGGCCCTGCTGACCGCCCTGCGCTACGACTACCTGGACATGCAAGTGACCAACTACGGCGCCGTCACGCCGACCTCGCCGGCCTTCTTCGAACGCCGCTGGGAACCGCTGTCCGGGCGCATCGGCCTGACCTACGCGCTGACCCCAGCGGCCAGCGTCTATGTGCAGTACAGCACCGCCGCCGACCTGCCTGCCGGCTCGCTGGCGGCGGCGACCTACTCCAACGTCGGCCTGTTCGACCTGTCCAAGGGCGAGCAGTGGGAAGTGGGCAGCAAGTTCGATTTCCTGGAAGGACGTGGTGCGGCAACGGTGGCGCTGTACCAGATCGTGCGCAAGGACTTCGCCGTGCGCGATTCGGTCGACCCCAACCAGACGGTCCAGGCCGGGCAACAGACTTCCCGCGGGATCGAGTTGTCGGGGCGGCTGCAGGTGACCCCGAAGCTGCTGGCCGAAGCCAACTATGCCTATGTCGATGCCGAGTACGATGAGTTCAACGAAGCCGTCAACGGCGTGTCGGTGTCGCGCAAGGGCAATGCCCCGGTCAACGTGCCGGCCAACGTGGCCAACCTGTGGCTGACCTACAGCCTCGACCCGGCGTGGTCGGTCGGGGTGGACAGCCGCTATGTCGATTCGGTGTATGCCGACAATGCCAATACCCTCAAGGCCCCGGCCTATACCCTGTTTGGTGCCTTCGCCCGCTACCGGCTGGACGAACACACCACGGTCACCGGGCGGGTGCGCAACCTGACCGACGAGGTGTATGCCAAGCAGGCGTACGGACTGCAGTACTACATGGGTGCGCCGAGGACGTTCGAGGTGGCGGTGGACATGCGGTTCTGATGGGTGCGGCCTGGTCGCCAGCGTGGCGGCCAGGCCGGACTGCACAATGTAAAGTGTCCTACCGTTGATACGTCCATTTCCCAAGCAATCTTCAGTGATAATCTGCCCACCTCTCACCTGCCGGCACATGAAGCTCCGGCGACTTTCATGGCAAGGAAGTTCACGTGTTCGAAACGCTGTCCCCGGTTCTGCTGATCACCGCCTTTGTCTGCCTGGCGGGTTGCAAAAGCCACTCCTCGTCCAACGTGGATGAGCAAACCCTCAAGATGGCAACCTGCAGGCGCAGCTGAACAGCCGCTGCATGGCACTCGACCTGCGCAAGATGCCCGGCTATGTCACCGATGAGAGGGGGCTGGCGAGCGGCTACAGCGAGGTGGATTACGCGCCGTGGCGGGTGGTGCGGCCATGATGCCGTATGGCACGGGCTCCGCCCGTGTTCGCGGGACAAGCCCGCTCCCACAGGTTCACCCGTGTTCATGAAAACGGTGCTGGACCTCTACCTCTATTCATGAAAACGGCGCTGGACCTGTGGGAGCGGGCTTGTCCCGCGAACCAGGGCGAAGCCCTGGCCATCCACTGCCCCCTTTTCGCGGGCCAGCACGGTCAAAACAGATATCCCGATGTCGCCCACGAGGAAGCGCAACCCCTCACAGCCCGGTCTACTGCCTGAAACAACAACGATGACGCGGCCGTGACCACGTCACGTCCCTTCAGGCTGCCTATGGAACCGGAGCACCTGCACATGTCCGCATCTCATGAGGTATCCCCCACCACGCTACGCCGCGTCATCGCCGCCTCGGCCATCGGCAACTTCGTCGAATGGTTCGACTTCGCCGTGTACGGCTTTCTCGCCACACTCATCGCCAGCCAGTTCTTCCCCAGCGGCGATGCCAGCGTGGCGCTGCTCAAGACCTTCGCCGTGTTCGCCGTGGCCTTCGCCCTGCGGCCACTGGGCGGCATCGTGTTCGGTGCCCTGGGCGACCGGCTCGGGCGCAAGCGCATCCTGTCCCTCACCATCCTGCTGATGGCAGGCTCCACCACACTGATCGGCCTGCTGCCCACCTACGCCAGCATCGGCCTCGCCGCGCCGGCGCTGCTGACCCTGGCGCGCTGCCTGCAGGGTTTTTCCGCCGGCGGCGAGTATGCCGGGGCCTGCGCCTACCTGATGGAACATGCGCCGCGCAACCGACGCGCGTTCTATGGCAGCTTCGTGCCAGTCTCGACCTTCTCGGCCTTCGCCTGCGCAGCCGTGATCGCCTATGGCCTGGAAGCCAGCCTGTCGGCCGAAGCGATGAGCGCCTGGGGCTGGCGCATTCCGTTCCTGGTGGCCGCGCCGCTGGGGCTGGTGGGCCTGTACCTGCGCTGGCGGATGGAAGAAACCCCGGCCTTCCGCCAGGCCCTGGCCGAAGGCAAGGCCCATGAACACTCACCGCTCAAGGAAACCCTGCGCAGCCATGGCCGGACCCTCCGCAACCTGGGGGCGTTCATTTCGTTGACGGCATTGTCGTTCTATATGTTCACCACCTACTTCGCCACCTACCTGCAACTGGTCGGCAACCTGACCCGTGCCCAATCGCTGCTGGTGACCACCGTGGCGCTGCTGTTCGCCGCGGTCGGCTGCCCGCTGGCCGGGGCGTTCTCGGACCGCGTCGGGCGGCGCAAGACCATCGGCTTTACCTGCCTGTGGGTGATGGTCTGTGTGTTCCCCGCGTATTGGCTGGCCAGCTCCGGCTCGATGTCGGGGGCGCTGCTGGGGGTGATCCTGCTGGCGGTGGGAGCGCTGTGCAGTGGGGTGGTTACTGCTGCGCTGCTGTCGGAGAGCTTTCCGACCCGCACGCGGTATACCGCTTCGGCCATTACTTACAATGTGGCCTACACGCTGTTTGGCGGTACTGCGCCGCTGGTGGCAACCTGGTTGATCGGGTTGACCGGTAGTAGCCTGGCGCCGGCGTTCTACCTGGTGGTGATTGCTTTGGTGGCGCTGGTGGGGGGGTTGGCGTTGCCGGAAACGGCGCGGATTTCGTTGCATGACGAGCCGGGGGTCGATAGGCACCGGCAGGCTGCTCGCGTTTGAAACGGGGGGCTGCTTTGCAGCCCATTCGCGGGACAAGCCCGCTCCCACAGGTCCTTCACTGCATTCAAACCCTGTAGTCAACCTGTGGGAGCGGGCTTGTCCCGCGAATGGGCCGCAAAGCGGCCCCTGCTTCACACCTCTTCGCGCCGGTACGCCCACTGGTACAGCGCCGGCAACACCAGCAAGGTCAACGCCGTCGACGACAGGATCCCACCAATCACCACCGTCGCCAGCGGCCGCTGCACTTCGGCACCGGTGCCGGTGGCCAAGGCCATCGGGATGAACCCCAGTGACGCCACCAAGGCGGTCATCAGCACCGGCCGCAAGCGCGTCAGCGCCCCCTCCTCGACCGCCACCCGCAAGCTGCGGCCCTCCTCACGCAGGCTACGGATAAAGGCAATCATCACCAGGCCATTGAGCACCGCCACGCCGGACAAGGCGATAAAACCCACCCCTGCGGAAATCGACAGGGGAATGTCACGCAGCCACAGCGCCAGCACCCCGCCGGTCAAGGCGAAGGGAATCCCCGTGAACACCAGCAGACCATCCTTGAGGTTGTTGAACATCATCAGCAGCAGCGCCATGACCAGCAGCAACGCCACCGGCACCACCACCTGCAGGCGCTCGGCCGCCGACTGCAACTGTTCGAACTGGCCGCCCCAGCGGGTCCAGTAGCCGGGCGGTATCGCCACTTGCTCGCGCAACGCCAGCTCGGCCTGCTCGACGAACGAGCCCAGGTCACGCCCGCGCACGTTGGCACTGACCACCACCACCCGCTTGCCATCCTCGCGGCTGACCTGGTTCGGCCCCAGTTGCAGGTTCAGCGTGGCGACTTGCGCCAACGGGATGAAGCCGATTTGCGCGGCCCCCGCCGAGGCGCTCGCGGGCACGGGAATCAGCAGGCTGGACAAGCCATCGACATCGGTGCGCAACGCCTCGGGCAGGCGCACGACCATGTCGAAGCGGCGGTCGCCCTGGTACAGCGTGCCCGCCGTGCGACCGCCCACGGCAATGGCGATCGCGTCCTGCACGTCACCCACATTGAGGCCATGGCGGGCAGCCTTGTCGCGGTCGATATCGATGGTCAGCACCGGCAGGCCGGTGGTCTGCTCGACCTTCACTTCCGAGGCGCCCGGCACTTGCTGCAGGCTGCTGGCGATTTGCGCGGCGGTGCGGTTGAGCACGTCCATGTCGTCACCGTACAGCTTGACCGCCACGTCACTGCGCACGCCGGAAATCAGCTCGTTGAAGCGCAGCTGGATCGGTTGCGACAACTCATGGTTGCTGCCCGGCACACTGGCGGCCGCGCGCTGCACTTCGGCGATCAACGCTTCACGCGATTTGCCAGGGTCTGCCCACTGCTCTTGAGGGCGCAACATCACGTAGGCGTCGGAAATGTTCGGCGGCATCGGGTCGGAGGCGATCTCGGCGGTGCCGGTGCGGGCAAACACCCGCTGCACTTCCGGCACCTGAGTGATGATCGCCTGCTCCAGGCGCTGCTGCATGTCCACCGACTGCGACAGGCTGGTGCCCGGCACCCGCAGGGACTGCAGGGCAAAGTCACCCTCGCTGAGGCTGGGGATGAACTCACTGCCCATGCGGCTGGCCATGCCCCCGGACAACACCACCAGCACGGCCGCCGCGCTGAAGGCCAGCTTGCGCCGGCCCAGCACCCAGGCCAGTACCGGGGCATAGCGCTGGCGCGCGGTGCGCATCACCAGGCCTTCCTCTTCCTTGACCTTGCCGGTGACGAACAGCGCGATGGCTGCGGGCACGAAGGTCACCGACAGGATCATGGCACCCAGCAGCGCGATCACCACGGTGAAGGCCATGGGGTGGAACATCTTGCCCTCGACGCCCGTCAGGGCAAAGATCGGCAGGTACACCACCATGATGATCAGCTGGCCGTAAATCAGCGGCCGGCGCGCCTCCCGGGCCGCAGCGAACACCTCGTGGAAGCGCTCGCTGCGGCTGAGCATGCGGCCATGGCGTTGCTGGGCATGGGCCAGGCGGCGGATGGCGTTCTCGACGATCACCACCGCACCGTCGACGATGATGCCGAAATCGAGCGCGCCAAGGCTCATCAGGTTGGCGCTGACCTTGTTGCTGAACATGCCGGTAAAGGTGAACAGCATCGACAGCGGAATGACCATGGCGGTGATCAGCGCCGCGCGGATGTTGCCGAGGAACAGGAACAGCACGGCAATCACCAGGATCGCCCCTTCGACCAGGTTCTTCTTGACCGTGGCGATGGCCTTTTCGACCAGGTGGGTGCGGTCGTAGACCGTCACCGCGACCACCCCTTTGGGCAGGTTGCGGTTGATGTCCACCAGCTTGGCCGCCACCGCCTGGGACACCGTGCGGCTGTTCTCGCCGATCAGCATGAACACCGTGCCCAGTACCACCTCGCGGCCGTTCTCGGTGGCCGCGCCCGAGCGCAACTCCTGGCCCAGACCGACCTGGGCCACATGGCTGACGCGAATCGGCGTGCCATCGGCCGTGGAGATGACGATGTTGGCGATGTCCTCGGCCGTGGCCACCTGCCCCGGCGCGCGGATCAGCAATTGCTCGCCGTTGCGCTCGATATAGCCGGCGCCGACGTTGGCGTTGTTGCGTTCGAGGGCGCCGATCAAGTCGTTGAGGGTCAGCTTGTAGGCTGCCAAGCGCTTGGGCTCCGGGGCGATCAGGTACTGCTTGGCATGGCCGCCGATGCTGTTGACCTCGGCCACCCCTGGCACGTTGCGCAGCTGCGGCTTGATGATCCAGTCCTGGATTTCGCGCAGGTCGGTGGCCGTGTACGGCGTGCCGTCATCCTTGAGCGCGCCCTCCTCGGCCTCGACCGTCCACAGGAAGATTTCCCCAAGGCCGGTGGAAATCGGCCCCATGCCGGACTCGATCCCTTCGGGCAACTGCGCCCGGGCGACCTGCAGGCGTTCGTTGACCAGTTGGCGGGCGAAGAACAGATCGGTGCCGTCATCGAAGATCACCGTCACCTGGGACAGCCCGGAGCGCGACAGCGAGCGGGTCTGCTTGAGCCCCGGCAGGCCGGCCATGGCGGTCTCGATGGCGTAGGTAATGCGCTGTTCGGTTTCCAGCGGCGAGTAACCGGGCGCAGCGGTGTTGATCTGCACCTGGACGTTGGTGATGTCGGGCACCGCGTCGATGGGCAGTTTCTGGTAGCTGTGGATACCCACGGCCGCCATCAGCACCGCGGCGAGCATCACCACCAGGCGTTGCTCGATGGCGAATTGGATCAGGCGTTCGAACATGCAAGCGTCCCCGCAATCAATGGCTGTGCTCGGCGGAGCCTTTGCCAAGCTCCGACTTGAGGACGAAGCTGCCCGCGGCAGCCACCTGGGTACCGGCGTCCAGGCCGGCGGTGATCTCTACCTGGCCGGCGTCGCGACGGCCGATCTGCACGGGGCGTGCCTCGAAGCCTTCCGCGGTACGGGCAAACACCACGGTCTGCTCCTCCCAGCTCTGCAGCGCGCTTTGCGGCACCACCACGGCGGCGTTGACGCGCTCTGTGCTGACCGCGATGGAGACGAACAGCCCAGGGCGCCAGGCGCCGTCCGGGTTGGCCAGAGTGGCGCGGGCGGTGGCGGCGCGGTTCTGCTCGCCGAGCAGGCTGCCGACGTAGTTGATCTGGCCCTCGACCTGGGCGCCCAGGTCCGGCGCGCTGACGATCACGCTGCGCCCGGTGGTGACCTTGGCCAGGTCGCGCGGCGCGACGGCGAACGTGGCCCAGACCCGGCTCAGGTCGGACAGGGTGAAGGCGTTGCTGGTCTCATCGACCACCTCACCCACGGTCAGGTGCTTTTCCACCACCACCGCATCGAACGGCGCGCGCAACTCGTAGCGGTTGCCGCTGCCGGCCGGGCCCACCGCAGCGACTTTCTGCCGGGCATTGGCCATGGCGATTTCGGCTTCCTGCAGCGCCTGGCGGGCCTGCAGGTAATCCTGTTCGGCACTGATGCGTTCCTGCCACAGCTGTCGCTCACGCTCGAAGGTGAGCCGCGCCAGCTCCAGGCGGCGCTGGGCGGCCAGCTGCTCGCTGCGCAGGTCGGAGATCTGCTGGCTGGCGATCACTGCCAGCACCTGGCCGCGCTTGACCGCCTGGCCCAGGTTGGCCTGCACCGACTCGACCACGCCAGGCACGCGGGGCACCACGTGGGCGGTGTGGTCTTCATCGAAACGGATCTCGCCGGGGAAGCTGATGGCGCTGCTCATCGCGGCCGGCGCCGCAGCCGCCAGCTGGATGCCGGCCGCTTCGATCTGGGTGTCGGACAGGTGAACCTTGCCCTCCTCTTCCTGGTGCGCCTGGGCGCTCGCTTGGCCATGGGCATGGCTGTCTTCGGCGTGCTCATGGCTGTCTTCGGCGTGGTCATCGTGCTTGCCCTGGCCGAGGTTGCCGGTCCAGGCCAGGCCGCCGAAGCCGAGCACGGCAACGGCAGCCGCCAGGAGGGCGAGCTTGCGTGGGTTATTCATGGTTGCTCCTGCTGATCGTTGTATTGCTCAAAGCCGCTACGTCGCCATAGATGCGCTCGACCTGCGCCCGCGCATCGGTCGCCTGGGCCAGTGCCTCCAGGTACAGCGCGCGCGCCTCGATCAGCGTGCGCTGGGCATCGAGCACATCGAGGAAGGCGAACTTGCCCATTTCGAAACCGCGGGTGGCGGTGTCCACGGCCTGCTGCGCCGACGGCAGGATGGTGCGGTCGTAGTCCTCCACGTCCTGCAGCGCCGTGCGCCACTGACTGACGGCGCTGCGGGTTTCGCTGCGCAGGCGCAATTCCACGGCATTGCGCAGGTCACGCGCCTGGTCGGCGCGGCGCGCGGCGGCCAGCACATTGCCCTGGTTGCGGTCGAACAGTGGCAAGGGCATGGACAGCCCGACCACGTTGACCCGCTCGCGGTCTTCGCGGCTGTACTGGCTGCCGAGGCTGACGGTCAGGTCGGGGATGCGCTGGGCCTTTTCCGACCCCAGCGACGCGTCGCCCCGTTCGATCTGGGCGGCGGCCAGTCGCCATTCGGCGGTCTGTTCGAGCTGGGCGAGCAAGGCGTCTGTGCTGGGAGCCGCGCCTGGGGAAAGGTCGGCGGCCAGCACCTCCCGGAACGCCGCCAGCGGGCTGCCGGTCAACCGTGCCAGGGCCTGGAAGGCCACCGTGCGCTGGGTTTCGGCGCGGCGCACCTCGGCGTGTGCCTGAGCCAGTTGAACTTGCGCGCGAGTGGCTTCCACCGGGGAGGACTGGCCGGCGGTCACACGCCCCTGCACCACTTTCAGGCCGCGCGCGGTCAGCGCCTGCGACTGCTGCGCCAGCTCCACCGCCGTCTGTGCGCGCAAGGCGCTATGGAAGGCCTGGACCACGTCGGCGCGCAAGCCGTTGCGTTGGCGTTGCAGGTCGAGCTGGGCGATGGTCTGGCCGCTGCTGGCCACGGCGATGCGCGCACCGCGCTTGCCACCGAGCTCCAGCGCCTGGCTGAGGGTGACCGTGGTGGTGCTGGTGTCGCGGCGGGTGTCTTCGACCTCCCAGGACAGCTCCGGGTTGGGGATCAGCCCGGCCTGGCGCCGTTCGCCTTCGGCGATGCCGATCTCGCGGCCGGCGGCCGCCAGCTCGGGGTTGTTGGCAAAGGCGGCAGACAGCGCTTCGGGCAGGCTCAAGCCCTGCGCGGCCTGGGCGCTGGCGGTGGCCGCGAGCAGCAGGCAGAGCACAGCGATCTTGCGGGGGATGGGCACTTCAAAAGTCCTCGTCGGCGAGCGTTGCCGGAGGACTGTAGGGAGGCGTGGTTATCGGGGCGGTGGCTGGGACATTACAATTTTGTCATCTCGCTTTTGCCTGGGTTCGATAATCGCCCACTTACCGGACGGGTCCGATTGACGAAACTAACCGGGTAGTACAAACATAGGCGCATCCAAAAACAACAAAGCGATGTTGCCATGAAGCCCCTTATTCTTGTGCTCAACGGCCCTAATCTGAACATGCTGGGTACCCGCGAACCCACCCAGTATGGCCGTGAAACCCTCGCCGACCTCGCCCAGGGCTGCGCCGACACCGCCCAGGCACAGGGCCTGCAGATCGAGTTCCGCCAGACCAACCACGAAGGCGAACTGATCGACTGGATCCACGCCGCGCGCGGCCGCTGCGCGGGCATCCTGATCAATCCCGGCGCCTGGACCCACACCTCGGTGGCCATCCGCGATGCGCTGGTGGCCAGTGAACTGCCGGTGATCGAAGTGCACCTGTCCAACGTGCACAAGCGCGAACCCTTCCGCCACCTGTCGTTCGTCTCGTCGATCGCCATTGGCGTGATCTGCGGCCTCGGCAGCCAGGGCTACCGCATGGCCCTCAGCCACTTCGCCGAGCTGTTGCAGGAGCACGCCGCATGACCCAGCCCACCATCCTGGCCGGTCTGATCGGCCGTGGCATCCAGCTGTCGCGCACCCCTGCCCTGCACGAGCACGAGGGCGATGCACAGGCGCTGCGCTACCTCTACCGCCTGATCGATGCCGATCAGTTGCAGCTCGATGACAGCGCCCTGCCCCAGTTGCTCGACGCCGCGCAGCGCACCGGTTTCACCGGGCTGAATATCACCTACCCGTTCAAGCAGGCGATCCTGCCCCTGCTCGACGAGCTGTCGGACGAGGCACGCGGTATCGGCGCGGTGAACACCGTGGTGCTCAAGGACGGCAAGCGGGTCGGCCACAACACCGACTGCCTGGGCTTTGCCGAAGGCTTGCGCCGTGGTCTGCCGGATGTGGCACGACGCCAGGTGGTGCAGCTGGGTGCGGGCGGTGCAGGCTCCGCGGTGGCCCATGCGCTGCTGGGCGAAGGTGTCGAAAGGCTGGTGCTGTTCGAAGTGGACGCTGCGCGGGCGCAGGCGCTGGTGGACAACCTGAACCAGCGTTTCGGCGCCGGCCGAGCGGTGGTCGGCAGCGACCTGGCGGGTGAGCTGGCGGCGGCGGATGGGCTGGTGAATACCACACCGGTGGGCATGGCCAAGCTGCCGGGCACGCCGTTGCCGGTCGAGTGGCTGCATGCGCGGCTGTGGGTGGCGGAGATCATCTATTTCCCGCTGGAGACCGAATTGCTGCGGGCGGCACGGGCGTTGGGTTGCCGTACCCTGGATGGCAGCAACATGGCGGTGTTTCAGGCAGTGAAGGCGTTTGAGCTGTTCAGTGGGCGGGAGGCGGATGCGCGGCGGATGCAGGCGCATTTTGCCAGTTTCACCTGAGCCCGCAGCGGCCCTTTCGCGGGGCAAGCCCGCTCCCACAGATCCCCCGCAAGCTGAGGTCAGCGGGGTTACTTGTGGGAGCGGGCTTGTCCCGCGAAGAGGCCGGTACAGGTAAATCATCCTTTCTCATCCAGCAACGCCTGAATCACCTTCTCCTGCCCGTCATAATCCCCCTCGCCAAAATGCACATGCCGCACCTGCCCCTGGCGATCGACAAAGTAATGCGCCGGCCAGAACTGGTTTCCCCAGGCATTCCACACCTGGTGGTCATTGTCCACCGCCACCGGATATCCGATGCCAAGGCTGGTCACCTTGCGCTTCAATTGCGCGACGTCATGCTCGTAGTCGTACTCCGGGGTATGCACCCCCACCACCACCAGCCCCTGGTCGGCATAGCGCCGGGCCCAGTCATTGACGTGCGGCAGGCTGCGCTGGCAGTTGATGCAGTCCCATGTCCAGAAATCCACCAGCACCACCTTGCCCTTGAGCGCGGGGGCGTCCAGCGGCGGCGAGTTCAGCCACTGGCTGGCGCCGGCCAGCGACGGCATGGCGCCGTAGCTGTCGCGTGCCAGCAGCTGGCCGGCCAGGCCAAGACCCACCAGCGCCAAGGCCACGCCGCCCGCCTTCAACAGCCGACGATCAATTGTCATGGCAACCGCCGGTGGCGTAGGTGCGGTATTCCACACTCTCGTGCTGGCCTTTGGAGTCGAGGTAGTTCAGGCGGGTGTTGACCACGCCACAGGCGTTGCTCTGGTCATCCTTGACCGACAGCACTTTCTTGATGTCCAGGTGATCACCGTAGTGGTACTGCATGACGCCGTCATTGTTCATCGGCGCGGTGGCCGCCTGGGCGGCGATGGCGCCGAAACCGAGTACGGCGATCAGGCTGGCACGGGCGAAGGTCTTTACGTTCATGGCATTTCTCCTGGCATCTTCGAGAGGTGGGGAGCGATGTTCCCCGGTCGAGAGCCATTTCACGCCTGCCAGGTATCTCGTATGTGTCGTTTGTACCGGTGAAGTGCTTCCTCCTGTATCTGTGTCAGGGCCAGATACACTGCAATACAAACCCCGGCAGGCAAGCGCGAGTGCGCTCGGTACACTGCGCCCCACTGCCCTTGCACAGGACCCCTGCGATGGAACATGTCGATCACATCCTGATCGTCGACGACGACCGCGAAATCCGCGAGCTGGTCGGCAATTACCTGAAAAAGAACGGCCTGCGCACCAGCATCGTCGCCGACGGCAGGCAGATGCGCGCGTTCCTCGAAACCAACAGCGTCGACCTGGTGGTGCTCGACATCATGATGCCGGGCGATGATGGCCTGCTGCTGTGCCGCGAGCTGCGCGCCGGCAAGCATCGCAACACACCGGTGCTGATGCTGACCGCGCGCAACGACGAGACCGACCGCATCATCGGCCTGGAAATGGGCGCCGATGACTACCTGACCAAACCCTTTTCCGCCCGCGAACTGCTGGCCCGCATCAATGCCGTGCTGCGCCGCACGCGCATGCTGCCGCCCAACCTGACCATCAGCGAAAGCAGCCGCCTGCTGGGCTTTGGCCAGTGGCGCCTGGACACCACCGCGCGCCATCTGCTCGACAGCGAAGGCACCCTGGTGGCCCTGAGCGGTGCCGAGTACCGCCTGCTGCGGGTATTTCTCGACCACCCGCAGCGGGTGCTCAGCCGCGAGCAGCTGCTCAACCTGACCCAGGGCCGCGAGGCGGACATCTTCGACCGCTCCATCGACCTGCTGGTCAGCCGCCTGCGCCAGCGCCTGGGTGACGACGCCCGCGAGCCGAGTTGCATCAAGACCGTGCGCAGCGAGGGCTATGTGTTCTCGCTGCCCGTGCAATTGCTCGAGTCGCCTTCATGAAATGGCCTCGCACCCTGGCTTCGCGCCTGGCACTGATCTTCTTCACCGGGCTGGTGCTGGCCTACGGGCTGTCGTTCAGCCTGCAGGCCTATGAGCGCTATATCAGCAGCCGCTCGATGATGCTCAGCAACCTTGAGCAGGATGTCGCCACTTCGGTGGCCATCCTCGATCGCCTGCCGGCGGCTGAACGGGCCGCCTGGCTGCCGCGCCTGGAACGGCGTACCTACCGCTACCGGCTGGACCAGGGGCTGCCGGGGCAAGCGATGCCGAGCAGGGAGCCGCCGATGGCCGCCGAATCGATCGTCAAGGCCATCGGCGACCGCTACCCCCTCACCTTCCAGGATATTCCGGGCCCCAACGCGCACTTCCAGGCGCACCTGCGCCTGGCCGATGGGGCACCGCTGACCATCGATGTCACCCCTTCGCCGGTGCCGGTCGCCCGCTGGCTGCCGCTGGTGCTGCTGATCCAGCTGGCCGTGCTGCTGTTCTGTACCTGGCTGGCGGTGCGCCTGGCCATTGGCCCGCTGACGCGTCTGGTGCAGGCGCTGGACACGCTCGACCCGGACAAGCCCGGGGTGCGCCTGGATGAAAGCGGCCCGCGTGAAGTGAAATATGCCGCCGTCGCCTTCAACGCCCTGCAGGCGCGGATTGCCGCTTACCTCAAGGAGCGCATGCAGCTGCTGGCCGCCATTTCCCACGACCTGCAGACCCCGATCACGCGCATGAAGCTGCGCGTCGAGGTGATGGACGAGGGGGTCGAGAAAGACAAGCTGTGGCATGACCTGGATGCCATGGAGCACCTGGTGCGCGAAGGCGTGGCCTATGCCCGCAGCATGGACATCAACACCGAGCCGCCGTGCCGGATCAACCTCGACGCGTTCCTCGACAGCCTGGTGTTCGACTACCAGGACAGCGGTGCCAAGGTGGAGCGCCAAGGCAGCACCGATAGCCTGCTGGAAACCCGCCCGCATGCCTTGCGCCGGGTGCTGGTCAACCTGGTGGACAATGCCTTGAAGTTTGCCGGCAAGGCTCAGCTGGAGGTGAGCCGCGAGCAAGGGCATACCGTGATCCGCGTGCTCGACGACGGCCCGGGGATTCCGGCCGAAGAACTGGGCGAGGTGCTCAAGCCGTTCTATCGGGTAGAGAGTTCGCGTAATCGCAGTACTGGTGGCACAGGGTTGGGGCTGGCGATTGCCCACCAGCTGATCCAGGCCATGGGGGGGCGACTGACCTTGAGCAATCGCCAGAGTGGCGGGCTTTGCGCACAGATCGAATTGTGATGGAAGGCTGATGGCCCTATCGCCGCGGTTCGTCGCCACGACAAGCCGGCTCCCACAGGTACAGCGCAAGCCTCAAGGGCGGTGATATTCCTGTGGGAGCCGGCTTGCCGGCGATAGGGCCAGTGCGAACACCCAATCATTACAGTCGGATACACAACCCCACCCCCTTCGACACACTGCAGATACCCCTCCCCCGCACACTCCCGGCCACACACCCTCACACCGGGAGACACGCCATGACCACCCTCACCCGCACCTTCACCACCCTCGACCGCGCCGGCAGCTGGAGCGCCGACCTGCCGCTACGGCTGTTCCTGGCCTGGGAGTTCTTCGAGTCGGGCGTTGAGAAATTCAATGGCAGCAACTGGTTCAGTGACCTGCAGTCCAGCTTCCCGTTCCCCTTCAGCGCACTGCCGCCGGAGCTGAACTGGCAGCTGTCGATGTGGGCCGAGCTGGTGCTGCCGTTGCTACTGCTGCTGGGCCTGGGCACGCGGCTGGCCGCCGCGGGGCTGATGGTGGTCACCCTGGTGGCCATCGCCGCCGTGCACTGGCCAGCGCATTGGTCGAGCCTGGCGGAACTGGCGCAGGGCTACGCCATTACCGATCGGGGCTTCGGCAACTTCAAACTGCCGCTGATCTACCTTGTGGCACTGCTGCCCTTGCTGCTCGAAGGATCGGGGCGACTGAGCCTGGACCACTGGCTCAAGTCCCGTGTGCTGACCCGCTGATACGCCGCTGCGGTCAATCTTCGAGTGGTTTGGGGGGCGCTGCAGGTTTTGCCGGCTTGGCGGGTTTGCTGTCCTTGGCCTTTGGCTCGGGGACAGCCGCCGCCACCGGCTCAGGTGCCGCCACCGCCTTCTCGGTGGCCGGCAGCTCGTCGACTGCCTTGAGGATGGCCTGGGGGTCGATCTTCTCGCCCGTGTCGTCATCCTTGAGTACGTGCCGCTCGCCGTCCTTGCCCACCAGGATCACTTTGGTGCCCTTGCTGGCACCCAACTTGAGCTCGCGGATCAAGGCCATGGTGGTCTGCTGTTCGAGGTTCTTGTCCTCGCGCTTGCCCATCATGTTGGCGACGCTGTACAGCACCAGCCCGCGCTCCTTGAAAGCGGCCTGGGTGGCCGGGTCCTTGAGTGCGTCGTTGAGGCCGCGCAGCGTGGGGTCCGCGCTGCTCGGAGCAATGACGACCAACGGCCTGGCCTTGCCCAGTTCCTTGGCCAGAGGTGCGTCACTGTCGGCGGCAAACAGAGGGCCAGCGACAGCAAGCAAGGTGGCGAGGGTCAGTGACCGGACGAGCATGCGTATCTCCTTATTCTCTCGATAAACCAAAGACTACAGATCATGGAGAAAGATCCGACGCGGGAGCCTAAACCAGTTGCCTGGGGGTTGCGCGGCTCAAAAGTAACTTTCGATTACCATGACTGGGCTACGACATCTCCGGAAACATTGCAGCCCAGTTAGAGCATAGTTCAAAGCTGCCAGGGGTCAGCTATCGCCAAGTGTGATAGTGCGTGCCCGGCCCATGGCCTCGCGGGTCAGCTGCACCATCACCTCGTGCTCCCTTTGCTGGTTATGGATATGCAGGCGTTCGATGTCATGTTCCATGTTGCCCAGCTCCATGAGCCTTTCCAGTTCGTCATGGATATCCTGCGGAACCGCCAGGCGAGTCGCGAAGGTGGCTTTCAGGTATTGCTGCCAGAACCGCTGCCGCGCCAGGAACTGTGCCAGCCCGTCCACCGACTGCGCCGCGATGACGGCGCGGCGGGCACGACGGATGTCCTGCGGCGTGAGGTCGGGGATTCCCGCATACAGCATGTCATCCCGCTGAATCGGCAGATCAAGCTCGGTGCGCAATGCAATCCTGTAGGCCAGTGCGAATTCGATCGACTCATTGCTCGCACCCGCCCGCAAGGCATGCTCCGCGGCCGCCTGATCCAGGATATGCATGCGCCATAACTGGCCGCCCAGGTGCAGCAGTGCAAGCTCGGGTTGGCGCGCCAGTTCACCGTGTCGTGCACGCCAGACCAGCACACGCAGTTCCAGGTCGGTGAATCGGATGGTTGCGTTGTCCTGGCAATTGGTCACCGCCGCATGCTCGAACAACTCCTGTTTCAAATCTGCGTCCCGGAGCATGAGTTCGAACATGTCCAGCAAGCGAACAGCGAAGTTCCTGGCAAGCGGATAGGACTTGAAGTTGCCCGATGACGTCAGCGCCGCCAGGGTGCTGAACAAATCGGCGGCGCCTTGTTCCGACTCCAGATGGGTCCACAACGAAGCCATCCTGTCGCGGCTGGCGGTGGGTGCAACGTCGAGCCAGCGCAGGCGGTACGGCACGCGGTTTTCTTCCAGCCAATGCCAGGTACTCACCTGCTCTGACGGCGCTGCGAACAAATTGCCGAACAGGCTGACTCGCCCCTGTTGCCACAGCTGCGACTGATGGAGCTGTTCAGGCAACTCGTAAAGCGAGTTGCCTCTGAGATCGAGCGTGTGCAGCTCAGTGCTGTCCATGACCCCGTAAGGGAAGGTGTCCAGCCGTGTGCTGCGCAGGTACAGCGCATTAAGACTGGGCATGCCGAAGATCGAGAAGCTTCTGCCCAACGGGTTGAAGGCAAGGTTGAGGTATACCAGCGAGCTGCAGCTGGCCAGGACCAACGCCTGTCCTTCATCGAGCGCGATCTGGTTGCCCGAGAGGTCGAGCACTTCCAGTTGCTGGGTGAGCGCCTCTGGCAGCGGCAAACGCCGGAGGCGGCAATTGGTGACTTCCAGGCTGCGCAGGTTGGGGAAGGCGCGCAGGAAGTCGTCCGGAACCGTCTCCAGGCGCAAGGCGCGCAGGGCAAGGATCGAGACATGGGGAAAACTGATGGGTTCCGGGATGCTCGGGAGGTGCTGCATACGCCCGCCAACATGTCCGAACAGGTAGCGCTGGGCTGCCGACGGCTCACCCTGCAGCTCGGGGATCAGCCAGCGCCAGCAGTCGATCAGGCCTTTGCGAAACTCGCGCCGGGCGAACAGCTCCAAGGCGGGGAAGGCACCTCGCACCCATTGGTTCAAACGGCTGCGCAGCAGGCTGTACTGCTGCTCCAGGGCTTCCAGCCGCGACTGCGCATCTGGCATCTCCAGCCAGCGACCGATCTGCTCGTCGCTGAATGCCGGATAAAGGTCGCGCAGCCTGGCCCGCAGAGCCCTCGGGCTGCGCCCGCCCAGCGTGGCCCAGAACCTGCCGCCACTGAGCGGGTAGCCGATCCTGCCGTCGTCAAACCGTTGCGGGGCGAGGACGGTACGATTCGGCCGATCGAGGCCGAGCCAGTGCAGCACCATGCTGCGCTGAGCGCTGGCATCCGCAGCCAGTTTCTCCCGCAGCGCAGCGGCAAAGGGCTCACCCAGGCCCAGGGACGCACGCTGCGCGGCGCCATGGGCCTGGGCCAGCACGTCGAACAGCTCGCCCGGCTCGGCCATGGGTTCGCTGTTGCCGGTGCGCAGGGTGAACAGCCCTGCCCGATGGACCAGATCCAAAGGCGCTGTAGCGCCCTCTATCGTCAGCACAGGGCCGCTGGCGTCGCCGTCGAACAGCCGCCAACCCGACCCTGCCGCAGCGCCCGGCTGGCGTGCGAGCAGCTGCAGGGCAATCCGGGCAAGGTCGAGGTTCTGCGGCGTGTCGAATGCCAGTGCTTCATGCACACGCGCCACGCGAATACCCATGACCTGCGCCCTGGCAGCCTGCGCAATGAACAGCGGAACCCGTTGCGCCTGCAACAACGTTTCTCGCTCATCCTCGCTGGCAGTGCGCAGCACTTCGTCTGCCGCCAGGCGGTGCAGGCTGGCAAAATCCCTGCGCAGGATCACGCTGCTGTCGGTGTCGGGAAACTGCGCCTCGTAACGCTGCTGGAACAGCACGCGACGCTGGGCCCATATCGTATCGGCCAGCGCCTGGCCTGTTTTTCCAGCCGCTGCATCCAGGCCCATGGCGTGCGTCAGCAATGAGGCATCGGAAACTTCCAGGCCACCGTGCAGTTCATGGGTCAGGCGCTGGATGCGGCTTGCCAGCAGAAGACGGCTGACTGTATCGGCAACGCCGGCCTCCGCACGCCGACCATAGACGTGCCAGGCACGCAGGTGTTGGTGGTCCAGGCCATGAATAGCCATGACCTGATCGATCTGTCGGTCATCCAGTTCACTGTAGGGTTTGCCCAGGCGCCGGAACATCATCGACGTGTCGTGCCACTCGGCCGGTTGCTCATGCCACAGCCGCCACGCACCCGCGCCGTTATGACGCAACTGCGGGCCATGGCCGCGGTAAGGCAGCAATGACCACTGCTCATCGACAGTGTGCTGGGTGACCTGGTACCAATCGCCTTGCATCTCGACCCAATGGCTATCGCCAGCGCGATGAATGCCCTGCTCGTCCATCACCGCGTCGGCGGGTGGCCCTTCGCTGCGGTAGGGTTGCAGGTCGCCGTTCCACAGCTTTTCGCTGCCATCCTCCAGCCGTGCCGTGATCAAGCTGTCCACAGGTCTCCAGGCGCGGCGGGCCAGGGTGACAGTGGCGGCGGTCGCGCCGACCATCGCCACGCCTTTGCCAACGTGCAACAGGTGCTCCAACGCGGCATCACGCTCGTCGTGACGCCAGTCGGCGACCGCCTGGAAGGCCTCTTCCAGCAGCTCGTAAGCCATCACGGCCGCCAGCACTGCACCGATTGCCGGCACGTAGAGCCCGGCGATGGTCAGCAGGGTCAACCCTTCGGCGCGCAGGCGCTGGTCGTGCGTCTGCTGGGCCTGACGGTCCAGCCGTGCCACGGGCGGGGCGATCATCGCGGCATCGTCCTTGATCTGTGCGATCCATGCAGTGGCCAGGTGGTCGAACAACGGCAGCGGGTAGCCGGTGGTCTGCTCATCGAGATCGCGCGTGGCCCAGTCGGCGACGTCATCAAGGCGGTCGCCGACGGCTGCAAACAGCTGCTGGGCGTCGCGGCGGCGCACAAAGCGGCTGAAAAAACGTCGGTAGTCTTGGTCGCGCAGGCGCTTGCCGAGCACCCGGCGGACATAATCGTCCAGGTCGTCACGGGCACTCCATGCGCCTTGCGGGTCGCCCGGGACATACACCAATACGCGCTGGGTGCTGTTGTAGATCACGCCCGTATCGATGACTTCCAGCACCACGATCCGCTGCAACGAGCACCCGAACACCTTGAGTTGCCGGGCCTGTACCGGTGCGCCTTCGAGCCAGCCCGGGCGGTTGTCGCGGCACAGGCCAATCACCAGTTGCAGCTCGTCCTCGCTCAGCTCCCCCTGCGCCTTGGCCTGCAGGGCATCGACCAGCATGCTGTTGCGCTGAAAGTCGGCCAGTAACGCCTTGACGCTCTGCTGACCGGTTTGCTGAAGCAAGATGGCGTCCAGGTGGTCCTGGTACTGTTGCCCCAGGTCCAGGTCGCGGCACAGTCCGGCAAAGGCCAGTGCGGACAGTCCCGCCTGGCCGCTCCCCTGAGCGTCCACCACTGCGTTGCGCCGGGGCTGCTCGTTGCGCTCATCCTCGGTGAAGTTGTAAAGCGCGGCTTCCAGCAAGGGCAGTTCGTAGTAGTCGCTGTCCTGAACGGGAACACGGCCTGCCACGTAGCTGAGGGTGTTGGAGGTGAAGGTGTACCAGCGACGCATGTACAGTTGATCGACCTTGAAGCTCCCTAGGCGGTCGAGCGCCTGTTGCAACAGAGGCTTGATGAAGTCGTCGATGCCGCGCACCTGCGCGAATTCGAGCGTCAGCTTTTGCCGGCAGGCCAAAAGATTGCGCAACGCATCGCCCAATGCATCATTTTCAGATTCGCTGAGCAAGGCCATCCAGCCGGGCAGGCGCTTGGCGATCACCTGATCCTGATAGGCCTGCGCAACGGCTAGGGTATCGACTTCAGCCGACGGCGGCGGGGTGTTTTCCTGCATGGCTACCTCCTGAGTGCGTGTCGGCACGAGGCTAGGCAATGCAGGGCAGCGACGGCGGCTAGCTATCTAGCACCCACTCAGAACAGCAGCAGCTGGCGATCGGTGAGGCGGCTGAAGTCATCGTTGACGAAGGGCAGGATCGCATCCGCCACGGGCTGCAGCTGGCGGCTCAGGTAATGCTGGTAATCGATCTGCGCGTGCAGGTTCTCCAGCGGCTGCGGGCCGGCGGTGGTGATGACGTAGCTGATCCAGCCGCCGCGTTGGTACTGCAGCGGGCGCCCCAGGCGCTGGTTGAATTCGTCGGCCAGGCGCGCCGCACGCACATGGGGTGGCACATTGCGCTGGTAGTCGGCCAACGGCCGACGCAGGCGCTTGCGGTACACCAGCAGCTCGTCCTGTTCGCCGGCCAGGGTACGCCGCACGTACTCGCACAGGTAGTCGCGATAAGGCTCGCCGCGAAAGACCCGGCCATAGAGTTCCTGCTGGAACTGGCGGGCCAGGGGCGACCAGTCGGTGCGCACCGACTCCAGGCCTTTGTAGACCATTTCCTGAGTGCCATCGGCGCGCTGCACCAGGCCCGCGTAGCGTTTCTTGCTGCCCTCGTCGGTGCCACGGATGGTCGGCATCAGGAAGCGCCGGTAATGCACTTCGTACTGCAGCTCCAGCGCGCTTTCCAGTCCCAGGGTGTCGCGCAGGTGCTGGCGCCACCACTGGTTGACCTCGACCACCAGCGCGCGCCCGATCCGCGCCGCAGCCTCTTCGTCATGGGCGCCCTTGAGCCAGACGAAGGTGGAGTCGGTATCGCCATAGATCACATCGAAGCCGCGCGCTTCGATCAGTGCCCGGGTCTGGCGCATGATCTGGTGCCCGCGCATGGTGATCGAGGATGCCAGGCGCGGGTCGAAGAAGCGGCAGCCGCTGGAGCCGAGCACCCCATAGAAGGCGTTCATGATGATCTTCAGCGCCTGCGACAAGGCCGCGTTGCCGTCGCGCTTGGCCGCCTCCCTGCCCTGCCACACGCGCTCGACGATGGCGGGCAGGCAATGCTGGCTGCGCGAGAAGCGCCCGCCGCGAAAGCCTTCGACCGAATGCGCGTCATCGGGCTGGCGCAAGCCCTCGACCAGGCCCACCGGGTCGATCAGGAAGGTGCGGATGATCGACGGGTACAGGCTCTTGTAGTCCAGCACCAGCACCGAGTCGTACAGCCCAGGGCGCGAGTCCATGACGAAACCGCCGGGGCTGGCTTCGTCAGGGCGGCTGCCGAGGTTGGGGGCGACAAACCCCATGCGGTGCATATGCGGGATGTACAAATGGCAGAACGCAGCCACCGAGCCGCCGCTGCGGTCCACCGCCAGGCCGGTGACGGCGGCGCGTTCGAGCAGGAACTCAAGCAAGCGGGTGTGGGCGAAGATGCGTGTCACCAGCTCGCAGTCCTTGAGGTTGTAGCGGGCCAGCGCGGGCTTGTCCTCGGCGAACATGCGGTTGATCTCGTCCATGCGCTGGTAGGGCGTGTCGATGGCCTTGCCTTCGCCGAGCAAGGTCTGGGCGACATTCTCCAGGCTGAAGGAGGGGAAACTCCACGTCGCCGAGCGCAGGGCTTCGATGCCGTCGATCAGCAGGCGTCCCGGCGCATCGGCGAACACGTGGCCGCCGTTGGCGTGGGCACGCAGGGTCATGGGCGCACCCTCGCGACCCAGGGCCAGCGGCACCTGCAGTTGCTTGGCATGTTCGTGCAGCAGGCGCAGGTCGAACTGCACCAGGTTCCAGCCGATGATCGCGTCCGGGTCGTGCTGGGCCAGCCATTGGTTGAGGCACACCAGCAGTGCTGCGCGGTCTTGGCAGTAGTGCAGGTCGAAATCGAGGGTTTCGGGGGCGTCGGCGGCTGGGCCGAGCATGTACACCTGGCGTTGGCCGCAGCCTTCGAGGGCGATGCTGTAGAGCTCGCCGCGTTCGCTGGTTTCGATGTCCAGCGACACCAGGCGCAGGGGTGGGCGGTAGTCGCTGGCGGGTTTGAGCTGGGCATCGCAGAGCACGCCGTGGGCATCGGGCGTGCCGGTGAACTGCACGGCGGCGGTGATGAAGCGCTCCATCAGGTAGCGTTCCGGGGGGCGGATGTCGGCCTCGAAGACGTCGATACCGGCGCTGCGCATTCGTTGTTCGAGTTGCATGAGTTGGCGGTGTTGGCGGGTGTAGAGGCCGACCATGGGGCGTTGTTCGAAGTCGCGCAGGCGCAGGGGTTTGAGTTGGGCGCCGGCTTCGCCAGTCAGTAGCAGGCGTGCGTGTTCGGCCTGCGCCTCGGGCAGGAAGGCGACGGACTCCTGGGGTGCCAGGCGCACGCGCTGTGGCCCTTGGTCGGTGGCCAGCCAGAACTCCACGCAGGTGCCTTCGGGCGTGTCATACCAGTGCCGGGTCAGGACGAAGCCCTGCTGCAATTCCACGGTTACCTCGAATCATCACTTTGCCATTAGCGACGATTCTACCGCCCAGCCCTACTTTTAGCTTTCGCTGTTGCTCTGCTGTTGCTCTTGCTGTTGCTCTTGCCGTTGCTCTTGCCGTTGCTCTTGCCGTTGCTCTTGCCGTTGCTCTTGCCGTTGCTCTTGCTTCTGGTACGCGCAAGTTCAGTCACCGCAAATTGCGACGTCAGGAGGCCGAGCGGAGGTCTTGCGGAGGGAGGCGACGGGCATGGATGCCCGTCGAGCGCTGGGCCCCAGGATGGGGCCTGCAGCGCGGTCCTCCCGGGAGCAAGACCGGAGCGAGGGAACCCCGGAGCGAAGCGTAGGGGCCGGATGTAGGAGCGGCGGTTTTTGGTTACTTTTTGCCAAGACAAAAAGTAACCCGCCGTAAGGGCGGAAAGGTGAGTGAGCGTCGCTGCAGCAAACGGATATGCCCGAGAACCTCTGAACCACTACGTGAACCCTTTGGCTTTTGGCTTTTGGCTTTTGGCTTTCAAGTCGAGTGAATATCCATTTGCCAAGGCGGCGCGAAGTCACCCTTCCGCCCTTACGGCGGGTTACTTTTTTTCTTGGAAAAAAGTAACCAAAAACCGCCTGCTCCCACATCCGGCCCCTCCGCTTCGCTCCGGGGTCCCCTCACTCCGGTCTTGCTCCCGGGAGGACCGCGCTGCAGGCCCCATCCTGGGGCCCAGCGCTCGACGGGCATCCATGCCCGTCGCCTCCCTCCGCAAGACCTCCGCTCGGCCTCCTGAAGTCGCAATTTGCGGTGCCTGAACTACCGTGCGCTTAGAAGCAAAAGCAAAAGCAAAAGCGAAAGCGAAAGGCGAAAGGCGAAAGGCGAAAAGCAGAATCGCGTTGTGCTTATGAGGGGATGCTTTGACATCGACCTGCGTGAGGGCAGCGGTAGAATTCAATAAAAATCCGCTATTCTCAGCACTCCTGCGCCCGGACCCCACCATGGAACTGCACATCCGCCTCGAAGGCCGCAAAGGCCTGGCCGACCAGCTCTACCAACAGCTGCGCGCCGGCATCGACAGCGGCCACCTGGCCGCCGGCTCACAGCTACCCCCTACCCGCCTGCTGGCCGAACAACTGGGCGTGTCACGCAAGACCGTGGCCGAAGCCTACTCGCGCCTGACCTACGACAACCTGCTCAGCGGCGTCGTAGGCCGCGGCACGTTCATTACCCCACGCCAACCCGTGCGCAGCAACGAAGCCCAGACAGTCCCCCTGGCCGCAGCCGCCTCGCTGGGCCGCTGGCAACAGCGCGCCACGGTATTGGCAAGGCGCACCCAGGAAGCCCCGTCGCGCTACGACTTCGTCGGCGGCGCCTCGATCAAGTCGCAGTTCCCCTTCGACCAGTGGCGCAGCTGCCTGAACTACGCCCTGCGCCGCAGCCAGCGCCACCCCGAGCGACAGTTCACCGCCCAGGGGCTGCCGGAACTGCGCGAGGCCATCGCCCACCACGTTGCCTACACGCGAGGCGTGCACTGCAACCCAGCCGAGGTACTGGTGTGCAACGGCGCCCAGCAGGCCCTGGACCTGATCGCCCGGGTACTGATCGAACCCGGCTGCCCGGTGGCCATGGAAGACCCCGGCTACCCGCCAGCGCGGCAGCTGTTTCTGGCATTGGGTGCAAAACTGCAATCCGTGCCTGTGGATGACGAAGGCCTGTGCGTGGAGCAGATCGCCGACGGCACCCGGCTGATCTACGTGACACCTTCGCACCAGTTCCCCCTCGGCATGCCGATGAGCATCCAGCGCCGCCAGGCCCTGCTGGCCCGGGCCGCCGAGCTCGGCGCGCTGATCATCGAAGACGACTATGACTGCGAGTTTCGCTACCAGGGCCCGGCAGCGGATGCCCTGCAACGGCTCGACCGTCAGGGGCTGGTGGCCTATGTCGGGACGTTCTCGAAAACCCTGCTGCCGGAACTGCGCCTGGGCTATGCCGTGCTGCCACCGGCCGTGCTCGAAGCGGCCTGCGTGGCCAAGCACCTGAGCGACTGGCACAGCCCCACCCTGCTGCAATGGGCACTGGCGCGCTTCATCGGCGAAGGCCACCTGAACAAGCACATTCGCCGCTGCCATGACATCTACAGTGCCCGGCGCGAGCGCATCCTCACCCGCCTGGACGGTGACCTGGCACCCTGGTTCAAAGCGATACCGGCCAGTGCCGGGTTTCACCTCAGCGCACTGGCGCAACCTGGCGTGGATGTCGAGTTGCTGGCCAACCTCGCACGCAAGGTGGAGGTCGGCCTTTACTCGCTGGCGCCATTCTTCGACGAAGCGCCTGTGCGCCCTGGGTTGCTGCTGGGCTTCGGCGCCATCGAGCTGCTGGACATCGACCCGGCACTGGACCGGGTCCGCGATACCCTGCAGCGCCTCAGTTGACGGCAGCCGCCTGGCCGCCCTGCCCTCGCCGGGCAATGGCGGCAGCGTAACCACGCGGCGCAAAGCAGGTGGTGACCAGCAGCATGGCCAGCACGGTGACGGTCAACAGCGTCCACGAAGCCTGGAAATCGCCGCTCACGTCACGCAGCCAACCGGTGATGTACGGCACGATCCCGGTGATGATGAACCCGACCCCCTGCACGAACGCCGCGAGGCTGCCCGCCTCTGCCGGCGTCTTCAGATGTTCCAGGGTCAAGGTGAGGCTCAGGCTGAAGCAAGCCCCCAGGCCAAAACCGATCATCGCCACCCAGACGCCCATGGCCCCGTTCGGCGCCAGCAACAAGCCAAGGAAGCCCGCCAGCTGGATCGCCAGCGCCAGCCACAGCCCTGGCCGACGATCCGCCCAGCCGCGCAGCAACAATGGCAGGCCCAGCGCACCGGCCACCTGGAAAATGGTCATCAGGCCAACAAGGTCACCACCGCCCTGGGCGGTGCCGCCATGCTCCAGATGGTAGGCCGGCAACCAGGCGACCATGCTGGTGTAGCCCCCGTTGATCAGGCCGAAGTACAACGCCAGCAGCCATGCCCGACGCGTGCCGAACCAGTGGCCACCGGCAGCGCCGGCCAGTTTTGGCGCAGCATCACGCGGGCGCAGCATGGCCCAGGCCAGCACCGCCAGCAGTGCCGGCATTGCCCATACGCCAAGGCCCGCCTGCCAGTGACCAAAGTGCCCGCTGATGTGCGGCCCCAGCACTGCGGCCAGCCCGCCGCCACTCATCAGTGCAGCCGAATACAGGCCCATGGCCGCGGCCAGGCGGCCGGGGAACCAGCGATTGACCAAGCCGGGCATCATGCCCTGCACCACCGCCACGCCAAGGCCCGCCAGCACTGCACTGGCGAGTAGTGCCCAGGCGCTGTCCAGCTGCAGGCGCCACAGGCAGGCCAGGGCAATGGCGGCGAGGCCGCCGAGCATGCCGCCATGCTCGCTGATCCAGCGCCGCAGCCAGGGCTGCAGCAACGGCACCAGGCCCATGCACAGCACCGGTAGCGCCGTCAGCAGCGCGGCTTGCTGGTAGCCCAGGCCGGTGCTGGTGCGCATCGGTTCGAGCAACGGCCCGATGCTGGTCAGGATCGGCCGCAGGTTCAGGGCCAGCAGCACCACCAACAGCAAGTTCAACGGCCCTCTCATTGCGCGTTCGCCTGCTTCCATTGCAGGTACAGGTCTGCCTCCCCTGCGGGCTTGAGCGGACGCAACGGCAGGCTCTGCTGCTGCGGCGGGCGGGCCATCTGCGCATACACAGCGGCGGTGGACAGGCCATAGGGCTCGCCTTCGTCGTTGTCGTAGGCGAACCAGGCGCGCTCGATGCCGCACAGGTGCATGGCTGCCAGGCACATTGGGCAGGGATGGCCAGTGGCATAGATCTCGGCACCGTCCAGGCGCGTGCGGCCCAAGGCCTGGGCGGCCTTGCGGATGGCCTGCAGCTCGGCATGGGCAGTCGGATCCTGGGTGCTGTGGATCTCGTTGACGGCGCGGGCGATCACCTGGCCCTGGTACACCAGCACGGCGCCGAAGGGCCGTCCACCGGCCTGGATATTGGCGCGGGCCAGGTCGAGGGCTTCGCGCATGTAGCGTTCTTCGGACATGAATCGGATCTCCTGGTGCAAGACCCGGTCATTATCCCGCCTCCTCGGGCCGGGCTGAAATGAAGAGATTGGATGCCTGTCAGTGGCCTCCTTAATGGCCCTGATTGGCCTCCTGGCAAAGCGCGTGATTGGCTATCGGGCCGCAGGGCGGGCGGCGTTAAGGTAGTGCCATGTCCACACTGAATCCCTCGGAGAACACCATGCACAACCGTATCGAATGGGCCAAACACTCGCCTGAAGCCTACAAGGCCATGGTCGGCCTGGAGCAGGCCCTGGCCAAGAGCGGCCTGGAGAACTCGCTGCTGGAGCTGGTGCGCCTGCGTGCTTCGCAGATCAACGGCTGCGCCTATTGCGTGAACATGCATGCCAATGACGCGCGCAAGGCTGGCGAGACCGAAGCGCGGTTGCAGACGCTGAGCGTGTGGCAGGAAACCAACTACTTCACCCCGCGTGAGCGTGCGGCGCTGGCCTGGGTCGAGTGCTTGACCCGCCTGCCCGAGCGCGGCGCGCCGCAGCCGGAGTACGAGGCGCTGCAACAGCACTTCGAGCCGGCGGAGGTGGTCAACCTGACCCTGGCCATTGCCACCATCAATGCCTGGAACCGGTTTGGTGTTGGCTTTGCGATGGTGCCGGCCTGATCGATAGTCGCTTGTCAGTGACCGCCCTATCGCCGGCAAGCCGGCTCCCAGAGGTATCTCCACTGTACTCAGGCTGGGTGCAGTACCTGTGGGAGCCGGCTTGCCGGCGATAGGGCCGGTACAGACATCCCCTACCGAGCAGTCAACTTGGCCCGATAGCTCCCCGGGCTCTGCCCCGTCCACTTCTTGAACGCCCGATGAAACGCACTGGGCTCCTGAAACCCCGTCTGCTCGGCGATTTCGGCAACACTCAACACCCCTTCTCGCAAGCGCTCGAAGGCCATGGCCCGGCGCACCTCGTCCTTGATCTGCTGATACGAGCGCCCTTCGCGCTCCAACTGCCGGCGGAAGGTGCTGGGGCTGATGCCCTGCTGCCTGGCCAAGGCCTCCAGCGTCGGCCATTGGCCATAGCGCCGGGCACGCAGGTGCCGGTAGACCTCGGCAACCAGACCGTTCTGGTTGCGAAAACGGATCACCAGCCCTTGTGGCGCACTGCGCAGAAAGCTCTTCAGGCCCGCCAGGTCCTGCACCACCGGCAGGCGCAGGTAGGCGCTGTCGAATTCCACTTCGGTACGCCCGCTGCCCAGGCGCAGGTCCGGCCCCCAGAGCAACAGGTCATCGTCCTGGGCTGGACGCGCGACCGCCAGTTCCGTACGGTCGATGGCGATGCGTCGACCGGCCAGCCAGCACAACAGGCCCATCATCAGCACCAGGTAGGTTTCCTCGGCGTAGACCCGGGTCAGTGGGTCGGCGATCTGCGACTGCACACTGATCACCGCCCTGCCAGCACGCACCGTCACGCTGCCGCGCAGGTCGCGCAGGAACAGGGCGAAATTGCCCATGCATTGGCGCAGGGCCTTTTCCAGGTTCGGCTCCTGGATCAGCCCACGGCAGATCAGGGCAAAGCTGCCCAGCGGCATGCCATGGCTGTCGAGACGAAAGAACTCATCGTCCAGCTGATGGATCAGTGCCAGCCACAACTGCGCGAAGGCCTTGGCCGGCACGCGGGCCTGCGGCTGCGCAAGCAGGCTCGGCGCGATGCCCACCGCATGCAGGTGGGCATCGCGCGCCTCGGGCTGCTCGCGCAGGGCGTGCAGCATGGCATTGAGAAAGTACACGGCGACCGTATCGGTATCGCGCATGGCGGAATTCGCTGTCTATGCTGAGTGGCAAAAAGTGCCAGGTTGACTGAACAGAATCGGCATAGGCTGCAACAGAGCCTTTGCCTAGACTCGGACCCCATCCGGGATCGCCGGCCATTCTCGCAGAGCCTGGCCCGCTCCCGCCATGCCTAAGCTATCGGAGCCTTTATGAGCAGCCCAGAAATCTACGTCGTCAGTGCCGTCCGTACCGCCATCGGTGGTTTTGGTGGATCCCTCAAGGACCTGCCGCTGGCCGACCTGGCGACCACCGTGACCCGCGCCGCCATCGAGCGCTCGGGCGTAGCCGCCGAGCAGATCGGCCATATGGTCATGGGCACCGTGATCCCGACCGAAGCGCGCGATGCCTACCTGTCGCGGGTTGCCGCGATGAATGCCGGAATCCCGAAGGAAACCCCGGCCTTCAACGTCAACCGCCTGTGCGGTTCGGGCCTGCAGGCGATCGTCTCGGCCACCCAGTGCCTGCTGCTCGGCGATGCCGACGTGGCCGTGGCTGCCGGTGCCGAATCCATGAGCCGTGGCCCGTACCTGCTGCCGCAAGCCCGCTGGGGCGCGCGCATGGGCGATCTGCAAGGCATCGACTACACCGTCGGCGTACTGCATGACCCCTTCGAACACTTCCACATGGGCATCACTGCCGAAAACGTTGCGGCCAAGAATGGCATCACCCGCGAAATGCAGGATGAGCTGGCCCTGACCAGCCAGCGCCGCGCCGCCCGCGCCATCGCCGAAGGCCGCTTCGACAGCCAGATCGTGCCGGTGGAGCTGAAGACCCGCAAAGGCGTCGTGCAGTTCGCCGTGGACGAGCACGTGCGTGGCGACGTCACCGCCGAGCAACTGGCCGGCATGAAGACCGTGTTCAAGAAAGACGGCACCGTGACCGCCGGCAACGCCAGCGGCATCAACGATGGCGCTGCCGGCCTGGTGCTGGCCAGCGGTGACGCCGTGCGTCGCCTGGGCCTCAAGCCCCTGGCGCGCCTGGTGGCCTACGCCCACGCTGGCGTCGAACCCGAGCTGATGGGCCTGGGCCCGATCCCGGCCACCCGCAAGGTGCTGGAAAAAGCCGGCCTGAACATCAACGACCTGGACGTGATCGAGTCCAACGAAGCCTTCGCCGCCCAGGCTTGCGCCGTCGCCCGCGCCCTGGACTTCGACCCGGAGAAGGTCAACCCGAACGGCTCGGGCATTTCCCTCGGCCACCCGGTCGGCGCCACCGGCGCGATCATTGCCACCAAGGCCATCCATGAGCTGCAGCGCATCCAGGGTCGCTACGCACTGGCCACCATGTGCATCGGCGGCGGCCAAGGCATCGCCGTGGTGTTCGAGCGCGTCTGAGGGAGTTTGCAATGAGCATTGAACAGATCGCCGTGATCGGCGCCGGCACCATGGGCAACGGTATTGCCCAGGTGTGCGCGGTCGCCGGCTACCAGGTGCTGCTGGTGGACGTTTCCGATGCCGCGCTGGAGCGCGGCGTGGCCACCTTGAGCAAGAACCTGGAGCGCCAGGTCAACAAGGGCACCCTCGATGCCGAGCGTGCCGAGGCAGCCAAGTCGCGCATCCGCACCAGCACCGACTATACCCAGCTGGGCGCTGCGCAACTGGTGATCGAGGCGGCTACCGAGAACCTGCAGCTCAAGCAGCGCATCCTGCAACAGGTGGCGGCCAATGTGGCAGCCACCTGCCTGATCGCCACCAACACCTCGTCGCTGTCGGTCACCCAGCTGGCCGCGAGCATCGAGCACCCTGAGCGCTTCATCGGCGTGCACTTCTTCAACCCGGTGCCGATGATGGCACTGGTGGAGATCATTCGCGGCCTGCAGACCAGCGACAGCACCTACGCGCAAGCCCTGGTGGTCACCGAGAAGGTGGGCAAGACCCCGATCACCGCTGGCAACCGCCCAGGTTTCGTGGTCAACCGCATCCTCGTGCCGATGATCAACGAAGCGATCCTGGTGCGTCAGGAAGGCCTGGCCAGTGCCGAGGACATCGACACCGGCATGCGCCTGGGCTGCAACCAGCCGATCGGCCCGCTGGCCCTGGCCGACCTGATTGGCCTGGACACCTTGCTGGCGATCATGGAGGCCTTCCACGACGGCTTCTGCGACAGCAAGTACCGCCCTGCCCCACTGCTCAAGGAAATGGTCGCGGCCGGCTGGCTGGGACGCAAGACCGGCCGCGGTTTCTACAGCTACTGAGGAGCGAACGCCATGGCCTTGGTCAATGCCGCAATGCGTTGCATCAGCTTTGAAGAGCGACGAGACCGGGCCATGGCGCTGTTTGCCGAGAAAGGCTTCGGCCAGGTCAGCATGCGCGAGTTGGCGGCGCATGTGGGGTTGACCGCAGGTTCGCTGTACCACCATTTCCCCAGCAAGCAGGACCTGTTGTTCGATTTGATCGAGGAGCTGTACGAGGAACTGCAGGCCACCCTCGAACAGGGCCGTCGCGCCATGGCCCGTGGGGGCTCGGCGTTGTCGTGCCTGATTGCGGCGCACTGGCAGTTGCATGCCGAGCGGCCCCTGCAGTTTCGCCTGGCCGAGCGGGACTTCTGCTGCCTGAGCGAGACGCAGCAGGAGCGCCTGGCGGCGTTGCGCAAGCGCTACGAGACGGGCTTGCTGCGCTTGATCGCGCCCCAGGCGAAATTGCCTGGGGACGCGTTGGCGGCGACGGCGCAGGTGGTGGCGACCTTGCTCAATCAGTTGCCGGGGATGCTCAAGGCATTGCCGCAGGAGCAAGGGCTGGGGTTGATGGAGAACCTGCTGGTGGGGGGGATCGAGCGGACCCTGCGCTAGTCTGTACTGGCCCTATCGCCGGCACGCCGGCTCCCACAGGTACTGCACTGCACTCGAGTTCAGTGGGGCACCTGTGGGAGCCGGCTTGCCGGCGATAGGGCCGGTAGATTCAGCGCAAAAGGGCCTGAATCTGCTGGTGCAGGGTATCCAGGTCAAACGGCTTGGCCAGGATCGGCGCCTTGCGCGCGATCGGGCTGCCCGACTCGATGATCTCAGCCGGATACCCACTGATGAAGATCACCTTCAAGTCCGGTCGCAACTTCACGGCAGGCTCGGCAATCTCCACCCCGGAAATCCCGCCCGGCAGGCGAAAATCCGTCACCATCAGGTCCAGGTGCGGCTTGCTCGCCAGGATCGCGAACGCCTGCTCGCCGTCTTCGGCCACCAGCACGTGGTAGCCCTCGCCGGCCAGGTAGTCGCGCAGGATCATGCGAATTGCCGGTTCGTCCTCGACCACCAGTACCACGTCTTGTGCATCTTCACTCATGACTACAACGCCTTGAAATTCATACAGTTGGCCATCTGACCCCAGGCTTATGCAGAGGTTGCCCGCGCCTGGTCGTTTTGTTCTGCCGGTGTCACCAGTGGCAACAGGAGGCTGAAGGTTGCACCCTTGCCCTCCTCGCTGTCGACCAGGATACGCCCGCCATGGGCCTGGACGATCTGTTCCGAGATATACAGCCCCAGGCCCAGGCCATTGCTGGCCTGCTGCGCCGCCACCCGCTCGAACTGCTGGAAGATCCGCTGCTGGTTGGCGGCACTGATGCCGATACCCTGATCCTGCACTTGCACCCAGGCCATGCCCTCCTGGGCGAACACCCTTACCTGCACTGGGCGCCGTTCGCCATAGCGCAATGCATTGGACAACAGGTTGGCCAGTACTTGTTCAATCCGAAACTCGTCCCACGCGCCTTGCAGCGCCTCGCAGCACTGCAGCTCGATGTGGGTCTCCAGCGCCGTGGCCTGGGCAGCGAAATTCTCCACCAGGGCGCGGGCCAACTGGCCAAGGTCGAACGGTTTCGGCCGCAGCGACAGCTTGCCGGTACGGATGCGCGACACATCCAGCATGTCTTCGATCAGCCGGATCAGGCTGTTGATCTGCCGCTCGTCGCGCTCGACCATGGCCTGCAACTTGTCGGCGCTGAACGCCTCGAGGTTGCCACGGGCCAGGTGCATCTTGCGCAACTGGGTTTCCAGGATCAGGCCGTTGAGCGGCGTGCGTACTTCGTGGGAAACGATCGACATGAAGTCGTCGCGCATGCGCACCGCATGTTCCAGTTCACCCTGCGCCACCTGCAACTGGGCCAACAGCTGCTCCTGCTGCTGACGGCTGTGCTCCAGGGCCTGCAACTGCCGGTCGAGCACCTTGCGCTGGCGGTACAGGTCGACGAATACCGACACCTTGCTTTTCACCGCCATGGTGTCGAGGGGCTTGTGCAGGAAGTCCACCGCACCGCTCTCGTAGCCCTTGAAGGCGTAGTTCATCTCGCGGCCGGCCGCCGTGACGAAGACGATCGGGATATCGCGGGTCTTTTCCGTGCCGCGCATCAATTCGGCCAGCTCGAAACCGTTCATGCCCGGCATTTGCACATCGAGGATGGCCAGGGCGAATTCGTGCTCAAGCAACAGCGACAATGCCGCTTCAGCCGACTGGGCCTGGTGCACCTCGCGGCCTTCGCCCTGGATCAGGGCGTCGAGGGCCAGCAGGTTTTCCGGCAGATCGTCGACGATCAGCAGTTTGGCGGTGGTGAGGCTTAGCATGCGCTGGATTCCAGGGTGGCGAGCAACTGCTCGATCCCGCTCAGAGAAAGTATATGGTCGGGTCGATGCAGGGCCAGGGCGGCCTCCGGCATCAACGCCACCTGTGCATCGCGGGGGTCCTGGACCACGGTCCGGCCGCCGCTGTTCTTGATGTAGGCAAGGCCTGCGGCGCCGTCTTCGTTGGCCCCGGTGAGGAGGATGCCGAGCAGGCCGTCGCCATAGGCATCGGCCGCCGACATGAACAGGTAATCGATCGCCGGGCGGGAGAAATGCACCGGGTCTTCCTGGCTCAGCGACAGGCTCAAGTCGGCTTCCACCGACAGGTGGTAGCGGGGCGTGGCCACGTAGATCTGGCCGGGGGCGATGGCCTCCTTGTCATGCGCCTCGCTCACCGGCCGGTGTACCCGCCGCTGCAGCACTTCAGCCAACTGGCTGTGGCGGTCATCGGGCAGGTGCAGGACGCACAGCACCGGCGTGGCGAACGCTGCCGGCAAGCCACCGAGCACCTGCAACAGGGCCGCCACGCCGCCCGCCGAAGCACCGATCACGATCGCACGTACGCCGTTCATGATTTGCGGTAGATCCGTTCAGGCTTGACCAGCGGCTCGAAGCGCTCGCTGTAAGCGGAGAAATCCACCGACTCCTTGCTGCCCAGCACCAGGAAACCGCGATGGCACAAGGACTCGTGGAACAAGCCCAGGGCCCGGTCCTGCAGTGCCTTGTTGAAATAGATCAGCACGTTGCGGCAGGACACCAGCTGGGTTTCGGAGAACACGCTGTCGGTGGCCAGGCTGTGGTCGGCAAAGGTCACGTTGTCGCGCAGGCTGCTGTCCATGATGGCGTTGCCGTAGGCGGCCGTGTAGTACTCGGAAAAGTCCCGACGGCCACCGGCGCGGCGGTAGTTTTCCTCGTACTCGCGCATGCTCTGCATCGAGTAGATACCCTGCTTGGCCTTGTCCAGCGAGCGTGGGTTGATGTCGGTGGCATAAATGATGGTGCGTTCGAGCAGGCCTTCTTCGCGCAGCAGGATGGCCATCGAATACACCTCCTCCCCGGTGCTGCAGCCGGCGATCCAGATCTTGATCGACGGCCAGGTACGCAGCAGCGGGACCACCTCGTTGCGCAGCGCCAGGAAGTGGCTGGGGTCGCGGAACATCTCGCTCACCGGGATCGTCAGGAACTGCAGCAGCTGCATGAACATGCCCGGGTCGTGCAGCACCCGCTCCTGCAGGGCCGACACCGTGTGGCACTCGAACTGGCGCAGCGCATGAAGGATCCGGCGCTTGATCGAGGCGCCGGAATAATCGCGAAAATCGTAGCTGTACTTGAGGTAGATCGCCTCGATCAGCAGCCGGATCTCGATGTCGGTGTTGCGTTCGCTAGTCAAATTCGCTCCAGTTGCGGCAGCCATACGCGGATCAACGAGAACAGACGGTCCAGGTCGATCGGTTTGGCCAGGTAATCATTGGCACCGGCCTGCAGGCAACGCTGCTGGTCGTCCTTCATGGCCTTGGCGGTCACGGCAATGATCGGCAGTTTGCGCCAGCGCGGTTGCTGGCGAATCAGCCGGGTGGCCTCGAAACCGTCCATTTCCGGCATCATCACATCCATCAGCACCAGGTCGATGTCGTCGTGCTGCTCCAGGCGCTCGATGGCCTCGCGCCCGTTGCGGCCGATCTCGACGATCGCGCCCTTGTGCTCCAGGGCACTGGTGAGGGCGAAGATGTTGCGCACATCGTCATCCACCAGCAGTATCTTGCGGCCTTCGAACACCTTGTCGCGACTACGCGCGGTCTTGAGCATGCGTTGACGCTCATGGGACAGCTGCGATTCGACTTTGTGCAGAAAAAGCGTCACTTCATCGAGCAGCCGCTCGGGGGAGCGGGCGCCCTTGATGATGATCGAGCGCGAATACTTGAGCAGCTCGGTTTCTTCTTCACGGGTCAGGTTGCGCCCGGTGTAGACGATGACCGGCGGGAAGGCCCGGATGTCCTCGGCGGTCATGCGCTTGAGCAGCTCGTTGCCGAGCATGTCCGGCAGCTTGAGGTCGATGATCATGCAGTCGTAGACGTTCTCGCGCAGCAGCGCCAGGGCCTCCTGGGCCATGGCCACGGCGGTGATCTCGACATCGTCGTCGCCGATCAGGCGGGCGATGCTCTCGCGCTGCAGGTCGTCGTCCTCGACCAGCAAGATGTGCTTGAGCTTCTGCGTCAGCTTCGCTTCCAGGCGGGCGAACACTTCCTTGAGCTGTTCACGGCTGGTCGGCTTGACCGCGTAACCGACCGCGCCCATGTGCATGGCCGCTTCGACACGGTCTTCGACCGAAATGATGTGCACCGGGATGTGCCGGGTGCCTGCCAGCTCCTTGAGGCGCTGCAGCACGGTGAGGCCGGAATGGTCGGGCAGGCGCATGTCCAGCAGGATCGCATCGGGGATGAACTGCGCCGCCAGGGCGAAGCCTTCGTCCGCGCCCTGGGCCACCAGGCAGCTGTAGCCCAATTCGTGGGCCAGGTCGAAGAGGATACGGGCAAAGTTCGGCTCGTCCTCGATCACCAGGATGCAACGGTTGCCGAAGGGGGCCCGCTCACGGTCGTCGGCGAAGGCCAGTGGCGGCAGCTTCGGCGCTGGCACTGCAGCCACCTGGGGCGCGGGCGGCAGTGTATCGACCGTCGGGCGCAGGCTCAGGGCCTCGACCTCTTCGGCTTGCGCCTCAAAGCGCTCCGGCAGGATCAGGCTGAACACGCTGCCTTGGCCGGGACTGCTGTCGACGCTGATCTGCCCACCCAGCAAGTGCGCCAGATCACGGGAAATCGACAGGCCCAGGCCGGTGCCGCCATAACGGCGGTTGCTGCTGCCATCGACCTGGTGGAAGGCGCCGAAGATCGCCTGCTGCTGGTCGGCGGCAATGCCGATGCCGGAATCGCGCACGGCGAAGACGATGCCGGTGCCGGCCTGGTAGCTGATGGCCAGGCTGACCTGGCCGTGGTCGGTGAACTTGACGGCGTTGGACAGCAGGTTCTTGAGGATCTGCTCCAGGCGCTGGCGGTCGGTGAACAGGGTGGCCGGTACCTGCCCTTCGATCTTGACCTCGAAGCTCAGGCCCTTGTGCTCGGCCAGCGGCAGGAACATGCCGCGCAGGCCTTCGACCAGGCGCTCCAGGTGGGTGGTTTCGGGGCGCACTTCGAGCTTGCCGGCCTCGACCTTGGCGATGTCGAGGATGTCGTTGATCAGGTTCAGCAGGTCGTTGCCGGCCGAGTAGATGGATTCGGCGAACTTGACCTGCTCGCCACTGAGGTTGCCTTCGCCGTTCTCGGCCAGGAGCTTGGCCAGGATCAGCGAACTGTTGAGCGGCGTGCGCAGCTCGTGGGACATGTTGGCGAGGAACTCGGACTTGTACTTGCTCGAACGCTGCAGGTCGTCGGCACGGGCCTGCAGCTCTTCCTGGGCCTGGCTGAGCTCGTCGTTCTTGCGGTCCAGGGCGTCGGTGCGCTCGGACAACTGCTCGTTGGTCTGTTCAAGCTCCGCCTGCTGGGTCTCCAGGTGCGCCTGGGACTCCTTGAGCACCCGCGACTGCTCTTCGAGCTCCTCGTTGGCGGTCTTGAGTTCTTCCTGCTGCACCTGCAGCTCTTCGTTGAGCTGCTGGGTTTCGGCCAGGACTTCCTGCAGGCGTTGGCGGTAGCGGGCACTTTCGATGGAGATGCCGAGGTTGTCGGCCACCCGCATCATCAGCTCGTCGTCGCGCTCCTGCAGCGGGCGCAGGAAGCCCAGCTCGATCACCCCGTTGATCTGGCCATCGTCGCTGGCCGGCATCAGCATGGCGCTGCGCGGCAGGCCACTGCCCAGGCCAGAGCTCAGGCGGTAGTAGTCTTCCGGCAGGTCCTCCAGGCGCAGCAGGCGGCCCTCGCGCACCACCTGGGCCAACAGGCCCTCATGGCTGGCCAGCACCTGCTCGCGGGCCTGCTGTTCGGCATCCAGGCCATAGCTGGCCACGCGTACCAGGCGGCCATGGCCGTCGCGCACGTACAACGCGCCGACCACGCTGCCCAGGTAGCTGGCAAAGAAGCGCAGGATGTTGTCGCCCAGCATCGGCAGGGTCAGTTGCCCCAGCACCTGCTCGGCCAGTTGGGTCTGGCCGTTGCGCAGCCAGGCCTGGTGTTCCAGGCGCTCGGCCGAGCGCTGCTGGGCCTTGAGGTTGTCATCGTAGCTGCTCGACAAGGCCAGCAGATCGCGCCGCCCGAGGTAGGCCAGCAGTGCGCTGAGGCCGACGATGAGCAGCACGAAGGCGCTGATGGCGGTGACCGTGACACTGCTGACCTTTTCATTGCGGGCCATGCGCAGTTGCTGCTCGGTGCCGACCAGGTCGTCGAACTCCTTGCGGATCTCGTCGGTGATGCGCTTGCCGCGGCCGTTGCCGACGGCCTGGCGGTATTCGCCGCCGTTGCGGCGCTGGGTGATCATCTCCTTGCCAAAGTCGTTCCATGCCTGCTGCAAGGCGACCAGGCGATCGATGCGGTCGACTTGCTGCGGGTTGTCCTCGACCATGCCGCGCAGGCTCTGCAGGCTGCTGAAGATCTTCGGTTTGGCCACTTCGTAGGGGTCGAGGAAGCGCTCGTCGCCGGTGATCAGGAACCCGCGCATGCCGGTTTCCATGTCGATCGACAACTTGACCGTTTCGTTGGCATTGCCGATCACCCGATCGGTGTGCTCGACCCATTGCATGGCCGACAGCAGGTAGTTGATCACGGCGACGAAGGCCACTGCGCCGAGCAGGCCGACGCCCAACGGCAGGCCAATGTTACGGCTCAACAGCTTGCGAAAGCTTCGTTGGTCCATCGAGGCTGCTTGAATCATGAGAAAACGCCCGAGCGAAAAAAAAGTCCATTGATCAGTGTGGCGGCCGGAGCCTGTTCTTGCCTGCCGCTGCGCTCACCGGTTAACAAGCGAGTCTAACCAGCTTTGCCGGCTTCAGCAGGGCATTTAGCCAGTATTTGAAGGTTGCATGCGCGAATCGTTCCCTGAAAGTTCGATGGCCGGTATCCTCGGGAACTTCTGTCACCCACTGGCGCACAGAATAGAGACATGCCTTTTTCAACAGGAAATGAACCATGCACCTTCTGGTAGTCGAAGACGACGACATCGTCCGCATGCTGATGGTCGAAGTGCTCGACGAGTTGGGCTACAAGGCCATCGAAGCGCAAGACGCCACCAGCGCCCTGCGCATTCTCGAAGACCCGGGGCAGCCCTTGGCCCTGCTGATGACCGATGTGGGCCTGCCGGACATGCGCGGCGAAGAACTGGCGGCCAGGGCCCGTGTGCTGCGGCCATTGCTGCCGGTGCTGTTTGCCAGTGGCTATGCCGAGAGTCTCAATGTGCCGGAAGGGATGCACATGATCGGCAAGCCGTTCAGCATCGAACAGTTGCGCGACAAGGTGGTAGGGATTTTGGGTACGCCTTGATTTCACCTTTGCCCTCGTCGCCGGCAAGCCGGCTCCCACAGGTTCCCCACTGAGCTTGAGCGCTGTGGAGTACCTGTGGGAGCCGGCTTGCCGGCGACAGGGCCGGTACAGGCACCCGCTGATCACAGCTCCCGCCGCAACAGGTAGGTATCCATGATCCACCCCTTGCGCACCCTCGCCTCCTCCCGCACCTGCACGATGCGCTGCTTGACCGCCTGCAAAGGCCCGGCAATCAGCACTTCGTCCTCCGTTCCCAGGTAAGCCCCCCAGTAGATCACCAGCCCAGGATCATCGAGCGCGGCAAACGCACACTGCCCATCGAGCATCACCACCACGTTGTCGATCACACCCTGCTCGGCCAGGCGACGCCCGGGCAGCACGGTCAGCGGCTCGCCGATACGGTTGAGTGGAATCTGGTGCCGGGCTGCCAGCGCCTGCACGCTGCTGATGCCGGGAATCACCTGCAGGCGCAGCGCGACGCCCCGTTCGCGGACCAGGTCAAGCATGCGCAGGGTGCTGTCATACAAGCCCGGCTCGCCCCACAGCAGAAAAGCGCCGATGTCCTCGGCGCGCATTTCTTCGCTGATCAGGCGGGCGTACAGGGCGGCCCGCTGGCGATGCCAGTCATGCACCGCTTCGACATAGTCGACGGCCTCGGCATCGCGCCGTGGGTCTGCGACCTGCACCAGGCGATAACCGCCTCCAGGCCGGTAGCGCTCGAGGATGGCCTTGCGCAAACGTACCAGTTGGTCTTTATCGGCCCCTTTGTCGAGCACGAAAAACACCGTCGCACGGCGCAGCGCCTCCACAGCCTCATAGGTGACCTGCCGTGGGTCACCCGGGCCGATACCGATCAGCAGCAGCTCTTTCATCGCCTGACCCTGGAGGAGAACCAGCGGCCATTGTCGGCCGGCCGCCGGGGTTTGGCAAAAACGACCTCAGAAGATCGAGAAGTTGTAGCTGACGATGACCCGAGTCTCGTCCATGTCCCGCGCCCACTGCTCGTAGTTGCTGCGGTAGGTGGAGTTACGCAGGCGCACGCTGACATCTTTGAACGTGCCGCTCTGCACCTGGTACTTGAACTCGGTGTCGCGTTCCCATTCCTTGCCTTCGGCGTTGCTGCCCGGGACCTTGATGTGGTCACCGTTGATGTAGCGGGTGAAGAACGTCAGGCCAGGTACACCGAGCGCCTTGAAGTCATAGTCATAACGCAATTGCCAGGAGCGTTCCTGGGCAGCGGCGAAGTCGTTGACCTGAGCATAGTTGACCAGGTACGGGTTGGTGCCATCCAGGTAAGGCATGGCGCTTTCGCCGTACATGCGCTGCCAGCCGGCACTGACCTTGTGGCCGCCCAGGCTGTAGCCGAGCATGCCGCTGAAGGCACGGTGGTCGATCTCACCTGCATGGGCGTTGCCGATATCATCACTCTTGATCAGCCGCAGGTCGGCCGACAGGCTGCCGGTCGGCAGTGGCTGGTTGGCGACGAAGCCCAGGAAGTGCTGGCGGTAGATGTTTTCCAGCTCGCCGACCTGGTACTGGGCGCTGAAGCGCTCACTGAAGCGGTAGTCCAGGCCCGCCAGATCGAAATGATCGGCCTCGATGTTGCAGGCATAACGCTTGTTCTTGCAGTGCACGCGAAGGTCCTGGCGGTCGCTGGAATCCCGTGCGGTGTACTGGTTGAACCGGGCCAGGGTGAACTTGAGGTCGCGAATTTCTTCGGACGTCAACAGGGCGCCGTGGAACATGGTTGGCAGCAGACGGCCATCGTTGTACTTCAACAGCGGAACATCCGGCATCGACGATCCGTATTTCAATACGGTCTGGGATACCTTGACCTTGGCCGCCAGGCCCATCTTCGCGTATTGGTCGGCAGAGTGGCGTGGGTCATGGCCGGAAGAAGGCAACAAGCCGCTGTTACTGTCTGCCGGGCTGGAGTCGAGTTTGAAACCGAACATGCCCAATGCATCGACACCAAAGCCGACCGGGCCTTGGGTATAACCGGACTGCAGATTCAGAATGAAACCTTGTGCCGCTTCTTCACGCTTCGACGCGCCTTGACTGGAACTGCTATGGCCGTCACGAAAATCCCGGTTGAAATAGACAGTGCGCGCTTCGACCTTGGCAGTACTGTCTTCAAGGAAACCGGCGGCCTGGGCCTGGGCACCGGCACACAACAGCAACAGGCCGGCAACACGGCGCCCGGGGGCGAGAGGGAAAGGGGCAAACATGCGAGGGAACATCCAGAAGAAAGGCAAAAAACAAATCCGCGCCGAACAAGGCGGCGCGGATGCGGGAGGGTCGAACAATCGCCAACCATCATCTGAAATGATCGCGCAAACGCTCTAGGACGCGCCATTGGACCATAGTCTAAAACTCAGTGGCCGCGCCTGGAAAACGCTTCGAATTTACCGCTCGAAAAACTAGCAAAGTTCCCGAATTACACTAAAAAGTTTGCGGTTTACCGGTGCCCGACAAGTGACTACACTCGATATCAGCGAACAGTTAGACCCACCCGCGTGGCCGGCGTTTATGCCTTATCAATGTTCGTCACGCCCTGCCACGGAAGACGTACAGGAGTGATTACAGTGTCCAGACTTGCAGAGTTTCGTGCTGCCGAAAAAGCGCTCCAGGAACAAATGGCACAACTGGAGGCGCTGAAAAAGGATGCCGGCCTCAAACGCGAAATCGAATTCGAGCAGAAACTAGTCGGCCTGATGAAAAGCTATGACAAGAGTCTGCGCGATATCATCGCCATCCTCGACCCG
>Ga0160465_100210_pt1 | contig 45887 bp, 40 predicted proteins | sample HID1971K_E11MG_FD_108209 | JGI IMG/M metagenome (GOLD analysis project Ga0160465, IMG submission 108209) | Enriched millipede-associated microbial communities from UW Madison campus, WI, USA - HID1971K_E11 MG | ecosystem: Host-associated > Arthropoda: Insects > Digestive system > Unclassified ...
ATGGCCTTGACTATCATCGAGAGGGAAACAGAATCTAAAAGCAGTAAACCTCAAAAAAGAAAAAGGGCTGCTTTAGACGATGAGTTTAGAAGCAAACTAATGGCCAGTTAAATTCTTAAAAGCGATTTCCCTGAAGATTACAGGCCAGACATTGATTATTATAAAAATGATTCGAAGGAAAAGTTTGAGCATAACATAAAACACAAAACGATAACCTATAACCGTTGCGAGTATTACATTAAGGGATATAATAATGATAAGGACGCTATTGCACTTGGAGGGTATACTCCTGATAATGAAACCCAATATTTATTACCGATAAAAGTATACTGCAACTTAACCATAGATGACTGTCAAAGTAGATTTGATGCAAAAGCAATGCAATTATTTTATGGTAAACCTGTTGCCATTTACAAAGGAGAAGAAAAGAAAAATAACGAGTATATACTGGAATGGTACGATTGGAAGAAATAACTAAACCTCAATATAACACTTAAATAATTTTAATATAACAATGATGAAACACATTTATAAACTAACCTCGATTTTAGTGATGATATGTTTATCATCGCCCATTCTATCCTACCGCCTTGGTTCGTGTCCTCACGAACCAAACGTATTCCGTTTTGTGGGGACACGAAACCGGGGCAATTATTTACAGTTAATATATATCAAGATAGTTTACCGAAGGCATCCAGCTTAATACAACAGCAAATGTGTAAAACCTGTATAATTATTCATTGAAATTTAGACAGTTCTATGTCTGCCCGATTATATTTTTAATCATAAAAAAACGAATAATAATCGGTTATCAGCGAATTGTAAATGCTTTGCGGAAATTTAAAATATCCATCCTATCTTTTTCCCGGATTCCTTAAAAAGAATTTTAGCACATATATGTTTAATAGAAATAAATACCAGGTAACAGAAAACAGCATTATACTTTATCCCGATTATGGAAATTTTAAGGGATTTACCATTATCGGCATTTTTTCGCTGCTTTTTATTTGGGCATTGTATAGCGTTAATGCAAAATACCACAACATTGGCGACGATAATATATTGTACATTATTGCCTGTACAGTTTTGCTTATTGGACTTGGTTTTTTAACTGCTTTTAAACAAGTGGTGTTTGATACAGACAAGCAAAGTGTACAGTCGCACTATTTCGGTTTTTTCAGGGAAGAGATTGCCACTTTCAGCCAGATTTTGAAACTGGAAGTACGCTCAGGTAGTTTTCCATCAGCTTTTTATATTATATTTAAAAATGATCCCATCGGTAACGGAATAAGAATTAGCCCAACCTACAATAATTTTCAACAAAAAGAATATACGGCCTTCGTCCACAATGTTCTGCCATTGCTGAGAAATCTGTTGCAGGAAACTACAAATACCATTTTTGAAGAAATACCGGGTTCTGATCTTTTAAAAAAAATTAAGCTGGTTGGCAACAATCTTTACAAATATGTTTCGATAACCAAAATAATTTTTTCGCTTTTTTACCTGGTTGTTTCAGTACTGTTTATTTTCATCGCATGGCAAGTCAAGCATGTCCCGGTATGGTTGAATATTGTTCTTAATGCAGTTGGTTTGTTCTGCATCCTGTCAAGTTTTAACAACGGATCGGCTATCTATATAAATACAGCAGAAAAAAAACTTATTCAAAGTCGTTTTTTTGGCTTTACAAGACAACATTTCTCCTTTAACGAAGTACAAAATATTGAGATAGTTAAACATTACATTAATGGCATATACACCTATACCAGCCTGGTACTTATTACTGCCGAAACTCCGGTTACTATTGATAAAAGCATTTCAACCGCACAAGTTTCCAGGACCCTGGCAGAAGTAAAGCAATTACTGAATTTAATAACTGCACCTGAATAAAATACATTTAAATAATTTTAATAAAAATTAATGAAACACATTTATAAACTAACCGCGATTTTAATGATGATATGCTTATCATCGCCCCTTTTGGCACAATTGCCCGAAGAAATACAATGGAAACATTTAGTTAAAACCTATACACCAGATAGTAGCGAAATGGTACTTACGCTAAACGGAAAACCTTTGCAGGGCAAATATAAAATCCCTTTGGATGAAAATAGTTTCGCCTTATACAACATCAAAAACGGAATGATAACCGGCGACGCATTTTGGTATACAAATGGCGGACATTTAGAATGCAAACTGATTTATAAAAAAGGCATACGCAATGGTTTAAAAGAAAATTACGACAATGATGGTAAGGTTTGGCTACGCCAGGAATATAAAGACGGCAAACAGCATGGCATAAGCGAAATGTATAACGGAGGAAAAATTGTGACTAAATCTGAGTATAAAGCAGGCAAAAAACATGGTTTGTCTTTAACTTATATGGGCGATAATGTATCAACGGAAAGCTATTATGAAAACGATTTAAAAAATGGATTATCAAAAAACTACGGGCCTGATGGTAAATTATCGGTAGAAATTAATTACAAAAACGATAAACGAAATGGCCCATACAGGACCTACAACAATGGCGAAATCATGACTGAAACCAATTACCTGGATGATCTGCAAAATGGTTTAAGCACATCATTTGTGATGGGTAAGAAAAATATGGATGCCACCTTTGAAAACGGTAAAAGACACGGCGTATCGCATATGTACAAACCTGATGGGGCTGTACTTTTCGAAAGCTATTACCTGCTGGGAGAAAAGGTAACAAAGGCCGATTTTGAAAAGTATCAATCAAGGCTTAAGAAATAGCCATATAAAAATAGAAAACATACGTTTCTGATGAAAACAATCCTTACTATACTATTTACTTTGCTTTTGTCCAATTACCTTTTAGCGCAACAAAAATATAGGGATAGATGCCCCCCTGTGTCATCCTGAGGAACGAAGGATCCCTGTAGCTAACTTGCTTAGAAGATTCTTTATTGCATCTATCTGTGTTCATCCTTTTTTATCTGTGGTTTAATGTATTTTTATAGGCAATTCTTTTACTAAACCTCTTTTTTGAAGGATAAAATGCGACCTTTGCAGCCATATGTTATCTACCCTATACGCGAAATACAAACCTTATTATAAAGAAAATCTACATTTAGCATTGCCTATTGTAGGTTCTCAGCTTGGACACACCTTAGTGCACATGGCCGACAGTATAATTGTTGGTCATTTTACAGATACCGTTCAACTTGCGGCAGTATCTTTGGTAAACAGCATTTTCATGTTGATTTTGGTCATTGGCCTAGGCATTTCATACGGCTTAACCCCTTTAATCGCACAAGAAAATGGTCGACAGAATTATGACGAATGTGGTAAACTTTTATCAAACAGTCTAATCATCAATATTTTAATTGGAATATTTTTGTATATAATTGTTCATTTTGGGGTTTTATTAATCATCGACCATTTAGATCAGACTCCGGCCGTTGTAAAATACGCCAAACCTTATCTAAACCTCTTATCAATTTCGATTATTCCATTATTGATTTTTCAAACCTTTAAGCAGTTTGCCGAGGGATTAGGCTTTACCAAACAAGCGATGTTCATTTCCATCTGGGGAAATGGGATTAACATCATCCTTGGAATTATTTTCGTGAAAGGGATGTTTGGTATTAAATCTATGGGTGTTAGTGGTGTTGGTTTAAGCACATTAATCGATAGAATACTAATGGCTGTAGTGATGACATTTTATGTGTTACGCTCCGAAAATTTCAAAAAATATCTGGTCAGTTTTAAAGCTACTTTTATTGATAAAGTCAGAGCAATTAAAATTATCAAAATTGGTCTGCCTGTGGCCATGCAATATGCTTTTGAGATCAGTGCATTTAGTGGTGCAGCTGTTTTAATAGGTACTATTGGAGCTGTAGAGCAAGCTGCACATCAAATTGCGATTAGTCTTGCAGCCATGACCTATATGATAGCCAGTGGCGTAGCATCTGCCGCAACCATTAAAACGGGAAATAATTTCGGTAAGAATAACTTTATTGATTTACGCAAATCTGCAATTGCGAGTTACCATGTAATTTTGGCTTTTATGGCCATCACAGCTATGATCTTTATTTTAGCAAACAAACTACTGCCATTTGTCATTACAGATGACCTGGCTGTAATAAAAATTGCCGCTCAATTATTAATCATTGCAGGGTTTTTCCAATTATTTGATGGAACACAAGTTGTTGGTCTGGGTGTTTTACGTGGTTTGGGCGATGTAAATATTCCTACTTTAATTACCTTTTTGGCATATTGGGTTATCGGAATTCCTGTGGGGTATTTACTAGGCTTTCAATTCGATTTGGGTGTAAATGGCATTTGGTATGGCTTAACCTTAGGTTTACTAACAGCCTCTATCCTATTGTTTATGCGTTTTCAGAATAAAACGAAGAAGTTGAACAAACCTGGTCTTTCTTAGATGGGATACAGATTTATTTTTAATCGCAAAGGCCGCAGAGCTTTTTCGCGGAGAAATGCAAAGATTTTTAACCACCTAAGTCATCTAAGAAAAGCTTAGAAGTATTGTTAAAAACTAGCCATAGCTTTACTAAGGTTTCTCAGATGGTAAATTAATTGAGGTACAATGAATTTATTTCCCACCCACATTAAAAACAATACCGGCAGTGAAAATAGAATTCCCAGCCGACATGTATTTGCGGCTTTTCAGACCAAAATTACTGCTGGTGGTATATTGCAATTGTATAATCTTACTTAAGGTCATACGCGTGAAAAAAATGGGTTCCAGGAAAATATTATCTTCTTTAGGCTGTACAACACCATTGATGAAAAACCTATCCATATTAACATGACTTATGCGCAACGCCGTACCATAATTTATGGGAAAGTTTTCACCAAACAGTTTTAGGTTATTTTTCTTTTTCGAACTGTAGTTAACCTGTAAGAAAGATTTTCTGTAATCTACTTCCTGTACATCACTGCTGATTAAGACATCACCCTTAAAATCCCGGAAAGTAATATCACTCCAGCCTTTACCCAAACCACCATAAATTTCTATAATTTGATTGTTATCTGGTCCGAATGTGTCAAAATAACCACCGCCAATCTCAATTAATTTATGATTAAAGTCCTTGCCTCTCCTTTCGTTGCTCATAGCTGAACCGCTAAAAAGCAGACCTAAATGGTTAGAAGCGGCATAAGCACCATTAATACTGATATTACCTTTTAAGGAAATATGTCCCCCACCACTAAATTCACCTTGTTTACTTAACATTGGTGTATTAGGTACATTGGGCATGTAAACTGAAGAACAACTGCTTGCAAAAAGCGCTAAAACTGGAAGTGTTAAACGAAAGTATTTTATCATAGATGCAATATAAACAGATTTTATAAGCAAAAATTGTGTTAGTTTTAAGTTAATATTATATAATTTACCACAGATGCACACAGATAAGCCCAGATTTTATTATTTAAAGTAAAGATCTAATTTCTGTTCATTTTTTATCTGTAGTTAATATTTTTGTCCAAATTAGTTTAAATATTAGAAATCCATTTTCATAATTTTCATCACTCGTTTAAACTCATCGTGCAGCTTGGCTTTCAAGTGGATTTTAGTTGCAGTAACCGGATGTACAAAACTCAATTCTGAAGCATGCAAAAGCATGGTTGTCATATCCCATTGTTCTTTAAAGAATTTGTTTTGTTTATTGCAGCCATGAGTTCTGTCGCCAATGATCGGATGCAGAATATGACTGAAATGTCTCCTTAACTGATGCATTCTACCGGTTAAAGGTTTTGCCTCAACCAAAGAATACCTGGATGTTGAATGTTTACCAAAAGCAAGGTCTATTTCTGCTCTTTGTAAAGTTCTAAAAGAGGTAAAAGCATCTTGCATAGTTCCATTTTCCTTTGCCAATGGATAATCTATATCCATAGAATCTGGAGAGAAACCACGTAAAACAGCTAAATATTTTTTATCCGTTAATCCATTCATAAATTGCTGATGCATAGCAATTTCAGATTCTTTATCCAAAGCAAATAATAAGATACCACTTGTCTTTCTATCTAAGCGGTGAACCGGGCTAACGTGCCTGCCAACCTGGTCTCTAAGCATCTGCAAAGCAAATTCAGTAGCATCTCTCGCAATGGAGGATTGATGCACCAATAAACCATGTGGCTTGTTGATTGCTATTAAATACTCGTCCTGATAAATGATCTCCAACATATATTTCGGCGAAGATAAGGATATTGTAAATAAATTATTCATTCGAGGTTGCTGGCTTATGAAACTTACGAAGTCTTGCTTCGCCCTAGCCCCCCTTTAGACTTCGTAAGTTGGTTCATCCATGGGAAAATTATCAGGTAAATAAATCAAAAGCTAATCTGTATGTATTGCAATGTGCATCTACAATATCCTTAATGTCTGTAGAATATCCACCACCCATACTGATTTGAACAGGAAGATTTTTATCTTTACAATATTGCAGAACCATCTTATCACGCTCTTTACAAGCCATTTTGCTTAAAGCCAATTTACCCAGCTTATCTGTTGAAAGTACATCAACCCCGGAAAGATAGAAAACAAAATCTGGGTTATGTTTGTCAAATGCTTTCTTAAGATTAAGGTATAATATAGATAAGTATTCATCATCTTGCAAGCCATCATCCAAGGGAATATCCAAATCTGATAGTTCTTTTCTGAATGGAAAATTTTTATCCCCATGCATGGAAAAAGTAAATACTTCTGGATCGTTGATAAAGATCTCTGCAGTTCCATTTCCCTGATGAACATCTAAATCTATAATTAAAATACGACTGGCTAATTTTTTATTTAACAGATAATTAGCGGTTACAGCCTGGTCATTCAATAAACAAAAACCCTCTCCCCAATTGCTTCCTGCATGATGTGTTCCTCCCGCAACATTAAAAGCGATTCCATTTTGTTGTGCATATTTTGCTCCGTCGATTGTTCCTTGTGTAATCCTTAATTCTCTCTCCAGCAATTGTGCATTTAATGGAAAGCCAATTCTTCTTTGTTCTTTCGCAGGCAAAGTTAAATCCCGCAGTTGCACCCAATATTCATGTTTATGAGTAAGCAGAATAATTTCTTCATCAACAGGTTCGGGACTAAATAAATTATTGGGTTTGATTGTACCTTCGTGCAAAAGCTGTCCAGGTATCAATTCATACTTCAACATCGGGAAACGATGTCCTTCAGGTAAGGGATGAGCGTATAAAGGGTGCCAGGCAATTTTAATGGACATTTACAATTTTATTAGAATAACAAGATTTAACCACAGATAAAAAAGGATAAACACTGATTTAGTTTGTATTGATAAATTTCCTTCATAAGATGCAACTCAGAATTAACTCAAAATCTCCTCTACATGTTTCTCAATATTATTGCAAATCTGATCTACAGGCAAGTCGTTTGCATCCTCACCAAATGGGTTTTCTATTTCTTCAGCTATAAGCTCCAAACTCGCTAATACATAGAGAATAAAAGGAACAATTGGCACCACAAAATAACCCAGACTGAATACCCATCCTATTGGTAAAGTGATGACATAAATAAAGATAAATTTCTTGATAAAGGCGCTATAAGAAAATGGAATGGGTGTGTTTTTAATTCTTTCACAGCCCCCACAAATATCGCTGAACTGATTTACATCAGCTGTTAAAACGATAAGTTGTTCCTGAGAAACCAAGCCTCGCTCTAATAAATTATAAAGTCTTGAAATTATACTACTGGCGATTTGATTTGGAATGTGTTTACCAACCTCGACCTCGATCAAAAAGCTGTTCTTACCAAAATACTGCTTCTCGCGTAAGTGTTCTTTTAGGGCAAAAGCATATTTTGGAATTCCATATTCAAAAAATCTTACCTCTTCATCAGGTAACTTAAGTGCTTTTATTTTCATGGCAAAGTTGCGGCTAACATTAGTTAGTGAGCCCAAAAGCTTACGTCCATCCCACCATCTATCATAAGATGTATTGGTTCGGAACACCAGAAGCATGGAAATTACAAAACCCAATAAACTATGCATCATGCCAATGTTGGTAACATAGCTCGTTTTTGAAAGCTGAAAGAAATTTAATTCTAAAAAAGCAATTAAGCCGGAAAACACAGCTACACTCAGCATCAGTGGCCATAATTTCCTGAAAGTATCTGCCTTGTGAATATGAAAGATGAATGTAAACCAGTCTTTAGGGTTATAATTAATCATATTATATCGTTTTTAATTTTTTAGCATTTAACATAAATCTGGCTTTGCATCCTTTGCAGCTAATTCTACTTTAACAAATCCTTGCTAACTTTTAAAAGTACCTGTCCGGTTAAATAAATATCTTCAAAAGAATTGTAAAGAGGAACAGGGCTCAATCGAATAACGTCAGGTTCCCGCCAGTCTCCAAGGATGTGATGAGCAACCAAAGCATCAAAAATTTCTTTCCCCTTATCTTTTGCGATAATGGATAATTGTGCACCACGCTCTTTCGGATCTTTGGGTGTTATAATTTTATATTGCTCAAATTCTAAACCCTTATTTATTTCATTTATAATAAATTGTAGATAACTGGTTAAAGAAATACTTTTATTTCTTAAGGGTTCAATAAAGCCGGCATTTTCGAATATCTGCAAGGATGCATGATACAAGGCCATTGGCATAACCTGGGTACAACTTATCTGCCAGCCATCTGCACCAGGTTCAGGAACAAAACCTTTTTCCATTTTAAAGCGCTGATTTTCCTGATAACCCCACCAGCCCGCAAAGCGATGCAGTTCAGTGTTATTAAAATGTTTTTCGTGAATAAAAATGCCGCTTATACCACCTGGACCTGAATTTTGGTATTTGTAGGAGCACCAACAAGCAAAATCTATATTCCAATCGTGCAATTGCATGGGCACATTTCCAGCGGCATGAGCTAGATCGAAACCCACTATAGCTCCAATTTCATGTCCTGCTTCGGTTATGGCTTTCATATCATACCATTGACCGGTATAATAATTAATACCTCCAAACATAATCAAAGCAATTTCATCTGCATTTTCTTTGATTTTAGCAATAATATCTTCTGTTCTGAGTATTTCTTCTCCTGCTCTGGGAAAAATCTCTATAATCGCATCTTTTGGCTCGTAACCATAAAACCTAACCTGACTTTCAATCGCATATTGGTCTGAAGGAAAAGCGTTACCTTCCATAATGATTTTAAAGCGCTTACCTTTCGGTTGATAGAAGCTTACCATCAGCAGATGCAAATTCACAGTAAGGGTATTCATAGGACAAACTTCGGCAGGTAATGCGCCGACTAATGGTGCCATTAGTTTTTTGACTTCCTTATGGTAAAACATCCATGGGCTATTGCCTTCAAACCATCCTTCTACCGCATAATTTTCCCAATTGGCTAGTTGCTGTTTTAAAACCTGATGAGCTTTTTTAGGTTGTAATCCTAAAGAATTACCACATAGGTAAATAAATTGTTTTCCATTTTGATTTGGGAATAAGAATTCTCCCCTAAATCTCTTTAGCGAATCCGCATCATCCTGTACTTTCGCAAAAGCTAAATTATTTTCGAAATTCATTGTATCCATATTACACCAAATTCATCATGATCAGAAAAACAGAAGCCCTATGTTCTAAGCTTTATTAGGTTTACTCACATATTTATTTCCTTTAACAAAAAACCGCCATGGCAATAAAGCGTGCTCTTGGGCATAAGCAATCCCTACTCTAGGTGTAGCAACAATTTGGTCATTGGAATATGCAATCTGCCTGTCCTCTATCCAAATTTCATCCCCATTTAAATCCTTAGTATTTAAAGAGCGATCAATCCCTAAAGCTTTAGCCACAGATCCTGGCCCGGAAGAAATGGCTCCTTTGGTATGCGACATCCTTCGTCGCTCTTCCATGATTTCAATGCCAACCAAAGGTTCAATTGCCCGAATTAAAATGGCATGAGGATCATCTTTAACAGAACTTACCACATTAAAAAGATGGTGCATGCCATAACACAGATAAACATAAGCTACACCCCCCTCCTTGTACATCGTTTCTGTCCGGCTTGTTCGGCGACCACCATAAGCATGCGAAGCTTTATCCTTAATTCCAAAATAGGCTTCTGTTTCCACAATTATTCCGGCTGTAATTTCACCAGCAATTTTGGTATAAAGCACCTTACCTAAGAGGTCTTTAGCTAGAGAAACCACATCCTCATTTAAATAATATTCAGGTTTTAATTTCAAAAAAATATATAATCTAATTATTTAACAGGAAAGATATAATTTGTTCTAAATAAAGCTGATCTGATTCATCAAAATGATTTAAATACACACTATCTACATCCAAAACACCAATAACCTCGTTATCCTTAATTAAAGGCAAAACGATTTCAGATTTTGACAGGGAGCTGCAGGAGATATGACCAGGGAATGCCTCTACATCAGGCACAATCAATGTTTTGGCTTCAGTCCAAGAAGCACCGCAAACACCCTTTCCCTTCCTGATTCGGGTACAAGCGACCGGCCCTTGAAATGGTGCTAAAACCAATTCATCCCCCTGAACCAAATAAAAACCTACCCATAGCCAATTAAATTGTTCTTTTAAGGCTGCACAAATATTAGCCATATTGGCTATAAAATCGCTTTCCCCGGATAACAGACTTTCAATTTGGGGAAGTAATGACTGATATTGTTCTGTTTTTGTTCCGGTTTTAAGGATGGTTAAGTCTTCTGCCATTTTTTGATGTTTGTACAAAGTTAATCAGGATAATTGAATTTAGGATTATAAGCTTTCCACACAAGCTGCCAACAAAATTAAAAATCATTAGTTTTGACCAAATTAATCCTGTTCAGCATGATTGTAGCTTTAACCATTACAAAGTATCGTAGCATAGCCATCCCCTTTGCATTTTTAGGAATGGCTGTTTTACGCTTACCCCTATGGCTAAATCGAAAATGCAGATTTTGGAAACTGATGGGTAGTGGTAAAAATGCTCAAGTAGATTTGGCACCTGACTTTAAACATTGGGGCATCCTAACCACATGGGATAATAAACCGGAATGCGATGATTTTTACAAAAGTTCATTTGTGATCAAATGGTTTCGGTTTTTTGGTTCGGAAGAATTTACTATTTTACTCAAGCCTTTATCCGCTCATGGACTTTGGTCGGGTAAACAGCCATTTAAATCTGAGACAGATCAACTAAATCACAATGGCCCCATTGCGGTAATTACCAGAGCAACAATACGATTTAGCAAAATAAGGGAATTTCAACAAAACATTAAAAGAGCTGCAAAAGCAATGAGAACAGCCCCTGGATTTATAATCTCAGCTGGCATTGGAGAAGCACCCTTCTTTCGTCAAGCTACATTTTCCATTTGGGAAGATATGGAAAGCATGAAAAACTATGCTTATAAATCATTTGATCATTCGGATATTGTTAAGCTTACCAGAGAAAGACAATGGTATTCAGAAGAACTGTTTGCCCGGTTTAAAATCATAGAATCCTGGGGAAGCTTAAACGGTTTCCGGTTAGAAACTTTTGGTACCAAACATTCTAATGAACTGCCCCAATAACATTAAAACATTTCAACTATATCCCAAAGGGATTCCTTTGGAACAACATTAAAACAATTCAAATATGAGAGTTATAGCAGAACTTCCGCATCCGGAATGTAAGATTACCATTTTCTCCATGAATCAAAAATACATCGTAAAATTTGAGCAAGGCACTTTTGAACAAAGCTATAAGCTTGCAGAACTTGACCTTAGTGGAGGGGGTGTAAATGATGTATTTGAAATACTTGATCAAATGTTTATTTCAACGGTAATTGAAAGATTTAAGCTAATGAGAACTGATTTTACTTCGGCCTACAAAAGACATCAGTATTAGTTTAGATAAACTACATAACCATCTGTATAATAGTCATATTTAAATACAAACAGAATATTATACTGCAATTTGGACTCAATTTTGCCATTAAATAAATTTTTATATATAGTAAAAATTTAAATTAAACATATTAACTATCTGGTTTTTAATTAATAAAATAAACAAAAAGAATATTATATCGTTGTGTAATTCGCCAAACATTATACTGAATGGCTTAAATTAAGCAAATAACAATTACTCTAGAAAAGTTTTGACGATAGAAACTGAACCATTAAATTTTAACTTCACAATGGTTAAAAATAGAACCATTAAGTCATTAATAAAATTAAGACTTTAATATAATTGGGGTAATAATGCCAGAAATTATTTTAGACTTTATCCCATCTATTGTTACAATTTTTACAGGCAGTTTAGCCTTTGTTTTTTACAATGATAGCAGGCTACGACTTCATGATCGTTACATACTCAGGAAGGAGCCGATAAATAACTGAGTTCAATTTATACTTGTGTTATACGGCTTTCAGACCAAGGCTGTCGTCACCCTGAATTTACTTCAGGGTTTATGAGCAAGAAAGATGCTGAAATAAATTAAGCATGAAGATATGACTATCGACATTATCTATAAATCATTTTTTTGTTTAAAAGATTAATCAAATCAGATATTTAACTATAAACATAATAGATAATTTTCCTATGCACAAAAAAAGCGGTTATGTTTCCATAACCGCTCTATTAAAGATAAAATATTACTAATTTTTAGGCTGTACACGACCAGATTTTCTGTCTTCGCCTCTACCGATTAAATAACCACCACCGGCTCCAACCAATCCACCGATTACCGCACCTCTGCCTTTTTTCTTATCAATTATAGCACCACCAACCGCACCAGCTGCACCGCCGATTACTGCACCTTTAGCGGCATCACTCCAACCTTTTTTCTTAGCTGTAGGTTGCGTTCCTCCATAAGAAGTAGAACTACCACCTGATCCACCTGAACCAGAATATGCGGTTGATCTCTGACGAAGTCCAGATCTCCTTGCTGCCGCCAATTCAGCTTCATGTCTAGCCTTTTCTGCTTGTTCTTGTTTTACGAGTTCAGCTTTTTTAAAACTATCTAATCGTAAACTATCCTTCATGGCTTTAATAACCAATTGCTTTTCAGCCTCTTTCTGTTTAAGTGCTGCCTCTTCTTTTGCTTTATTATTACAAGCAAACATAACAGAGCTTAATGCGATTACTACTAATATCTTTTTCATAGCTTAAAAATTAATTGATGAATCTTGCCTAAGTTTTTAATGTTCCTAACCCCAACTTAAACAGGTTTCATATGTTTTGTGTTTTTAATTAATTATGGATAACAAAGAAAAAATGATGCCAAAAATTTTTAAAACAAAAAATTAGCCAACTAAATCAATGTACCAAAAGCCAATATCAGAGTGCATATCCTGGTTTTGATTTGGCGAAGCATACGTTCTGAATACTTGCTCTCCCAACTCAAAATCCAGCTTATTTTTAAAAATAGGGCCTTCAAAGGCAAAGCTATGGAACTCGCCGTTTTAGCCACATGAATCAACATCTGCAGGTAATTGTTTTAACAATTCCATATTGATAACTTTTCCACAAAAATATTCGAGGTTCTGCTGAGCACAGACTATGATTGTTTTATAGTTCAGTCCTAAAAACTCGTCAATTAAGGCAATAGTATCCTTTTTCCACAAGGGAAAAATTGCCTGAAGACCAACTTCTTTTAATTTATTTTCCCGATAAGCTCTTAGATCTTCCAGGAAAATATCGCCAAAAATAGAATGTGTAATGCCTTCAGCCCTAAGCTCGGATAAATGTTTATGCATAATCCGATTATAGGTTTCCATATCGGGCAGTTCAGGTAGTCTGATCTGATACAATGGAATTCCTATACTTTCGGCTTGTTTAATCAATAAACTTTCTCGAACACCATGCATCGAAATCCGGTTGTATTTCTCGTTAATAGTTGTTACCAGGTATCTGATTTCTATTTCTGAATCAAGCAAAGCATAATGTAGCGCCAATGTACTATCCTTACCACCGCTCCAGTTAAAAATACAAATTTTCTTACCGGCCATCTAAAAGCATTTCTTTTACCCGAACCAGACCATTAACTGCATTTTGTTCAATTTTAATAACATTTTGATGTCGTCTAACATCCGGTATTTTTGGATCAATGATATATTTTGGAGTTAATGAGGGAACAAAGTCTATTAATCCGGCAGCAGGATAAACTGCCAGCGAACTTCCGATCAACATAAAAACATCAGCTGTTTTACATATTCCAGCTGCAACTTCAATCATTGGAACGGCTTCACCAAACCAAACTACATGCGGACGAAGTTGAGAACCCAATTCACAAAGTTCGCCCATTTTAATTTCAGAGCCATTAACCGGATAAGTTAAGTTAGCTTTTTTATCTGATTGCGATTTGGTAATGATACCATGAAGATGTGTAACTTTTGTGGAGCCTGCCCTTTCGTGTAAATCATCTATATTTTGGGTGATGATTTCAACATCAAAATCCTTTTCAAGTTCAGCTAAAATTAAATGCGCTTGGTTTGGCTGAGCGGAAAGAACCTGCCTTCTCCTTTCATTATAAAATTCCTGAACCACGGCTGGATTTCTTTCCCAGGCTTCCGGAGTTGCCACATCATAAACATTGTATCCTTCCCAAAGCCCATCAGAATCCCGAAAGGTTTTTAATCCACTTTCAGCACTTATTCCAGCCCCTGTTAATATTACAAGTATAGGCTTCATTCTTATTATTGATTTATTTTATCAAGAATATAAATAACCAATAATTTTAATTCAGGTATGTCATTGGAAATCGTATTCCACACAATATCATAGTCTATTCCAAAATAGTGATGTATAATCCTATTTCTAAGATCACTCATTTCTCTCCAGGCACTTTGATTATATTTCTGTTTTAAATCCGGATGTATTTTATTAGCTGCTTCACCAATAATTTCAAGACTCCTACAAACAGCTTTATTTAACCTTTGATTATGGATAAATTCATCAAAATCATTTTCTCTTACTTCCTGCTCAAGATAATTGCACTCATCTAGGATATGTTGTAAGAATTCAGTTTGTGAAAGAAGCATATTTTACAGAACTTAGAATACGAGGACCTATATAAGGGCTAAGCGAATCTTTGGATACTAAATCTACTTTTGCATCTAGTACTTTTTCAAGAAAATAAGCCAGTGATAAAAAGTTTTTGAGTGTTTTGTTTTCTTTCTTTATATCAACCAAGATATCAATGTCGCTATCTTGTCTATATTCATCCCGAGCGTATGAACCAAAAAGACCAATTTTTTTCACACCAAAGGCTTTAAGTTCATCACTATGTGCAGCAATGGTGCTCAATATTCTTTGACTGGCTTTTTGTTGCTTTATAATTGGCATATCCTGCTAAATTAACAAATTTTGAATGAATAAATGCTACCCATTAAAAATTCTCAGAGCCTATTTATAAAAATCAAGAGCTGTTCAGTATACCAGAATAAAAATCCTCTTTTGACTTGAATCAAAAGAGGATTACTTATATACTTCTTGAAATATTACGCTTTTTGAGTTTTCAGTTTTAGTACCGGATATTTTGTTTTCAAAATTTCAAAAGCTCCGAAAAGCACAGCACCATAAATTAAGGTTCCTTCTAAAAATCTGATTTCGAATGGAATCGCTTTTTGTAAACAAAGCCAGAAACCAGCTAAGTCTTGTGTGAATTCAGGATTTTTATACCATGATCCAAAATCGCTAACGATCCAATGTATTAAAACTACAACCAAGGTTGAAGACAAAAGGTTAGCTAAATTAACTTTTTTCAGCATTAACCTTCCGGCCAAAACCATCAGTGCGATAGCTAAATAGGTCCAGGTTTCTCTTATCAGTAATATGTCTGCATACTGCTTATAGATGGTGGTATATAATACAAAATCACTTAAAAGTAAACTCAATAAAGGAAATATAAATGCTTTAATATTATCTTTAAAGTAAGCACCACCAAAAAGCGCAACAGCCCCTATTGATGAGAAATTTGCAAACTGCAAAGCATCTGAATTAAATGTTACCAGTAAACGGAAAACCGTAATAACCAATATCATCAATATCAGAATTAAAGTACGCGGGTTAAATTTTAAATGAGACATAATTTTTAGTATTAAGTAGCGAGTATCAAGCATCAAGATAAAATTTTCCTTACACCTGAAACACTTTTAGCAAAGTTATATTTTTCTTATCGGATATTAAAACTAACACCTGCATTAAAATTGAAACCCGGGCTGTTGTAACCCAGAATTTCATTATATTTTTCATTCAGGATGTTTTTAGCATCGAAAAATACTTTAACACGTTTTTTAGCTAAAGCATATTCCGCATAAGCATTAAGCAGTTTATATGAAGGTAAGTCAACTACTGTATAAGCTGTGAAATCGCCATCAGTACGTTTTCCAAAATAATGGAAGTTAGTACTTACAAATAAGTTGCTTGTAGCCTGTACACCTGCGGTAACTCCAAAAGTATGTTTAGGTCTGCGGAATAAATAATCAGCTACAGCATTATCTACAAAATTAAATTCATTTCCTTCAACGTAAGCATAATAGCCGTTTAAGCTAAAAACACCTAATTTAACCGCTGGTTCTACTTCAAAACCTTTAGTTTTTTGACTCAACTGATTAACATATCCCGCCGGATAAGCATAAATAATCGCATCCTTTAAATCACGTTTGAAACCTGCTACTCTTAAAGTGAATTTTTCATCTGCGAAATTGAAGTTTACACCTGCCTCATAATTTTGAGATTTTTCTGGTTTTAATCCCAGGTTTGCACCAAACTGGCCAAATAACATATTTAATGTAGGGATTTTGAAAGCCGTAGAAACCGTTCCGAATAGTTTTATTTCTTTAATAATGTTGATACCTGGTGTTATTGCATAAGTATAGTTTTCTCCATATTGATCGTGTTTGTTATATCGTCCGCCTATTTCTAAATTAAATACACTTAAATCGTGTAAAAACAATGAACCATAAGTTGCAAAAATATTAGTTTCCGGTTTATTACCTGCCGAAAACAGTTTCATTGACCTGTTGTCAACACCTAACAATAAATCTAATTTGCTGCTTAATTTTTGGTTATAAAATAAATCTACCAGATGGACCTGACCTTGCGTAAAACTGGGGTAAGTATTGTGTGCATCGTTAGAACTGCTTTCATAACTGTAGTTTAAAGTAACTTTACCAGTATTAAATTCATATTTAGCATTTGTACCGGCTGCTACATTTTTTAAAATTGAAAAATTTGGTGCATCTGCAAACGGACCTCCGTCAAATTTATAGTTTCCATAAAAATACCTTACAAAAGGATTTACAGAGAAGTGTTTATCCAGTTTTATTCCAAAATTAGCATTTACCCCATCCGTTTTAAAGCCATCTTTATCAAATACAGCAGTGTTGCCTACAGGATTAGCGGCTTCAGAAATACCATCTGTTTTATTGTGTGTATAGTTAATGTTATAAGAAAAGCCTTCAACATTACCATTTAAACCAATGGTTCCTTTGTAAGTTTCGTAACTGCCCGCACTGGCTACACCATAAATGGTATTTCCTTTCGGTCCGCCTTTTTTAGTAATGATGTTAATTACACCAGCTACGGCATCAGAACCATAAATAGTAGACTGGCCACCTCTTAAAATTTCAATGTGATCGATTTGGTCAATAGAGAATAAGCGCAAGTCAAAAGCACCACCATTTCCTGAAGGATCATTTTGTACAATACCATCAATTAAAACTACAGCATAAGCACTTCCAGCACCTCTAAAAAATACGCTTTTATCTTTACCCGAATTGCTGTAGGCACCGCCAACGATAATACCAGCCTGCTCGCTAATTAGATCAGGCAATGATTTACCATAGCTTCTTTCTAAAGTTTCTTTACTGATGATGGTAACGACCTTCCCTGTTTGAGATTGTTTTTGATCATTTTTTGTTGCCGTAATTACAACATCTTTAAGCTGTAAACTGTCTTGAGCGCTAGCCGATTGACTAACGATTAATTGTACAAACCCCAGGCCTGCAGCAATTAGAATTCTTTTTTTGTTCATTTGATTGTGAGTTTTGCCCACAGCCAACAGATAGAAAAGGAAATGAAAATACGAAAAACTTAAGTACCTCAACCCTAGCTTCAATCCCCGAAAGCTATGAAATTATATGCTAAGGCAGGTCTTCTGACTTACTCCCGGTTTTTCTGCCTTCCCGCCTGATTATTGACAGTGGCATTTTGGATTGAAAAAACGTTACGGAGCTTACAGCTGCGGGACAGTTGCAGAATTACACTGCATTCCCTTTTAATTCCGGTTGTAAAGCCGGAAACCAAAAGCGATGTAAAAGTATCAATTTAAGCCGAAAGACCAAAGCTGAAAACAAAAGTTGTAAAATATTGCTTGATGTTACATTATTTGATGATTGTTGAGAATTTCCTTTTAACTTTAAGAGCCTGTTTAAATTTTGGCGAAAATTATTTCGTATGTCAGTCTGAGCTTGTCGAAGATCCTATTTTTGATGTATTAAAAGTAATTGACAAGCTCAGTGCGACAGAAATTGAGCATAAGTATTATAATTGAATAAAATTTAAACAGGCTTAAAAATTAATCCTGAACAATGAAAAAGATATACTTTTTGGTATTTTCTATAATGAACTTATCGGCTATGGCGCAAAACCCGGATACTGTTTTTCTTAAGAAACTGATGAAATCAAAACCCGAGATTTTCAGTTCTGTTTTAAATCATCCTGATAAAAACCAGATACAGGTTTTATACACTCAAATTAATCGTGATGCACAGAACAAACCTCATTTCAAAACATACAGTTACAATTTAGATCCTCAGCATTACTTCTACCCGGCCAGTACTGTAAAACTTGCTGCTGTAATTTTTGCATTAGAGAAAGTTAACCGATTGAAAAATACAGGATTGACTGTAAAAAGCACGATGATAACGGATAGTGCTTATAATGGACAAACTAAGGTTTTAAAAGATAGTTCTGCTCAAAATGGTTTCCCATCTATTGAGCATTATGTTAAAAAGATTTTATTAACCAGTGATAATGGTGCTTTTAATAGGTTGTTTGAATTTATCGGCCGGGCAGAGATAAACGAAAAGTTAAAGAAAAATGGATTGAATCACAGTCGGATCTTAAATCGATTGGCTATAGGCGATTCTGGAGAACCAGCAAAACATACCAATCCCATTAAATTTTATAATGGTGATAAATTGGTTTATAATCAGCAGGCGGCTTATGACCCTAAAGAGTATGATTTAGCCTTAACCAATACGATTATGGGTAAAGGTTATATGGATAGCACAGAGAAACTGGTTTATAAACCTTTTAGTTTGGCCAATAAAAATGCATTTGCGATAAATGATCAGCAAAAACTGATGCAAAAACTCATTTTCCCTGAGATTTTCCCAATAAAAGAAAGATATAACCTTACACCAGAAGATTATAAGTTGATTTATACCTATATGAGTAAACTGCCAACCGAAAGTGATTATCCAAAATACAATTCAAACGAATTTTGGGCAACTTACGCAAAGATGCTTTATTATGGCAGAGAAAAAAATGCTGCGATAGATCCAAACATCCGCATATTTAATAAATACGGCGATAGCTATGGATTTATCATTGACAATTCTTATTTCGTAGATTTTAAAAATGGAATAGAGTATTTCTTAACGGCTGTTGTTCAAAGCAATGAAGATGGCATTTATAACGATGACAAATACGAATATGAAGCCGTTTGTTATCCTTTCATGAAAAACCTTGGCCAGAGTATTTATGAATATGAGTTAAGCAGACAGAAAAAGCATAAACCCGATTTGGGTCGATTTAAAATGGATTATGAGAATAAATAAGGTTTCTTAAATCGACTAGGAAGTTTTGTTGGCTTGGGTCTGGCAAACTTCGTAAGTCTCCACGAAGAAATTCAATAACTAGCAGAGGGAAACTTCGTAAGTTGGCTACGGTTTCTTTATATAAGCAATATCCAACTCCCTGCTCTTTTCAGGGAGAAATAAATCCGGAACTGGTATGCCATGATTCGTTTGTAAGTATTGGACATAAACAATACATTTGCCGAATCTTGCAAAAGACATCTTTAATTTAGCAGTTTAAACCAAACAGAATTATTTTTTGAGAGCCATTAAATGATTAAAAAACGAATAAAGCGAAGTCTTAGGGTTTCAAAATATATTTTATATAAAGAAACCCTGGTAGATGCTAGGGAACATTTTTGGTCGTTTATTGGCGCATTCTTTGGTATTGCAGTCATCGCATTTATTCAAAGCAACACTTTTACAAACACCGAGAATATATTCCTGATTGGATCTTTTGGCGCATCAAGTGTATTGATTTATGGGTCCATTCAAAGCCCTTTAGCACAACCCAGAAACCTTATTGGTGGTCACATCATTTCAGCAATAGTTGGGGTAACTATTTTTAAGTTGGTACCCGACATTATTTGGTTAACAGCCCCATTGGCTGTTTCTTTATCCATAGTACTCATGCAGCTTACCAAAACCATACATCCTCCGGGTGGAGCAACTGCACTTATTGCAGTTACTGGTGCTGATAATATAAAAGCTTTGGGGTATGGATATGTTATTTCTCCTGTATTAACCGGTTGCCTTATACTTTTGGTGGTAGCACTTATTTTTAATAATATAACACCAAATCGAAGATACCCTACCAATAGAAGATTTACTCGTTTTGTTAAAAGAGCACTGGTCCGAAATAAGGTTATTGGATATAATCGTAAAACAAATTAAATAATATTGGAAACTGTTTAAAAATTTAAACAGTTTCTAGATATTGTCTATTCGTTTAACAAAGCGGCTTTGGTTTCCTCTAGTTTAGCTGCTTCATCATTAATCAACACAGGAAACTTAAGGTTCAAGCTCTTTAATTTATCGGCAATAATTTCGCTGATGGCTAAACGTGCAAACCATTTTTTATCTGCAGGGATAATATGCCAGGGTGCATTTGGAGTACTGGTTTCATTAATAGCATCTTCATACGCCTTCATATAATTATCCCAAAGTGCTCTTTCCTTTATATCTCCTGAAGAAAATTTCCAGTTCTTGGATGGGTCCTCTATCCGTTCTAAAAATCTTTGTTTTTGTTCTTCCTTACTGATGTTTAAGAAAAACTTTAGAATCACGGTTCCGTTAGCAGCTAGATGTTCTTCAAAATTACGGATGCTTTGATAACGCTGTTTCCAAAATTGCTTATCAATCCTTTTCACGTCAGTATAACCAGGTATATTTTCACTTAATATATATTCCGGATGTACTTTACACACTAAAACATTTTCATAATGAGAACGATTATGAATGCCAATCCGACCTCTTTCTGGTAAAGCTTTATAATGGCGCCACAAAAAATCGTGTTCATACTCTTCTTCTGTAGGCACTTTAAAACTAAACACCTGGCATCCCTGTGGATTTAAACCACTCATTACATGTTCAATAGCACTATCTTTTCCTGCGGCATCCATTGCCTGAAAAATAATTAAAACCGAGTGGTTGTTTGCAGCATAGAGTTTCTCCTGCAAATGGCTGAGTTCAATTTTTGAATTAGTAAGGGCATCCTTTGCTTTTTTTTTATTATACCCTCCGGTATAATCTGTTTTGGCATTTTTTATATAAAATTTTTTATTTTCCTGTACAATAAGGTACTTAAATTCGTTTTTCATATTTATGTGTTGTTAAATCAATACATGGATTAAATATAGAATTTAAAAATAAGTAAATTAAATACGCTAATTTACATTTAGAGTTTTTTATATTTAACACCTCAGCTTTTACTAAAATATCATCTTAACCAATATGTTTAAAGAGATAAAAAACAAGTACTTACGTTATTCGGCAATCTTTATTTTTTTTATAATTATTTTTTTCTCGGCACTTCAACTTAATTTTTTATGGCTTTTTGGCTATTCACCAAGCTATCGCGATATTAAAACGCCAACTTTACGTGTTGGCTCTGAATTATACACATCTGATGGTAAATTGATTGGCAGGTATTTTAAGGAAAATAGAACACCTGTTAATTATGAGGAGATTTCACCCAGTATCGTAAAAGCCTTGGTTGCAACTGAAGATGTACGGTTCTATAAACATTGGGGGATTGATGCTCAGGCAGTTGTACGTGCAGTTGTGGGTTTAGGAAAAGACGGTGGTGCTAGTACGATTACACAACAACTGGCAAAGAATTTATACCGTACGCGCTACAATAAATCTTCAGGAATTTTATCTAAAATCCCTTTGATCAGAACCTTAATACCTAAATTAAAAGAGTGGATGACAGCCGTTAAGCTTGAATCTAATTATTCGAAAAATGATATTATTACCATGTATTTAAATACAGTATCATTTGGGAATAATGCTTATGGAATTAAAACAGCCAGTCGGGTTTATTTTGATAAAGAGGCAAAAGAATTAACAAATACCGATGCTGCTTTGTTGGTGGGCATGCTTAAAGGAACTACTTTATATAATCCGACAAAAAATCCAGATAAAGCCTTGGAACGCAGAAATGTGGTTTTGAGCCAAATGAATAAGTACAAATATTTGAGTAATGATAGCTTAGCCCTTCTTACAAAAGAACCGATTAAATTAAAAGAAGGTAAAATGGAAGATGGTAGCGATGGCGATTCCTATTTAAGAGCGGCAGTTTCAAAATATCTGGAAAAATGGTGTACCAAAAATGGTTATGATCTATATGAAGATGGATTGAAAATTTACACCACCATTGATTCTAAATTACAGAAATATGCTGAAGAAGCTGTCCAGGAACAAATGAAAACTTTGCAAAGGAGATTCTATAATGTTTGGGGAAATGAAGATCCCTGGTATGATTCTGAAAAACAAAAAGTTGATTATCCTGATCGGGCAATGAAAAACTTACCGATTTATAGCTTATTGCAAAAGAAATTCCCCAATCAGCCTGATTCTGTAATGGCCTATTTTAACAAAAAGAAAAAGATGCAAATCTTTACCTACAAGGGCGATCGGGATACGTTATTTTCAACCTTGGATTCAATTCGTTACTATGGTAAAATATTAAATACCGGCATGATGACTATGGAGCCATCAAGTGGAAAAATTAAAGTTTGGGTTGGTGGTATCGATCATAAATTTTTCAAATACGATCATGTAAACCAGTCGAAACGCCAGGCAGGTTCTACTTTTAAGCCTTTTGCCTACCTTACCGCGCTTGAACAGGGCATGAATCCTTGCGATAAATTTACCGATAAACCTGTAAAAATTGCCTATGGGGCTGATAAATATTGGGAGCCCAAAAATGCCAGTTACAGCTGTTCTTATCGCCAAATGAGTTTGCGTTTGGCCATGGCAAAATCAGTAAATACCATTACCGCACAGGTTACCGAAAAAGTAGGTTGGGATAATGTGGTTAAATATGCTCATCAATGTGGAATCGATAGCCATTTAGAATCTGTTCCATCTGTAAGTTTGGGCTCTAATGATGTTACCGTTTATGAAATGGTTAAAGCATATAGCACTTTCTTAAATAAAGGTTTAAAAACCGAGCCTATTTTGGTTGAAAAAATTACGGATCAGGATGATAATGTAATTGATGATTTCAAGGCTAAAACCAAAAGGGTTCTCTCGGAAGAGATTGCATGGCTAATGTTATATATGTTTCGTGGTGGTGTTGAGGAGCCAGGCGGAACCTCACAAGCCCTATGGGAATGGCCAGACTTATTCAAAAAGAACAACCAGATTGGTGGTAAAACAGGAACTTCATCAGATTATGTTGATGCTTGGTATATGGGGATTACAAAAGATCTGGTTACGGGTGTTTGGGTTGGCTGTGATGAAAGAACAGCGCATTTTAAAAATGGAGATCAAGGTGAGGGATCAAGAACAGCCTTACCTATTTTTGCCAAATTTATGGAGAAAGTATATAACGATCCTAACTCTGGTTATAGTTATGGACCGTTTCCAAAAGCAACGGTAGAAATTACAAGAACAATAAACTGTCCAAGTCCACAAATTGCCGTTGATGAAACAGATACGGATAGTGTATTGGTAGATTCAACTGAATTTAATGCACCCGAAAATCCTGAAAGTAATGTTCCAACCAGTGCACCTGTAGAGCCTGAAGTTAAGAAAGAAGAAAAGAAAACTGAACCACCAGCACAAAATCAACCTGCAACAACTGCCCCTTTAACTAAAAAAGAAGAGCGGGAATTGAGGAAAAAACAGCGACAGGAAGAACGGGAAAAGAAAAAGAATAACAATTAAGCTTAAGATCGGTTACAGATATAAATCTCCATTATTTATTATAGGTTAAAATATATGGGATAATGAAAACATGATGTTTATCCGAAAAAGCATTAAATCTTAAATAAGTATCCGAACAATTTGTTATTTTTATACTTACAAATCCCTTGTAAATTTATTTTCGTAAATTATTACTAAAACTACACATATGAAAATAGGCTCTTCTTTGATAAGGCAATATATTCCAATTTTGCTCTTACTTATTTTTTCTTCCTCTGTTAAGGCGCAATATTTCGGGCAAAACAAGGTAAGATATAAAAAACTTAATTTTAAAGTATTACAAACTCCACACTTTGAAATTTACTATTACCTTAAAAATGAGAATCTTTTAAAAAGGTTTTCTCAAGATGCTGAAACCTGGTATAAGATGCACCAGGAAGTTTTCAGGGATACTTTTTTAAAGAAAAACCCAATCATATTATACAATAACCATCCCGATTTCCAGCAAACAACTGCTTTGCAAGGTGAAATTGGTGTAGGAACGGGTGGTGTTACAGAGGCATTAAAAAACAGGGTAATTATGCCTGTTATGGAATTGAATAGTCAAACCAGGCATGTTTTAGGTCATGAACTGGTTCATGCTTTTCAATATCATGTTCTTTTAGAAAAAGATTCAATCAGTTTAGAAAATGTCGGGCAAACACCATTATGGATGATCGAAGGTATGGCCGAATACTTATCGGTTGGTAAAAAAGATGCTTTTACTTCCATGTGGATGCGCGATGCCATGCTGAATCGGGATATTCCATCGCTTAAGGATTTAACCAATTCAAATAAGTATTTTCCCTATCGGTATGGCCAAGCTTTCTGGACTTATATTGGTTCACAGTATGGCGATACCACAATCGTTCCATTATTTAAAAATACGGCAAAATATGGTTATGAAAATGCCATAAAATATACTTTTGGATATGACGATAAAACTTTATCCGGATTATGGAAAAACGCTATCGACGCACATTACAAACCAATGCTTAAGCCAGATAGTTCTCAGATAAAAATTACAGGTACAAAGATTATCGATAACAAAAACGCAGGTAATATGAATGTTGCCCCTGCCCTTAGTCCTGATGGCAAATATGTAGCGTTCATGTCTGAAAAAGATCTTTTTGGTATTGATTTGTTTTTAGCTGATGCAAAAACCGGCAAGATAATCAGGAAACTTAGCAGCCAGATTTCTAATGGACATATTGATGATTTTAATTTTATAGAATCCTCTGGAGCCTGGTCTCCGGATAGTAAACAATTTGCTTTTAGTATATTTAGCAATGGTAAAAATCAGATGATGATCATCAATGTTGCTAATGGAAGTACGGTTTCACAAACAGCCATGGCCCAGGTTCAGCAATTTGGTAATTTAACATGGTCTCCAAATGGCAAAGACATTGCATTTTCAGGTATGGTTGAAGGTCAGAGCGATATTTTTTCCTATAATTTAGATACCAAAAAGGTTACTCAAATCACTGATGATGTTTATTCAGATTATGCGCCCAACTATTCTCCTGATGGTAAAAAAATAGTTTTCTCATCGGATCGTGCAGCTATTCAGACTAAAAATGTACAGGCTGTTAATCCGATAAACCTCGCGGTTTATGATATTGCCGCCAAATCGATCAGTAACCTTAATGTTTTTCCCGGTGCAAATAATCTTAACGCGCAATTTTCTGCAAACAGTCAAAATATTTATTTCCTTTCTAATAGAGATGGTTTTAGAAATTTATACAAATACAATTTTGCAGATGATACCGTTGATCAGTTAACAGATTATTTCACAGGAATAAGTGGCATTACAGAATTTTCTCCTGCCATTTCTGTTTCATCAACAGATGACATTGTTTATAGTTATTATCGCTATCAGCGCTATACACTTTATAATGCTAAACTGAGTAGTTTTCAACCAAAAAGAATTGGTAATCAGGATGAAAATTTTGATGCAGCCATGCTCCCTCCTATGGAGAATGTTGGTGTAAACATCATTAATTCTAACCTGACTAATTATGACCGGTTTGAAAAAACGGTTGCCGATTCTATGAAAACGGTTGCTTACAGACCAAAATTCAAATTAGATTACCTGGCAAACAGTGGTGTTGGTGTTTCCACAAGCCGTTTTGGAACAGGAATGCAAGGTGGTATAGTAGGTTTGTTTAGTGATATTTTAGGAACAAACCAAGTTATTGCAAATTTATCTGTTAATGGAGAAATATATGATTTTGGCGGATTAGTTGGCTATATCAATCAAAAAAGCCGAATAAACTGGGGGGCCGCATTTTCACATATCCCTTATGTTTCGGGCTTTAGTTCTTATGGTTTTGAACAATTACCAGCCGGCGATAATACAACTATTGATGCCATTAATTATCGTACAGATATTATAAGAACTTTTGAAGACCAGGTTCAATTATTTGGGGCCTACCCTTTTAGCAAAATCCATAGGTTTGAATTAGGGGGCGCTTTCTCACATTATAGCTATAGGATAGATCGTTATAGCAATTACTATAGTACAAATGGCTATTATTTAGGCTCCGAAAGAAGTAAAGTTTCAAATGAGCAGGCTACCTTAGATTATGGAGTACCCTTCAATTCATTTACCTTATACCAGGTAAATGCTGGTTTTGTGGGAGATAACTCAATTTTTGGAGTAACCGCTCCATTAGATGGCTTTAGATATCGTGTTAGCGGAGAACAATACTTCGGAAGTTACAGATTTGCCGGCGTTACAGCGGACTTAAGAAAATACTGGAGATTAAAACCCATAACCATTGCGGCAAGGTCATATAACACATTAAGATTGGGCAAGGATGCAGACCGATTATATCCAATGTATGTGGGTTATCCATATTTAATCAGGGGTTACGAAGCGAACTCCATTTATAAAACAACATCTAATACAGCTTCTAATTCTTTTGATATTAACCAGTTAAGTGGAAGTAAAATTGCAGTATTTAATTTCGAATTACGTCTGCCATTTACGGGACCCAAAAAGTTAGCTGCTATACCATCCAAATTTTTATTCACGGATTTAAATCTGTTTTTTGATGCAGGGGTAGCTTGGACAAACGATACTAAAGTTGTTTTTAAAAATGAGCCGACATATTACGATGTTTTAGTTAAAGATACAAATGGGGCAACCATTGGCTCCTATCAAACAACAAATGAACGTGTACCTGCAATGAGTATTGGGTTATCGTTACGTGTTAATGTTTTCGGTTATTTCGTATTAGAACCTTACTATGCCTTTCCTTTCCAGCGTAAAGATGTAAAAGCAGGAGTATTCGGCTTAACCTTTGCTCCGGGATGGTAGTACGATTAACCAATAAAAATAAATAAGAAATAGGGTGTTCAAGAAATTGAGCACCCTATTTTTATTCTTCAGTTCCCCTATGGCAACCCGGTTAAGACAAACTGCTAAATGAAAGCTTAACCTGGTTCGTCATATTTCTATGTAATAGAATATTTTCAAAATCAAGGCCTATAGTTAAATCAACCCAATCAGGATTACACGATCTTACCAGGCGTTCTTTTTGCATACGTGTAAAGCGACTGATAAGTTTAAAGCGGGCCAAAGCCTGGGTTTCGGTTTTAAATTCTTCAAAATAAACCAAACGCGTTAATTGCTTTCCATTATCAAAAAATAAGTTTGGCATCTGTTTATAAAAATCCAGTGTTTTAATTAAATCAGAACTCATGCCTACATGCATGCTTATGCGGTTTCTGTCGGTAACGATGTAAACAAACTTTTTCATAACTTCTTATTGTTTTTAAGCTTATGCTGCCCTGCATCTTTTCAATGCAGAGTCCCCTAATAAACGTATCAAAAATTTTAAACTAAACTATTTAGTATATCCTTTTGCAAATCAAAATAATATTACTAACTTTATTGGCATAAAATTACTAACTATTTTAGTAATTCCAAATTTATTTTAAAATTTATTTCTATGTCAAATATTTCAAATAATTTAAAGTACCTCAGGAAGAAAAAAGGCCATACACAGCAGCAATTTGCTGATATTATGGAAATTAAGCGATCACTAATCGGAGCTTATGAAGAAGACCGAGCTGAGCCAAAATATGAATTACTAAAAAAAATAGCTGAATATTTTGACTTAACTATTGATGAATTCATCAATGAAAAAATATCAGATACCTGGAAACCAAAGCCGAAAAGCCAAGGTTCTAACTTAAGGGTACTGAGCATCTCTGTTGATCAGCATGACAGGGAAAATATCGAATTGGTTCCTGTTAAAGCAAGCGCTGGTTATTTAAATGGCTTCTCTGATCCACAGTATATAAGCGACTTACCTAAATTTCAGCTGCCTATACCCGCTCTACGACAAGGTACTTTTCGGGCTTTCGAAATCATGGGCGATAGTATGTTACCCGTACAACCAGGCAGTGTAATTATAGGAGAATATTTAGACAACTGGAATGAAGTTAAAACCGGCGAAACCTATATTGTTATTAGTAAAAATGAAGGTGTGGTTTATAAAAGAGCGGGCAATCGTTTCAGGGAAAATAAAGATTTAAAATTAATATCTGATAATAAAGTGTATGATCCATATACGATTGCTGCAGATGATATTTTAGAAATCTGGAGAGCAAAGGCTTATATTTCAACCTCTTTACCGGAACCAACACCAGATCCAACGATAGAAACATTAACACAAATGATGTCGCAAATGCAAAAATCCATTTCTCAATTGAATAAAAATTAACATTTTTTAACAATAAGCTTTTAAACCGTTTGGCTTTTTATGTATCTATTAGGAAAACAATAAAAAATGATACCAATGAAAAAGACAATTTTAACGATAGCGATTGCAGTAATGGGTTTTTCTACTGTATTTGCTCAGGATGCAACAAGAAAGAACAGAACACAGATGCCTAAGCTTACAACTGAACAAAGAGCAGAGAAAGCAACAGCATCAATGGAAAAAAGATTAAGCTTAACCGCCGATCAAAAAACCAAGATTTATCAAATCGAGTTGAATCGAATGAAAAAAATTGAAGCTATGCGTACTGGCAATGCTGCAGATATGAAAGCAAAAAGACAAGAATTTAAAGCAGCAATGGATAAATCAAAAAGCGATTTGGATCAGGTTTTAACGGCAGAACAAAAAACTAAGTTGGAAACGCTAAGAGCCGAACAAAAAGAAAAAGGAAAAAAAATGATGAGAAAAGGAATGGGAAAAGGAAAAAGAGATAAAGCCCCTGTCATTTCTAATCCGCCATCACAAGAATAAACTATTAAATATCAAAACATTTAATGATATTTTAGAAAGCGTTCCGTTTTATCGGAGCGCTTTCTTTATTTTTGGCCAATGAGCATGATCGGGCAATTTCTTAAAGATAAACTCCAGCAAAGAAAAGATAATCTTTCTATAAGAAATCTATCGACTGTATTCCCTCCTATTGATTTTTGTTCCAATGATTACCTGGGGCTGGCAAAATCTGAGGAGTTAAAAAATCTGATCAAGCAAAATCTGGAAAACTTAACTGAATATCAAAATGGCTCTGGAGGATCTAGATTATTAAGTGGAAATACTGTATATACGGAGGAAACAGAACAATTTATTGCTGATTTTCATTTTGCCGAAAGCGGATTGATTTTTAATTCTGGTTATGATGCGAATGTTGGCTTGCTTTCTAGTGTTCCTCAACGCGGAGACACCATTATAATAGATGAGCTGATCCATGCCAGTATAATAGATGGTTGCCGGCTAAGTCATGCTATCCGCTATAAATTCGCTCATAACGATTTAAACGATCTTGAAGCGAAGATTAAACTTGGCAAAGGAAACATTTTTGTGGTGATAGAAAGTGTTTACTCCATGGATGGCGATATCGCCCCTTTACCAGAAATATCATCACTATGCGAAAAATATCAATCCAATTTAATTGTTGACGAAGCACATGCAACAGGTATTTTTGGTAATCAAGGCAGAGGTTTGGTTAATCAATTTAGCCTAGAGAAAAAAGTATTTGCACGCATTGTAACTTTTGGTAAAGCGCTGGGTACTCATGGAGCCATCGTTTTAGGAAGTAAAAATCTCCATCATTATCTCATTAACTTTGCCCGGTCATTTATCTATACAACTGCTGCTCCTGTACACAATATAGTTGCTATAAAATCAGCTTACCAGATTTTGGCACAAATTGATCATCAGGAAATCCATCAGAAAATTGTTCTTTTCAAAAAACTGATTAAAGCATCAGATATGGCATTTCTGGAAAGTGAAAGTGCCATCCAGGGAATTATATTTTCATCAAACGAAGAAGCAAAATACGCAGCGAAACATTTGCAGGATAAGGGTTTTGATGTACGGGCAATATTAAGTCCTACGGTACCGGCTGGTAAGGAAAGATTAAGGATTTGCCTCCATACTTTTAACAGCGATGATGAAATTGTTTCATTGATTAACCATCTAAAAGAAATTGCAAACTAATGGCTAATTATTTTATTACAGGTATTGGAACAGGTATTGGAAAAACTTTAGTCTGTGCCATTCTAACAGAAAAATTAAAAGCCGATTATTGGAAACCGATTCAATCAGGAGACTTAGATCAAAGTGATAGCCTTACCATAAAGAAACTAATCAGCAATAACAAAACCATTATTCATCCTGAAAAGTATAGATTAAGTAATCCGTTTTCACCTCATTTATCAGCAAAGCTTGATGGTGTAAAAATAGATTTAGATGAAATTGTTATACCTGATACAGATAACAATTTAATTATCGAAGGTGCTGGTGGCTTAATGGTGCCTTTAAATGAAGAAGAATTGATCATCGATTTAATTAAAAAATTAAATGTTGAGGTTATTCTGGTTTCGCAAAACTATCTGGGAAGTATTAATCATACCCTATTATCTATCAATCTGCTGAATCAATACGGTATTCATATTAAAGGCATCATATTTAATGGCGATGAAAATGCAGAAAGTCAGCGTTTCATTCTACAATATTCCAATATAAATTATTTGGGTTTTATTCCTGTAATAGAACAGATTAATCCCAGCAACATTAAAAAAGCCGGAAATTCCCTTATTTTAAGGTGACTTTGAATGTGTTGGGTTTGATTGTCGGTATTCATTAAGCTCAATACGCTCGGTTATCTTCGTACCTTATAACAATGATGATGTGGTTTCGTCCTTGCAAGGTTGCACAGCTTCCGAAGCAATCCCTTTGTTCACAGGTACTGGCTTTAATTGAGCATTGGTGTGTTTTTGTTCTGTTTTGTAAAAAGGAAGATTGCTTCGTTCCTCGCAGCAATGACGAGCTTTTAGAGTATTAATTAATTCAGTTTATTTTAGATAGCCTGTAGAATTAAGAAAATCTGCCCAGACTTTGTAACCTTCAGGTATAAGATGTAGGCCATCTTTAGTTAATTCAGCTCTTAAATGTTTATCCTTGTCAGTAAAATTTGGATACAAATCGATAATGATCACCTTCTTTTGTGCTAGTTTTTTTATTTCCTCGTTTAACCACAGAATATGTTCATCTTTTCCGTAATGATTCTTAAACTTTCCGAAAGAACTGTTAACAGGTAATAAAGTATTAAAATAGATTTGAGTTCTCTTTGATCCTTTTCTGATTCGTTGGATCATTGTTTTATAATTTCTTAAAATGTTGCTGTCTGGAATATTTCTTGAAACATCATTTATTCCTATAAGAATGAAAATTTTGGAAGGCTTTCCATCAATAATATCTTGTAACCTTTCTAAAACGCCGAAAGTGATATCACCAGATATGCCTCTGTTTTTTGCTTGGGGCAAGTTTAAGAGCTTGGCCCAATCTGTGCCGGCGGTTATGCTATTTCCTAAAAAAACAATGTCTTTTTTCGATTTAGAATCGGCTTTAAACTTTCCGACCTGTTCAACATATTTACCCGGCCGGTAAGTGCTGTCCCATTTAACAATTTGAGCCTTTGCATAAATAGAGCTTATAACAACTAAAAACGATGAAACAACTAAGATTTTGTTTAAAAAAGATTTCATTTCAATACATTTTAGTTAATCGCTACAAGTTCTTAAATTATTTGGACTGAACCAATAGATTTGGATAATCTGAAATAATACCGTCTACTTTTAAAGATTTTAGTCGGTTAATTTCTTCAGTAGTATTTGCGGTCCATGGAATAACTTTTATACCATCTGCATGTGCTTTTTTCACTAAATCAGCATCAACCATACTGTAATTTGGGCTCAAGATAAATGGCTTGTATCCCAAATCGGCCATATTTTCCTCATAAGTTTTTTTATTAGCAACCAGGAAAGAAGTTTTTACTGCCGGATATTTTTTATTAATGATCTGAATTGTTCTTTTATCAAAGGATTGAATCACTACATAAGGTGTGATTTTCTTTTTTTCAATAACCTCCATTAATAATTTAACAAAAACCTCTGGTGTTGGGTTAACAACATTATCTCCAACAACATCACATTTAGTCTCAATATTATAGAACAATTGTTTTTTATTTTTTTGCTTGATTTCATTTTGAACACTATCAATTAAGTCAGCTAATAAAGGAATGTAGGTTTTGATCTTTTTCTGTTGAGTAAATCCCGAATTTATTTTTGTACCGATATCAAAAGTTTTAAGTAAGCCATAATTCATCTGGTAAATCGCATACCTTTTCGCATCAGAAGCCGGAATTTCTTTTCCCTCAGGGTTAAGCATAAAACCCGGACTTAAATAATCATCATGAGTAACTACAACCTGGTTATCTTTAGTTATATGAGTATCCATTTCTAAAGTGGTTATTTGCTCATATTTCATAGCATCCAACATAGCTATAATAGTATTTTCAGGCATTAAGCCTCTCCCCCCACGATGTGCCTCTGCACTAAAATCCGGAAACTTTATTTGCATATTTTTCTGTTTGTAAGTTGATTTACATCCTAAAACGGATACAACACTAAAGAAACTAAAAAAGATATATTTTTTCATGGCATTTAACTTATAATTTCTGCTTCGAATTTTTCACCGAAACGATCGGTAACTATTACTTTAACTTTTTTAATATCTGGTTTAAAATGTGCTACAAATAAATGTTCCGTTTTATGCGGTTCGGGGAATGTTCTTCCGGCAGGCAGGGTATCTCCTTTGTACAAGGTAACCGAGAGTGGGTCGTATCCTTTTTCCTGCTCCAGGTTTCCCATTGGTTTTCCATCTAAAAAGTATTCTACTTTCCACATGGGATCCCAATTCCAAACGTTGGCAATAAGACGTTTCTGATTGGTTAACTCATCCACATAAATATGAACTTGTTCCCTTCTATCTAAACCTGTTGATTGATAATACCATTTTAGATCTGTACCATCTACCTGATAAACTCCATAACCTCGTGGTGTTCCATCTTCGCAGATTGGGCCAGTCCACCAGGCTCCACAAACCGTTCCATGATTATGTTCAAAAACACCATTAGTAATTACATTCCGGTTATAGTGCGTGTGTCCAGACATAATATGAACATGGCTAAAACCTTGTAAAATGGCGTAAAGTTCTTTGTTGTTTTTAACCGAATTGTGTACAGGAATATGAAGATTAATAATAATTAAAGCATCTTTCTCAACGTGTTCGAGATCTTTTGCCAGCCAGTCTAATTGGGCTTGGGATATAAAACCATCATAGGTCCGTTCCACACCCAAATATCGAACATCATCTAAAACCACATAATGGGCTTTTCCCCTATTGAAAGAATAATATGTTGGTCCATAATGTTCCTGGAAAGTCCGGTCAGAAGTTTCATCACCTCCCATCCTGTAATCCATATCATGGTTACCTAAACACTGGAAAAATGGGATACCCATCTGGTTAACAGCTTCATTATAGTCAATAAATAGCTCATGATTATCCCAGACGATATCTCCGACAGTAATACCATGTACTGGAATGTTACCCATAGATTTTATTACCTTTTGAACATCAGGAACAGATGTTTCCATCATTTTTGCAACATCTTTTTTGTTTTTAACCTGAGGATCTGCCCAGATAATAAAGTTGTGTTTATGATCACTAATTTTAAGCTTTTTAAGCTCAAAATTTAAAGTTGTTCTGGTGTCTGGTTTCTCATAATATTTTGCAAGAAAATGATCCGTTGTAAATTCGTATCCTGAGGGAGTACTTACCCAGATAAATCTGGCTGACTCATGAACTTCTATTGTGTAATTTCCTTTTTTATCTGTTACGATTACATTAAAACCATCAGAAATGACAACATTGGCAATACCTTTTCCTTTGCTGCTTACACAACCACTAACTTTACGATCTTCAACCCATGCTGAGAAAGGAAAAGATTTTAAACTAACGAATAGTGTGGTTGCTAATAAGCTTGATTTTTGTATAAATGATCTTCTATTCATATTAATATTTGAAGATGAATAAATCATCTTGGTCTTAAACTTCAATATTATAAAACAGGGTCAGTTATTACTAACTGACCCCATTTTGTGTTTTAGTTAACAAGGCTTGTACCACCTTCAATTAACGAAATTTGCGAAGTTGAGGTTAACGGAACACTGGTTAATGATCTTGCTGTTGTCCATCTTCCTCCTGAAGGACCTGTTGAAGCATCATAAACGCCACCTAGTTTAACAAAACTAATTGCTGTAGGAAAACCTAAACGAGTAGTATTTGTGCCTGCTCCCATAAATCCTTGTTTTGCTCCGGTAGCCGGATTGTTGGTCGTATAAAAATCGGTATTCGTAATTCGATAACCGGCTTCTGGCGGACCAGCAGTATAAAAATTACCTCCTGTACCACCATAAAAAATTACATCTAATGGAACAGTATTGACATCCACTGCAGTGCCTTCAAATATAGAAATACCAGCAATATTACCACTATTTGCTAATAGGTTATTAGTAACAGCACCTACTCCATCTGCACCAGTTGTAGACGTATAATTTACGCTTGCTATCCATTTCGATGAACTGATATTTGTAGAGCCCGAACCGTTGATAAGTTTAGTGCTACCTCCAACGTAAAAATATTCACCTTTCGAAACTGTTCCAGAAGTAAGCTTAAACTTGTACGTTCTTACCCCACCAAGGTTCCAGCCGGTAGTTGGGAAAGGATTTGTAGCCCCTGCATTGTTTGTAGTATAGACCGAGAATGGTGTTTTAGAAAAATCAATATCTCTGGTAGCTAAAAATTGTATGTATTCATAGTTGGCATCAGTAGTTCCGCCCGGATCAACCAAATAACCAGTAATAATAACCGGTGAAAGTTTTGGCAATATTGCAAAACGAAAATCATCAATTGAACGCATCCATAACTGTATTTTTTTTTCGTTAACAAAAGGTATTCCAGTAAAATTACCACTGACCAGCAATGGAGTTGAAGCAAAAGAAGCAGTGGTTTCGGTATGTACCGTAGCCTTTCCGGAACCATCGTTTATTGTTTTATCACCTGATAGTGTTTCTCCGGCAACTGGTTCCGGTTCTACTAATGCACTACCAATTGTTACCAGCGTACATTCATAGGTACTTGATGATGCAAGAATTCTTCCTACCGTAACTACTTGTGTTTTAAGTGACCTATTAGAGGCGATTTTGCTGACTGATTCACCTGAAACTCCTTGTATCTGCAGAATCCCATTTACTCTTTTCAATACACCTCCATCAATCTTAACATGAACAGAATCTCCGGGAATATATTTTGAAGCATCGTTCCCTATATTAATTGCCATACCCCGTAAAGAGTCTATTCCACTACCAGTCATTCTGCTATTTTGTAAAATCAGCAGTCCGGATGGTGAGTTTCCTGCTCTAAAATCTGATATTACAACTCCTTTGATAGAGGTTGCTCCGCCTAATAATTCTGCGTTAAGCTGCAAATCAGTATTTTTAAATAACTTTTTTAAGTCGAAATTAGAGATATACAAGCTAGGTGTACTAAGAATATAATCGTCATCACGTTTACATCCCGTCCAAATGCCAACAATTGCCGTTAGTAAAAGGATATATTTTAATGTCTTTTTCATCTTTTTTATGTTTTTTTCAATGGTAATGAAACCATCATGATTTTTAGTCATTTAACTAAGGGTTTGGTAGAATCATGGCATTTCATATCCGAAATTATTTTTTTAAGGTTTTTGCCACCAAACTAAAGTATTAATATCATCAGTTCCTTGCGCAGCAACCACATCTTTATAACTTGTAGGATTGGTAGATTGGGTTACCAGAGGATAATTTAGTCTGGATGGCATCTGGCCACCATTCGCCAAGCCGGTTCCTTTAGGTAAAAACGGATGTTTAGTTCTGCGATACTCTATCCATTGTTGAAAATCTACCAAAAATAGAGCGTAATATTTTTGCAAATGAATAAATTCCATTTTACTAGCCGTACCTGGAGCATCACTATTTAGGGGTAAAGCATTATCCCAGGCAATATCTGCAGCTGTAACATAGCTAAGAAATGCAGGATTTGAAATATCAACACTAGCGCTTGGTATCCAATAATTTATCGCATCCATGATGCCTTTATAGTAATAAGCCTGACCAGTACCATTAATCCATCCTTTTGCAGCTGCCTCGGCTAAAATAAAATCTACTTCAGCAACATTCATGATTATACCTGTATATGGATCAGTTTGCAATGTAATACCTGCATTTTGAGCATCAGAATAAAAATAAGCTTGTTTGGTAATTGAGTTTCCTGCATCATACCCACTTGGAACACCAGTATAACCTGTTGTTGGACTTGGAGCTATACCAAATCTGTTAACACCACTTTTACCTAAGGTAGGATTAATACGTGGATCCGCCCAATTTCTTAAATTATCAATAAAGAAACTTGTAATGGCTGGTGTTCTAAAATCAACTGCTCTAACGTTGATCATGAATGGGGATGAATATGCTGCTGTACTACTATTTGTTCCATTCCAGAGTATTTTTGCTGTATGGCTATTGTTCTCCATTATTGGATAGTTCCCTTTGTTGGTATCCGCTATCTCCTTTATTTTGGCGATTACCTGGGCACTTACCTCGGCTTTGCCAGATACACGAAGTAATAAACGTAAATACAATGAATTGCCTAGTCTGCGCCATTTACTTACATCTCCCTGATAAACAGGGTCTCCACTTGCTACAATTCCCTTTCCTTCGGTTAAAAGTTTATTGGCCTCTTCTAATTTGCTGAATAAATCCAGATAAATGTCTTTTTGCTTATCAAAAGCAGGCTCGTAAACTCCTTCTTTGCCTTGGTTTGCCGCCGAGTAAGGTACATCCCCATAAACATCTGTTAACAATTGAAATACCCAGGCTTGTGTAATCAATGAAATGCCTTTGTAAGATGCGTTTAATGATTCTGGTTGGTTCGCAATGGTATAAATATCACGAAGATTGGTTAATTCCGGATACCAGGCATTCCAGGTATAGTCTGCTAAATTACGTCTTAAATCGTATCTGAATACTTTACCTTCCGCATCACTGATATCAACCGTAACCTGCATTAATTCGTTATTAAAGTTACGATTACGAGCCATGTTGGCTGATAAAACATTTACCAATGCAGGCGCCAAAAGCTGATTTGCAGTAACTTTTGATTTACCTATCGGATCTGTATTGACTTCGTTAAAATCTTTTTTACAGGAGATAGCTGATACACCTATTATCAATAGTAATATATAGCTAGTTATTTTGTTTATTGTTTTCATAATTTCTTTTTTATAGGCCAACAACTAGACGCACACCATAACTTCTGGTAGATGGTAATTGACCGGTTTCGAAACCTTGTACGATATCTGTACCGGATAAAGTTCCAAACTCTGGATCGAAGGCTGGCCAAGGTGACCAGATAAACAAGTTACGACCATACGCACCAATAGTAAGTTTTGTAAAACCTATTTTTTTCAAAAACGCTGGTCCGAAAGTATAAGTTAAATTAGCCTCTCTGAATTTCAAATAATCTGTTCTGAAAACACTTCCTTCTGCTTGATCAGAACCATAAATTGAAGTATAGAAATTTTCTAAGTTTGTAGCTACAACATCATTGGTACGATAGGTACCATCAGCATTTTGTACTACACCTTCACCTACTACTCCATTATATCTTCCCGGTAGAGTAAGTTTAAGCTTGCCTAATGCAGCCATCCTGGAGAAAGTTAAGGAATGTGCTACAGCCCCAAGCTGCGCATCAAATAAACCACTGATACTGAAACGATCATAAGTAAAGGTAGAACCGAAACTAAATCTGAATTTTGGCATGGTGTTACCCAGGTAAACAAGATCAGCTGTACTGATTTTTGCGTTCCCGGTTGCGGCATCATAAATGATTTGTCCATCTGGAGAGCGTAATAAGCCCCTTCCATACAAATCGCCCATACTACCACCAACATTGGCTACAATTTGCCCGCCACCTAAAGCACCAGTCCTTAATACCACCGAACTATCAGCAAGCTCGATAATTTTATTTCGGTTGGCAGTAAATGTTCCTGTAAGTTGCCATTTGAATTTCTTTGTTTGCAATGGCGTGCCGTTTACAGCAAGCTCAATACCTTTATTTTCTACTTTTCCCACATTAAAAACGGCAACATTGTAACCTGTTGATCTGTCTACAATACGGTTAAGGATTTGATTTTTGGTATTACCCATGTAAGCTGCAAAATCAAAATTTAAACGATTTTTGAACAAACGTAATTCTGTACCAAGTTCTATTGTTGTAGTTTTTAATGGTTTTAAATTCGGATTTGGTAATATTGTTGGGTTTGACATGGCACTATCCGGATAAATGCCATTTGATGCCAGGTTGTAATTATAGGCTGTACGATACGGCGTGGTACCACCGCTACCCACCTGAGAAACAGATGCCCTTAACTTTAAGAAACTGATCGTTTCTGGCAGCTTCCAGAAGTCTGAAGCTACAAAAGAAGCACTTGCCGAAGGGTAGAAAAATCCAACATTATCTGTCCTAAATGGTGTAGCCAATGTACTGCTCCAGTCTTGACGACCAGTTAAATCCAGAAACAAGTAATTTTTATAGCTAAAAGATACTGCAGCATAGAAACTATTTATTCTATAACGGGCAGTATCCGGTACAGAAATCAAAGGGCTGGCATTGTTATCGAGACTATAAACACCTGGAACAACCAAACCATCAGCACGTAACTCTGATTTACGATACTCATTACGCATTTGGCTACCCCCTAAGTTAACATTCATTTGCAGGTATTCACTAATTTTTTTATCATACTTCAACAAGAAATCCGCATTAACTTCATATGATTTAATGTCTTGTACACGATATGAACCTTGAGCAAATTTATTACCTGATGCATCCCAAGGGCGTTTCGTTTCGCGAATGTCCTTATTGTAGTCAATTGAACCACGCAACATTAAGCTCAACTCATTAGTAAATTTATAAGTTGCCTGAATGTTACTTAACACACCATTTCTACGTTGATTGTTAATATATTGCTCAGATATTGCATAAGGACTTTCAGGGTTTGTAGTCGTGATGTTTACAAACTGTACATTTTCCTTTCCAGGTGCCCAATAATCTCTGTACCAATCTGTATTTACATTAGGTTGAGCAAACATAAACCAATACATTAAGGATTGGTTACCATACCCTGTAGCTGGTAAATTATCACTATGCCTGTTGTTATAAGTTGCTTTAAACGATAGGCTTAATTTTTTGGTCATATCGGTATTGGCAGAAAATGATGCTGTAGTACGCTCTAAGCCAGTGTTTGGAACTATCCAGGAATTATTGCCATGACTTGCCGAAAATCTCATACCTACTTTTTTATAAGAGCCATCTAAACTTATAGAGTTCGAAGATTCAAAACCTGTTTTAAAAAATGCACCAATCGGATTTTCATAAGCTATCCAAGGTGTTCTGCTTGTACCCCTGGTTTTGGTTGCAGGATCGTATTGATAATACATTCCTCCTAAACCAAAAGGTGCTCCCCAACTTGAGCTGGTAGCATTAGTACTTGGTCCATCTTCTGTTGCTCCGTATGAAAAGTAAGATACGCCAAATTGACCCTGGCCATATTCACTCTGAATATCCGGGCCGCTATTTACTTGTTCCCAGGTACTATTAGAAGTAAAAGTAATATTTAGTTTCCGGTTTGCTTTACCAGATTTAGTCGTAATAATAATAGCTCCGTTTGCCCCCCGTTGTCCGTAAAGTGCAGATGCACCAGGACCTTTTAAAACCGTAACACTCTCTATATCATCAGGATTAAGGTCATTTAGCGCAGAACCAAAATCAGGCGGCATAATATCACCAGAGGTACCATATACCCCACCTGAAGATGCAGCTGTACGTCTTGTCGAACTACTTGCTACCACACCATCAATAACAATTAGTGCTTCGTTATCTCCGGTTAAATTGTTTTCGCCACGTAGAATAATTTTATTAGAAGCAGCCGGACCGCTGTTGCGCACCAGGTTTAAACCTGCTACTTTACCAGACAAAGCATCTGACCAGTTACTGGCCACAGCATTTGTAAATTGGGCACTATCAACCTTTGTTACGGCATACCCCAAAGCTTTCTCTTCTCGTTTAATGCCTAAAGCGGTAACAACCACTTCATTTAATTGACTATTGGAAGATTTTAATCGTACAGTTACTCCGCTTTGACTTGTACTAAAACTTCTTCTAACAACAGTATAACCAACCATATTAAAAGAAATTTCACCAGGATTAATGATAGAAACAGAAAATTCTCCATTATCGTTTGTAACACCTAAAACTTTTCTTGTATGGTCTGCAATGGTCGTTCCAATTAAAGGCTGTCCATCTTCATCATCAAGTACTTTTCCCTTAATTACCAGGCTTTGTTTAAGCGGTTGTTGAGCAAAAACATTATTGAAAAACGTGAATTGAAGAAAAAAAGCTGCAATAAAAATTTTCAAACAAACAGTAGTTGTTTGAAAAATTACTTTCTTTTTTTGGCGAACGTCAGGGCTATTTTCATTCACAGATTGAACGAATCGAAGCCTCAAAATCTTTTGAGTAGAAATTTTATTCATAGTTTAATATCCGGTTAGCAATTGTAGTCATCATTGATTTCGTTTTATTTCGGTCCGGCATGCCGGCAAAATAAGTCTGTACATATTAATTTAATATTAACTACAGATTAAATTCAAAAGCAATGTTATTTAATTTCGATTTGTTTAATTTTTCATTATTATATATTTCGATAAATAAAACTAATAAAACAAATCGAAACTATGAATAATTTATTAAATTCTGAAAAATATTTTTCAATCAGCATTTAATGGCTATTTAAAGCATAATCAAAACAAAAAAACGAGTTTTTTTAACAAAGTAATAGAAAAACTTATGATGCAAAGCTCATACAAATCGAAAGACAAAGAAACAAACCAGATGCTATAAGCTTAAAAATAATTTAACATGTGCATTAAATTAATTAGGTGCTGTTTAAAATTAGTTCTTTATCTATTCGTTTAATCTTTTTTGTTTTAATTAATTTGCGGGCGTTCAGAATTACAAAACACCTAATATGGCAACTAATAATAAAACCATTAATACCAATATCTTGTCCATTGATATTGGCGGAACAAGTATAAAAACCGTGCTTTTAGATGAAGACGGAAACATGCTTTCGGAATATTTAAAAAGCAAGACACCTGAAGGTGCAACTCCAAAAGATATTATTTCAGGCATTGAAGAACTTATAAAGCCAATCCCGGTAACTTACAATCGCGTTTCAGTTGGATTTCCAGGCTATGTTAAAAATGGAATCGTTAAAACAGCTCCTAACCTGGCGAAAAACAAATGGGCAGATATAGACCTTGCTCAACGTATAGCCAATTCCTTAGATAAACCAGTAAGATTGGTAAATGACGCCGACCAACAGGGACTTGGTGTGGTTGCAGGCAAAGGTTTCGAAATTGTTTTTACAGTAGGTACAGGTTTTGGTACTGCGCTCCTCTTCGATGGAGAGTTATTACCTCACCTGGAACTTGCACATTTCCCGATTAATAAGGAAGAGGATTATGATGATTATATTGGAGATAGAGCCTTTGAAAAAATTGGCTCTGAAAGGTGGAATAAGCGACTTAAGAAAATCATCGAAATATATAAAACAGTTTTCAATTATGATACCTTGTATATCGGAGGCGGAAATTCCAAAGAAATTACCTTTAAGCTGGAAGATAATATTAAACTGGTGACCAACAGAGATGGCATTAAGGGTGGTGCAAAGCTTTGGAAACTAGCAGATAAATACAATGTTTTCACGGTTGAACCTAAAAAATAGACAGATAAAAGCAACAGACTTTTATTACAATCCATTAACATCATAAACAAGAATATTAATTAGTAAACTCTAATTTTGGGCACATTTAAAAAATAAGAAATGGCAGATAACAATTCGAAACAATATAAATTGGGAATGATCGGTTTAGGCACCATGGGCCGTAATCTTTTATTAAACATGGCCGATAAGGGCTTTTCTGTAACCGGTTATGATAAAGATCATAAAATGATTACAAAGCTTGAAGAAGAAGGTAAAGACCACCAATTAGAAGGTTTTGATCACATCGAAAGCTTCATTAGTCATTTGCAAACTCCCCGTACATTAATTTTACTGGTTCCTGCCGGCCCAATTGTAGATAGTGTTATAGCCGAATTAAAACCGCTGTTAAGTAAAGGTGATATTATAATTGATAGTGGAAATTCACATTTCACAGATACCAATCGTCGTGTTGATGAATTGGAAAAGGAAGGATTACATTTTTTTGGAATGGGTATATCCGGCGGTGAAGAAGGTGCCCGTTTTGGACCCAGCATGATGCCTGGTGGCGATAAACAAGCCTACAATGTTGTAAAAGACGTTTTCGATGCCATCTCCGCCAAAGTAAACAACGATCCTTGTGTAACCTATATAGGCCCTGGCGCATCAGGTCATTTTGTTAAAATGGTGCACAATGGTATTGAATACGCCATTATGGAACTTATAGCAGAAGTTTATGGAATTCTTAAAAATGGCTTGGGCTATACCAATGATGAAATCTTCAAAGTCTTTAAAAAATGGAACGAGGGTAAGCTTCAATCATTTTTATTGGAAATAACCGCTGAGATTTTTGTTTTTAAGGATAACGAAACCCAGAATGATCTTTTAGACCAGATCAAGGATGAAGCCCGTTCTAAAGGAACTGGTAAATGGACATCAGAAGTTTCGATGGAACTGCAATTGCCAATCCCAACAATTAATGAAGCCGTTTCAAATCGAGATTTATCAAAATTTAAGCAACTAAGGGTTTCCCTAGAAGATGCTTTCGGCAAAAAAGATTCAAAAATTGATCTGCCCATTGATGATTTGGAAAATGCTTTCTATTTCTCTATGATCAGTGCTTATGCTCAAGGTATGCATTTATTGGTTCAGGCATCAAAAGAATATCAATATGGTTTACAATTACAGGAAATAGCAAAAATTTGGCGTGGTGGCTGTATTATAAGAGCTAAGTTTTTAGAAGATATTTACCAGGCTTATGATAAAAACAATGCTTTGGAGCATCTATTTGCTGATGCAGGTATCCAAAAGGTGATCAAAAGTACCTTATCAGGAACACGAAAAACAATATCTGCCTGTATTAATGCAGGTATGGCTATTCCGGCATTTGCCTCTACCCTTACCTATTTTGACACCATTACAACCGGAAGAATGCCATCTAATTTAATCCAGGCGCAAAGAGATTTCTTTGGCGCTCATACTTTTGAACGCATTGATCAATCGGGTGTTTTTCATGCGGATTGGAATAAATTATCCTAAATAAATGATACTGATACCTGTAAAACTAAAAGATACAAATCAATAAATTATACCCTAATGAAGAGTAATATCATATTAAGTCCAACAATATTTGTAATTTTTGGTGGAACTGGTGATTTAAATAAAAGAAAATTAGCCCCCGCTTTATACAACTTATTTATTGAGGGGTATATGCCCGATAAATTCGCGATTATTGGTACGGGTAGAACGGAATTTACCGACGATAGCTATAAAGGCGCATTAGAAGATGCTGTTAATGAATTTTCCAGAACAGGAAAAGTTAAGAAAGATAAGTGGGAAGCATTTGGAAACACTATTCATTATTGTCCTACAGATTTTGCTCAACCAAAAACATTCGAAAATTTAAAAACATCTATAGAAACTTATCAAAAAGAATATGGACCAGAAACTCAGGTCATATTCTATCTTGCTGTTGCCCCAAATTTTTTCCCGGTAATTGCAGAATGCCTACAAAAATATAAGCTTACTCAAGATGAAGATAATAGCCGCATTGTAATTGAAAAACCTTTTGGAAATGACTTAGAATCAGCAAAGGAATTAAATAAATTGTTGAGCAGCATTTTTACCGAAAAACAAATCTATCGTATTGATCATTATTTGGGTAAGGAAACCGTACAAAATATGATGGCTTTCCGCTTTGCAAACTCATTATTCGAGCCGCTTTGGAATAGATCATATATAGACCATGTTCAAATTTCGGTAACCGAGCAATTGGGTGTTGGAGATCGTGGCGGTTATTATGAAGGTGCTGGAGCGTTGAGGGATATGATTCAAAATCACCTGTTACAATTGCTTTGCTTAGTTGGAATGGAAGCACCAATTAATTTTGATGCGGATGAAATCAGAAATCGTAAGGTTGAGGTTTTAAGAGCTATGCGTCCATTTTCTTCTGAGGATATCCGTTTTGGAACCGTGCGTGGTCAATACAGCAAAGGTTGGGTTGAAGGTAAGGAAGTACCTGGATATCGTCAAGAAACCAGTGTTGATCCACATTCCAATACAGAAACCTTTGCTGCCATTAAATTTCATATCGACAATTGGAGATGGCAAGGTATTCCTTTCTATTTAAGAACAGGAAAACGGTTGAACCAAACTTCGTCGCTCATTACCATCCAATTTAGAGATGTGCCGCATCAAATTTTCTCATCTGGTGTAACTGAAAACTGGCAACAAAATCGTTTGGTAATCAGCATACAACCGGAGATGAGCATCCGTATGCAGGTACAGGCAAAGCGACCTGGTTTGGATATGGTTCTAAACCCTGTTGATATGGTTTTTGATTACAAAGGTACTTATGACAGTGATACTCCTGAAGCTTATGAAACCTTGCTTTTAGATGCAATGATGGGTGATCAAACTTTATTTATGCGTGGCGATCAGGTGGAAGCTGCCTGGGAATTGGTTATGCCGATTTTGAATACCTGGGAAAGCAAAAAGTCAATCAATTTCCCTAATTATCCGGCAGATAGCTGGGGACCAGAAGAAGCCGAAGCCCTTATTGCAAGAGACGGTTTCCATTGGTTTAATTTGCCTTTGAAGAATAATAAGGAATAATAATCAATTTGTCATTCTGAGCCTGTCGAAGAACTTTGTAATACAATGTTTCGACAAGCTCAACATGACATTCTTGTTAAGTTAATCATAAATAATGAATCTACTCATATATAAAACCCTCGACGAATTAAATCAGGATTTAGCCGATTATGTAATCATTGAGAGATACTACAACTACAACGCGTCATTGCGAGGAACGAAGCAATCTCCCTTTTATATTAATTCAACTGTCAATGAGGGGGATTGCTTCAGAAGCTGTGCAACCTCGCAATGACGATAAAAAATAAATAATGAACCTACTCATATATAAAACCCTCGAAGAATTAAATCAGG
>Ga0160465_100215_pt1 | contig 44010 bp, 33 predicted proteins | sample HID1971K_E11MG_FD_108209 | JGI IMG/M metagenome (GOLD analysis project Ga0160465, IMG submission 108209) | Enriched millipede-associated microbial communities from UW Madison campus, WI, USA - HID1971K_E11 MG | ecosystem: Host-associated > Arthropoda: Insects > Digestive system > Unclassified ...
CTATTATTATTGGAAAACAACACACCAAACGAAGTTATTCTAACAAACCGCCGTATACCGAACGGTACGTACGGTGGTGTGAGAGGACAGATAGGGAATTAATCCCTATCTTCCTACTCGATTGTCTGTGAAGTCCTGAAAAAAGTTGACCAAAATCTTAAAAAGATGGATGTTTTCTTAAATTGAAAATAGGATATAAAAAACATAAAAGCCTTCTTAGTTCAGAGGGCTTTTATGTTTTTTAGTTAAGTAGTGGAGGTAAACTTGTCACTCGCATTAAATATTTAACGCCAGATACAGCAAGGCCGCTAACGAAGCTCCAATAGCGGGCCCAACAATGGGTACCCATGAATAGCCCCAATCACTGCTACCTTTACCTTTCATCGGGATTAACGCATGTACGATGCGTGGGCCGAGATCTCTTGCGGGATTAATTGCATATCCGGTAGTTCCACCAAGTGCTAACCCGATTACCCAAACCAAAAATGCTACAGGAATTGCACCTATAGAGCCCATACCAATTGGAGTCTTGTCTGTACCCATTTCAGGATTGGTAAAATAAAAAATAACAAAGATGAGTACAAAAGTTCCGATGATCTCTGAAAATAAATTGGATTTTAGATTTCTGATTGCCGGCGATGTGGCGAAAGGAGCAGCTTTTAAGCCTTGATCTTCAGTTGCATCAAAATGATCTTTATACATCAGCCAAACTAAAAATGAGCCTATCATTGCCCCAGCTAATTGGGCTAGGATATATGATGGAACAATTACCCATTTAATTTTTCCGATAATGGCTAAAGCCAGGGTTACCGCGGGATTTAGATGTGCTCCGCTGTATGGCCCGGCAACAACTACACCAACAAAAACGGCAAGTGCCCAAGCCGTTGTAATTACGATCCAACCGCTATTGTTTCCTTTTGTATCTTTAAGTACTACATTGGCCACTACGCCATTTCCCAGGAGAATTAAAAGTGCTGTGCCGATAAGTTCTGCAATAAATACTGTCATGATAAATATTTAGTTAAGAAAATCTCTGAATGGATTTTTTTGGTCTTTTTTATTTGATTAATTAATCTTCTGCATTTACTCTTGCAGCTTTAATGGCCCTGTTCCAGCCTTTAATTCTTTCCGTATTGTTAATTCCCTCTTCGGCAACAAAAGTTCTGTTGATTTTCCATTGAGAGCGGATTTGATCTACACTATCCCAGAACCCTGTAGCCAATCCTGCCAGGTATGCAGCGCCAATGGCCGTTACTTCAGTTACTTCAGGTCTGATTACCTTACATTTTAACAGGTCTGCCTGGAATTGCATCAAGAGATTGTTTGCTGTAGCACCGCCATCAACACGTAGTTCGGCTATGCTTACCCCAGCATCTGCTTCCATAGCTTTTAGAACATCCATGGTTTGGTAAGCAATACTTTCTAATGCTGCCCTGGCAATATGCGATTTATTTGTGCCACGGGTTAATCCTGTTATCGTTCCGCGGGCATGTTGGTCCCAATGTGGGGCACCTAGGCCCGCAAATGCAGGAACAACGTAAACGCCTTGGGTATCCTTTACTTTTTGGGCCAGGGTTTCTACATCAGCAGATTTTGAGATCAAGCCCATTTCATCTCTTAGCCATTGTACAACAGCCCCGCCAATAAAAATACTACCCTCTAAAGCATAAAATACTTCGTTTTTGATTTTCCAGGCGATGGTTGTCAATAAGTTATTGGCCGAAATTTTTGGTTCTTTGCCGATGTTCATCAACATGAAACAGCCTGTCCCATAAGTGTTTTTAACCATTCCAACTGCTGTGCACATTTGTCCGAATAGGGCAGATTGCTGATCGCCGGCAATGCCTGCAATGGGTAATTTAGCGGCAAGAATATTTCCTGCGGTTTCTCCATAAACCTCACTTGAAGATTTCACCTCAGGTAACATTTGTTTCGGAATCCCGAACAATTCAAGTAATTCTTCATCCCAGCTTAGGGTATGAATGTTATAGATCATGGTTCGTGATGCATTACTCACATCAGTAACATGAGTTTGCCCGTTGGTTAATTTCCAGATCAGCCAGGTGTCTATGGTGCCGAAAGCGAGTTTTCCGGCCTCAGCCTTTTCCCTCGCGCCAGGAACATTTTCCAATATCCATCGGGCTTTTGTAGCAGAGAAATACGAATCGATTATTAAACCGGTTTTATCCTGTATTTTTTTTGCCAAACCTTGTTTCCTGATTTCATCACAATAATTGGATGTGCGTCGATCCTGCCAGACAATGGCATTGTATACAGGCTGACCGGTTTCTTTATCCCAAACTACTGTGGTTTCCCTTTGGTTGGTAATACCGATGGCTTTAATGTCTGCGGCAGATAAACCGGCCTTTACGATAACTTCGGCAGCAACAGAAAGTTGAGTTGACCAAATTTCTAAGGGATCGTGCTCAACCCAGCCTGCCTGTGGATAAATCTGATTGAATTCTTTTTGCGCTATGGCTACAATTTCGCCATTATGGTTAAAAATGATTGCTCTCGAACTTGTGGTTCCCTGATCGAGAGACAAGATATACTTGCTCATAGTATAATGATTTGGTTAGGTATATGTATATGGCTATAATGCCGGTTCTTTTATGTTAGTTTTAGATTGATAAATATAGCCATCGGCTAATTTATTAAAAATTTCGACTTGATTATTTGCCCAGTTTTGATCCGCTTTTAGTTCTTGGGCCAGGAGGGAAGCTACTTTAACAGCCATTTCCTTTGCCGCATGCGCATCTATAAACAAAATCCTTAATCTCCTGCTTAAAATATCCTCAACAGTTTCCGCCATCTCATTTCTGGCCGACCAGACTACTTCCGCTTCTATATAAGGGAAATCCGGATGAAGTTTATGATTCAGTTCAGGATTTTCTATTGCCAGTTCCTCAATTTTAGAACGATCGGTACCATAAATATCCAAATGATTTTCTCCTTTTGTTGAGGAACAACCATGAATTTTTAAGTTGTAGGTTACACAGGGTTTAGATTCTAAACTGGCATGACTGATCGCTAAATTGATCGTTTCTTCTGCCATTCTGCGGTACGTAGTCCATTTTCCACCCGTTATCGTAATCAAACCTTGAGCAGAAACCATTAATTTATGATCACGACTGATTTCTTTTGTGCTATTGCCATCGCCATTGCTTGGAGCGGCCAAAGGACGTAAGCCTGAAAAAACACTTAGAATATCCTGTTCGGTAGGTTTTTGATTAAAATATATCGACGCATTACTTAAAATAAAATCTACTTCCTGTTTTAGTGCCCGTGGTTCAAGACTGTGTTCATCCAAAGGTGTATCTGTGGTGCCAACCAATAAATGCTGATGCCATGGAACGGCAAACAAAACCCGTCCATCTGAAGTTTTAGGAATCATTAAGGCAGATTCGCTGTTTAAAAATCTTTTATCCAGAACAATATGAACACCCTGGCTTGGACGTACGAGCTTTTTAGATTGCGGATTATTCATTTGTAAAATCTCATCAACAAACACCCCGGTAGCATTTATAACCACTTTCCCATTAAAATTTGATTTTTTCCCGGTTAAAGTATCTTCAGTTTCGATTCCCGTTACCGCTCCCTTTTCATCTTTAAGTAAAGCCGTAACTTTTGTGTAATTCATTAAAGTAGCCCCATATTCAACTGCGGTTTGTGCAATATTCAGGGCTAACCTTGCATCATCAAATTTGCCATCGAAATACCGGATGCCACCTTTTAAGCCTTTTTCTTTTATGCCCGGCATTAAGGCCAGGGTTTCTTTTTTTGATAAATATTTTGATGTTCCAAAACTGTATTTTCCGGCCAGCCAATCGTAAAGCTTCAGGCCGGTTAAATATTTGATGACAGAGAACCAATCGTAACAAGGGATGATAAACTCTTCCTTATTAACCAGGTGCCTTGCGTTTTGTTGTAATAAACCACGTTCTCTAAGTGCATGTTTGACTAAACCGATATCGCCTTGGGCTAAATAACGTACACCACCATGAACAAGTTTCGTACTGCGACTGGAGGTGCCTTTTGCATAATCAGACTGTTCTACCAATAATGTTTTAAAGCCCCTGCTGGCAGAATCCAATGCTGTACCCAAACCAGTAGCGCCACCACCAATAATAATGATATCCCAATTAGAGTGATTTGGTATATTGTACTTCTGCAATCTTTCCATTTAAATTTAAAAATAATAAAACGAAACAATACGCAATTATAAGTAATCGTTTTCGAAATAATATAATATATGTGTTAAAAAATCATTATATTTCTGAAATCATTTTTTAACTGTTTTATTTACTATTTTGCAGAAAAATAATAATTATAAATTTTATGATGAATTTAACTGAAAGGCACCAGTTTATTCTAAATCGTTTACAGAGAGATCAATATATTAATGTTGTAGATTTATGTAAGGAATTAAAAGTGTCATCTGTAACCATAAGAAAGGATTTAAAATTACTTGAAGATAAAAGCTTACTTTTTAGAACACACGGAGGGGCAACTGTAAACAATCCGTATACAGTAGACAGGCCGGTTAATGAAAAAGAAAAACTGCAATCGGCAGAGAAGAATAAGATAGGTTTAGCCGCTGCAAGTTTGTTAAATGATAATGATTCTATTGTTATAGCCTCAGGTACAACGGTGTTGTATTTCGCTAAAAATATTCCTTCCGGGTCCAATTTGACAGTAGTTACTTCCGCTCTGAATGTAGCATTGGAATTAATGCGTGAACCTAGTATTGAGGTGATTCAATTGGGTGGATTGTTACGTAAAAGCTCATCCTCCGTTACAGGCAGTTATGCAGAACAGGTTTTGCAGGATTTCTATTTTAATAAATTGTTTTTAGGTGTTGATGGTATTGATTTAGACTTTGGATTAACTACCACAAATGCTATGGAGGCACATTTAAACCGAAAAATGATTAATGTATCGCAAAAAATAATTGTACTTGCCGATTCAACTAAATTTGGTAAAAGAGGTTTTGGTAAAATTTGTGGTTTGGATGAAATTGATCATATTATTACGGATAAGGGGATTTCCGACCAAATTGTTAAACATTTGGAAAGCTTAGGTGTTACTGTAACTATTGTGTAATTGCACATCACTTTTTCAGTATTCGCAAAACACTTGTTCCAACAAGGTCCTGTTTGGTAATTAGCTTTTTTGTGATATTCTCTAATGTTTTAAGGTTGCTAATGCCCTTGTTAATTATAGCTTGTTTATGCTTTTTTATAAGCAAATCTGATTGTAACATGTTATTAAACCACTTTGAGAATTTGGTTGCGCCATTGTAATTAAGATGGCCGTAGTCTGCAAATTCTTCATCTTTAAGGGGGAAATTATTGAAATCCAAAAATTCGACAGATGAAAAGTACTTTTCCCTGATGTTATAAAAATCTCTTTCGTTGCTTAAAAATTCATAATTTTTATGCTGTGGTGTTCGAACTAAAAAAATCTTTGTGCCCTTGCTTTGGCAATAGGCAACTATCTTTTGTAGGTAATTGATATTAGTGGCGGATAAAACAGATTTTTTTGAAACGTTATAGGTTTTTGCGACTATATTTTTACGTTCATCTAGTGTTTCATTATGCTCAATTTTGAGATATCCGCCAATTTTTGGTATGAAGTTATAGTTTGAGGTTAAAATCCGCAACAAATTCTTTTGTGTAGATAAAGAAACACAGCTCATAAGGTCTTTGCGATTATTTTTGATCAAAATAGCAAAATCAGCTTTATCCATGAATGCCGAATAAGTGGGATACTTGGTTGACATATAGTCTAATCCCCAAGTCCAATCGTTCATTTTTACATCGATTTGGTTATTGGAGAACTCAATCAAAACAATTTTCACCTGTTTGTTTTGGCTCAGCACTTTTTTTACTTTTTGGTAGGTGTAAAAATAAGATTCTCCAGATTGACATAGATTTTTAAATTTTGGAATCAATTGGTCATTGTATGCGCACTCAGGGTGCGAGTGACCAAATATGACTATTTTGGTGGCAGGATCTATCTTAAATGTAGCCTGTTTCTGGATGATGCAGTTAGGAACATAAACCAGTAGGATAATCGTAGCCATACTCAATAGTATAAATACAAATGTTTTTTTTATGAAATTTTTCATCGGGAGTAGAATTATTGATTTTGTATTTTAAGTATTATCAATATCAATGAACCAGCAAGCTCGGTTTAATGGTTTTATGATTTAAAATTGAAAATAAATGAACTGTTGCTCTTTGCCTAAAAACATAAAAATGGCAATCACCAGCGCCATATAAAACCCCATTCTATAATTACGTTTTTTGCCCAGGCCCAACGTAGCGATTGCGTACTCGTTTTCTCTGCCACGCCATTCGATAATTATAAATAATGCAATTAAAAGTATGGTTTGTATAACCTGGATTCGATTCGCATCAAAATTCGGGATCGAAAACAGAGACATAGAAAAGATATTATTTATATAGTTGAATGCAGAACCCATGCTCGGAGACCGGAAAAATATCCAGGCAAAGCCAACCAATGAAAAGGTTAACAGCATATTTAAAAATTCTCTTAAACTTGGCCAATTTTTACCTTGAGCAACACTTGTAAGGTTGTTTCTGTTTGTTTTAAAAATAATAGAGGGAATGATATAGAGCGCATTTAAAAGTCCCCAGATAATAAATGTCCAGTTTGCACCATGCCAAAAACCACTCACCAGAAATATAATTAGCGTATTTCTGATTTTGAACCAATTGCTACCCTTACTACCTCCTAAAGGAATATATAGGTAATCCCGAAACCAGGTAGATAGTGAAATATGCCATCTTCTCCAAAATTCTGCTATATCTCTTGAAAAGTATGGGAAAGCAAAATTCTTTAATAGGTCTATTCCAAATAATCTGGCAGTACCTAATGCTATATCCGAATAACCAGAAAAATCGCCATAAATTTGAAAGGCAAAAAATAAAACACCCAATAGGAGGGTACTTCCGGAATATTCGTTAGAATGATTAAAAATTATATTGGCAAAAGTCGCGCATTGATCGGCGATAACAATTTTTTTGAACAGGCCCCAAAGTATTTGTCTTAGGCCATCAACTGCTTTTGTATAATTGAATGTTCTGGTTTGCTTTATTTGTGGTAATAAGTGCGTTGCCCGCTCAATAGGCCCGGCAACCAGGAGCGGGAAAAAGCTTACAAAAAGAGAATAATCAATAAAATTCTTTTCAGCCTTTATTCGGTTTTTATAAATATCTATTACATAGGATAAGCCATGGAAAGTATAAAATGATATTCCAACAGGTAAGATAATATTTAGTGTGCCCGGATTAACCTTAAGTCCAAAGTTTGAGATTGCTACAGCAAATGAATCTGCAAAAAAATTATAATATTTAAATACTGCGAGAAAACCGAGGTTAATAATAATGCTGGTCCAGAACCAAAATTTTCTGATTTTTTGGTTTTGTGTTTCAGACATTTTCAGTCCGGTAAAATAATCTAGAAGCGTTGAGAATATCAGGAGAAACAAAAATCTCCAGTCCCAGCATGAATAAAAAAAATAACTGCAGGCCAACAATAATAAATTTTGTGCTTTTAAGCTTTTGTTTGCAACATACCAATACAGTACAAAAACTACAGGCAAAAAGATGGCGAAACTAAGAGAATTGAATAACATGATATAGGGATTTATAATATTTCTTGAAGTATAGGCTTGATGTTATTTGTTTTTTGTACTACATGAAATTCTCTCTGTTTTTTAAATAGGAATTTCGGATAAGGTGGTACAGTGATTCAAATGCGGAACAGCAGATATAGAAAGAATGTTTACACAGCTTATCCAAATATATTGATTTAAGCTTTCGTAATACAAAGCCAGGATTTCTCTGCTCTATTTTTTTGGTATTCCAGTATAAAATTTTAATAAAGTTTACATTAATCTGAACGGGTTAAAAAGGCCTAAAATCATGGATAATGGGTATTTCAGATCTAAATGTTGTATGATAGGATGTAGTTGGTTTACATTTTTTGGACAAAAAACAAAATCCTTTAATATTAGGAAGCTGTTGAAGTTTTACATATCAAAATAAACCATCTTAAATGATATAAAATATCTATTCAAGATTAAATATTTTATCATTAAGTCATTATTGCGGATAAAGGAATTTCTGGCCAAATGGTTAAACATTTGGAGAGTTTAGGTGTGGCTGAAACGATTGTATAAAAACCGTTTTTATATATTAATACCACTGCAAATGGTACTTAATAATAATTATGAGCGCTTTTAACCAATAGAAATGCTATACTATTCATAAGCAGCGGTATTTTTGTCATGATATAAAGGTTTATAAGAAAATGATCAATAACCGCCTCCTCCGCCATTGCCATTACCTCCACCTGTACTGGAACCCACAAGTACAATGTTAGCCCTTATTTCTCCTGAAGGGAATGTTGAACTGTGGATATTTACATACCATTTTCCGGCTAAAAGCTGAGCGGCCTCTGTATCGGTTAAAGCTCTTGTTGTGCCCGAAAGTGATCCTGAACTGCCAGTTGTAAAACCTGTAATCTCTATTACAATAGGAGAGTTGGTTGTATTACTACCGGTATCAGAACCATGAAAGTGCATGCCTGTTGTGGCATCAGTGCTTGAACCAAGTTGCCAGGTAAGGTTGTAAGTTATGGTTTTATTATCCGGATAATAAATAATATTTGCAGTACCTGTGCCAGTTGTATTTACAACAGGAACCTCCGCAGCCCCATTTAATTGCAAGTTTGCTGTATATGACTGGCGAACTGCAGGTTCTTGGGTATCTTTCTTTTTACAGGCAAAGAAAAGAAATAAAAAAGTACCCATCATAGCAATTATGGTGCAGGTACGTGTTTTTAAGTACGTTTTCATGTGGATTAAAATTAAAATTATTTCACAATTACTCCGATTGAGCAAATCGAGTTAAAATAAAGTCTAAATCTGTTTTTTAAATGCATTTGCTCATCTTCATTTCTATTTATGGATACGAAAGACAGGTTAAGATGGTTGTCTGGATTTACATCTCCTGACCTTATTTTGTACCTGTATAAAATGTAGTATTAAATAGATTTTTTATTTGTTAAATAATTTTCTGACGTTTTTAGAATTTCAATTATTCATTTATAGAGAAAACCATCAGATTTTGTTGAAAAACTGAAAAGAACATTTTACACCTTTTGCATCGGTTCATTCACAAATCCTGTATAATTTGTTAGTGAAAAAAATATAAAAGTGTAAATGTTGTTTGATAGTTATACAATTTAAATACAAACTAAAATTCCCTATAAAACATTGAAACTTAATTCCATAGCTTAGTTCTCAATAAATCTAATCCCTAATTTAATTATTCCAGAGTTATGAAAAAAGTATCCCTATTTTTTATAATATGTGCGTGTGTCATAACAGCTTGCGCCCCAAGAAGAGACCTTGTATATTTCAGTAATTTGGCTAAACTAAGTAGCGAAGAAAAATTACAAAACCAGGAGGTCAAGATTCAGCAAAATGATCTTTTAAGCATAAATGTTAATAGTCTGAATCAGGAATCGAATGTTTTATTCGCGGTTAACAAGCCATCAAATTCCGAAAATTCTTATCGGTTAGAAGGTTATAGAGTTAACAGGGAAGGACTAATCAATTTGCCTGTTGTAGGGAATATAAGATTAGAGGGGTTAACAACAGAGCAAGCTCAAACAACGATCACCAAGGAACTTGAAAAATACGTAAAAAAACCAGTTGTAGATGTGCAACTTATAAATTTTAAGGTTACAGTTATTGGTGAAGTAAATAAGCCATCAAGTTTCACCGTTCAGGGTGATAATATAAATCTTTTAGAGGCACTTGGAATTGCCGGAGATATGACTGTTTATGGTAAACGTGAAAATGTCCTGGTGATTCGGGAGCAGAATGGACAAAGAACCATGAAAAGATTAAATCTCAATAATCAGGATGTTATGAACTCCCCATTTTTCTACTTAAAACAAAACGATGTGGTATATGTTGAGCCTGATAAATCTAAGGCTATTGAATATAGTCCGAATACAAGGCTTATGCCCATTGTCATCGCATCCATATCTGCAATTGCAGTACTGATTACAGCAGTTTTAAATAAATAATGTCTCTTAATCATAAAAACTATGACTACTCAAAATTCAAATAGTGGAGCAAATAATTTTGCTGAAACTATGATAAGATTTGCAAGAAATTGGCCCTATTTTTTAATAAGCATCATAATTTCTCTTACCTGTATCTACACATTCATATACTTAACTCCCCCTAAGTATAAAATTAGTAGCACACTTTTGATCCAGGACGACAAAAATGGTACGGCAATGTCTAATAGTACTGCTTTTAGCGATTTAAATATGTTTCAAACCGTTAAAACCGTTGATAATGAGATCGAAATATTGCACTCCCGCGACTTGTTGTTTAAGGTATTGAAAAAATTAGCCCTTGAAACCACATATTTTAAGAAAGAGGGCTTTAGAAATAAAGAGCTATATGGAAAGGACTTGCCGGTAAAAGTTAAGGCCATAACTTTAAACAATGGTGCCTATACTAAAAACATAAGCATAAATTATCTTGATGAAGTATCTTTTATATTGAGGGATAGTGCGAATGTTAATATCGTTAAATATGGCCAAACCATTAAAAACAAGGATTATGTAATTCGAATTGATAAAGGACCAGCTTATGCTAAAGAATATGGAAAAATTCAAATTCAGTTTAAAAATTTATATAAACTAACGGAATCTTATAGTCTGGCGAAATTAAAAATTGTACCTGTTGTTAAAGATGCAAATACAATTGTTTTGAGCCTTAATGATAATATACCCCAAAGAGGAATAGATATTTTAACCGATCTGATAGAAACCTATAATATTAATAATGTAAACAATAAAAATATTATAGCTAAGAATACCATTAAATTTATCGATAACAGGTTAAAATACCTGGTAACAGACCTTTCCGGAGGAGAAGAAGATGTTGAAAGTTACAAACAACAGAACCGGGTTACCGATATCAATATGGATGCCCAAATGAATGCTGCCCGTTCAGGAGAGTACAATCAATTGTTGGAAACATCTTCAGTACAGCTTAGACTTATACGGTCGATAGAAAATTATTTTAAAGGAAAACAAAGTCAGTTTAATTTGGCGCCAAGTGCCATGGGTTTAAGGGATCCGATATTAAATTCTTTAATTTCACGATTTAATGATCTGCAACTGGAAAGAAACAGGATGTTGCGTACTGCTAATGCGGAAAATCCGCTGGTATTAAATCTAAATGATCAGTTGGTGACACTAAAATCAAATATTCTTGAGAATTTAAGTAGCATTAAACAAGGTTTTATTATTGAAAGAAATAACCTTAGGGCAAATTATTTTCAATTTGATAACAAGATCAGGTCTGTACCTACAATTGAACGTGGATTATTGGAAAGAAGCCGGGAGCAAAGTGTTAAATCGGGCTTATATAAATATTTATTGCAAAAAAGAGAAGAAACCGCACTGTCGTTATCGGCAACTGTACCTACATCTCAAATTGTAGATAGACCAGCCTATAAGACTATTCCTGATAGTCCAAAACAACCACTTTTATACCTTTGTGGATTTATTTTTGGCTGTTTTTTACCTGCGGGTATCCTATCGGCTAAAGGATTTTTTAACAATAAAGTTAAAGATGCAAGCACGATTGAATTAACCGGGGCAAAAATGCTTGGCGAGGTTTCTCACAACCTGGATAAAGGGATTGTAGTATTCCAAAAAGATAACAGATCTACCATTTCTGAACTTTTCAGATACATCAGAATGAACCTGGGGCTAATGTCTAACCATATGAATAATAAAGTAATGCTGGTTACATCGAGCATGAAGGGAGAAGGCAAAACCTTTTTTAGTATAAACCTGGCCACAACTTTAGGAATGCTGGATAAAAAGGTTGTAGTGCTGGAATTTGATTTGAGAAAACCGGATTTACTAAACAAAGTAGGACTGAAACAAAGTGCTGGTATAACAGACTATCTGATAAACGATTCTATATTTTTAGAAGACATTATACAACCCACAAAAATATCAGAAAATGTATCCGTTATAGGATGCGGCGAAACACCGGAACATCCTGCAGAGATTATGATGAATCCAAAAATAGAATTGTTATTTGAAGAGTTAAAAGAGCGCTTTGATTATATTATTATCGATACATCGCCTGTTGGACAAGTTGCTGATGCTTTTAGCTTAGCAGAATACGCAGATTTGAGCATTTACCTGGTTCGATATAACTATACCAATAAATATCAATTGGCTATACTGAAAGATATTTGCGATAACAACAAACTGAAAAATCCGATGGTCGTTTTTAATGATGCCAAAAGAGAAAAAAGTCAACAATATAGTTATGGTGGATATGGGTATGCAATGGCAAACTAAATTGACCGAACTTAAAAAAAATACAAAGAACAAAGAATAAAGAGCAAAGAATAAAGAGCAAAGAATAAAGAGCAAAGAATAAAGAACAAAGAATAAAGAGTACTTATTACCTGTATAAAGAACACCCAAAATCACCCTGTTTTTAAATTATTACGCTCCATTATCTATCATGTAAGTGATATAGCGAAGCTTTAGTTTTTTAACTACAATTTACTACCCCTTACAATAAATAAACTTTAGAGCTTCAATTGCTACCCAATGCAAATCGAAAATTCTAAAATCCTGTAAGTGATATAGCGAAGCTGTATCTGATCAACTGAATACTGAATAAATAACCGCTTGATATAAAAAATAAATTATCGCTTAATGTAAGTGATATAGCGAAGCTGTATTTGGTGTCCACTATTAAATCTAAAAACTCGATACTTAACATGGAATCAAAAATTAACTACAGACCCTCATTTTCAAAAAAATGGATGGTCATTTACACTCGTCCACGCTGGGAGAAAAAAGTAGATCGATTATTACAGGAGCAGGGTATTGAATCTTTTTGCCCTGTTCGTAATGTAGAAAATCAATGGGCAGATCGAAAAAAAATGGTTAGCCTGCCACTCTTTAACGGTTATGTGTTTGTTAAAATAAATGAAAGAGAGGAATGTAAAGTAAGATACACAATGGGTGTTTTAAACTTTATTTATTATATGGGTAAGCCAGCTATTGTTAGAGATAATGAGATTGATAAGCTTAAGCAAATTATTGATTCTTATAGCAATGTAGAAGTTGTAAGCCTGAGTGAAATTTCAAAAGGAGACCGTGTTCGTATAAAAAGTGGACTGTTCCATAACCAGGAAGGTCAAATTATTCAAATTCAGGGTAAACATGTGTTAATGTCTTTCGACGATCTCGATTGTGCTTTGGTTACCCGGATACCAGTGTCTAATATTATGTTAACCATTAATCATCAACAACAATATGTATAATCCGGAAGAAAATTTGAAAATGGCTGTAATAGGTTTAGGGTATGTGGGTTTACCACTGGCTGTTGAGTTCGCAAAAAAATATAAAGTCTTTGGTTTCGATATAAGCAAGGAACGGATTGAGCAGCTTAACTCGGGTTACGATCATACGCTGGAAGTAGAAGAAAATACACTTAACGAAGTATTAACATTCGATTGTACAACACTTAAAGGTTTGTATTGTACAGACGAACCGGAGAAATTAGGCGGTTGTTCTGTTTACATCATTACTGTACCAACTCCTGTTGATAAGAATAACAGACCGGATTTAAAACCGTTGTTAAAAGCAAGTGCACTTGTAGCCAAAGTTCTAAAAAAAGGCGATATAGTTGTTTATGAATCAACAGTTTATCCAGGTGTAACTGAAGACGAGTGCGTTCCGGTATTGGCTAAGGGATCTGGTTTAATATACAATAAGGATTTCTTTGCAGGTTATTCTCCCGAACGAATAAACCCTGGAGATAAATTACATACTGTTGCCAATATATTAAAAATTACCTCTGGATCTGACGAGAAAACGGCTGAAACAGTAGATAAACTTTATCGTTCCGTAATTACTGCCGGTACATATAAAGCATCCTCAATAAAGGTTGCAGAATCGGCAAAAGTGATTGAAAATGCCCAAAGAGATATCAATATCGCATTTGTAAATGAACTGGCGATGATATTTAATACCCTTGGCATTGATACTAATGAAGTACTGGCTGCAGCAGGTACCAAATGGAATTTCTTAAACTTCAAACCCGGATTAGTTGGAGGCCATTGCATAGGCGTTGATCCATACTATCTGGCTCAAAAAGCTCAGGAGGCAGGTTATCATCCTGAAATTATTTTAGCCGGCCGGCGTGTAAACGACGGTATGGGAAAATATGTCGCCGATCAGTTGATCAAAGAAATGATCTCGAAAAATATTCATATTGTTGGCTCTGAGGTCCTTGTTTTAGGATTTACATTTAAAGAAAATTGTCCGGATGTTCGCAATACCAAGGTGATAAACATTGTTAAGCGTTTGCAGGAATATAAAGTGAAAGTTACTATTCACGATCCCTGGGCAAATGCAGACCAGGCAAATCATAATTATGGTATTTTGTGCGAAAATGGCTCTTCCAAAATGAGAAAGTATGACGGAATTGTATTGGCCGTTGCCCACGAAGCATTTAAAAGTTTAGATATTAATAGATTGCGTAAAGCAAAGTCTGTTATCTATGATATAAAAGCTGTTCTGCCACAATCTATGGAAGCAGTTCGTTTATAAGTAGACTGTTATGAGTTTAATATACAAAGCACGATCGGGCATTATATGGTCTATCGGGCAACAATTTAGCTCAAAATTTATAAGTCTGTTTATAACCATAATTCTTGCCAGGATTTTAAGTCCGGCAGAATTTGGCTTAATCGCCATGTTATCCATTTGCATCGCCATTGGCAACTCCTTAATGGATAGTGGTTTAACCTCGTCCCTGATCAGAACACACAGAATAGGCCAAAAAGATTGCTCAACCATCTTTTTTTTTAATCTGATTGGTAGCGTTGCAGTTTACATCATCCTGTTTTTAACTGCACCACTAATAGCTGAGTTTTACAGACAACCACTATTAAACAACATTGTCCGGGTTTATGGTTTAACCTTTCTGATTAATGCATTTTTTAGTATTCAAAACACGCTGTTGACTAAAGAAATGCGCTTTAAATTGCAAACGGCTATACAAATACCCTCCGTTATAATAGGAGGTTGCTTAGGCATCTATTTAGCAAAAAATGGTTTTGGCGTATGGAGTTTAGTTTGGATGAATTTATTGAATGCAAGTGTATCTACAATACTGCACTGGTATTTTTCTCCCTGGAGACCCAGATTAATCTTTAACAAAAAAAGCTTTAAAAAACATTTTCATTTTGGTTATAAAATGACCCTTTCTGGATTGCTGGATACCATTTATCAAAATTTATATACGGTTATTATTGGTCGTTTTTATGCAGCAACCCAACTGGGGTTTTATTCAAGGGCAGAAAGTTTAAGTCAATTACCCATTGGTATCATATCCACATCAATTAATAAGGTTACTTATCCTATGTTTTCCAGCATTTCGAATGATGATGTTAAACTTAAAGTGGTATACCGGAAGCTGATGCAGCAGGTTTTATTTTGGAACGCACCCATATTAATTTTTTTGGCTGTAATAGCAGAACCTTTAATTTCTCTTTTATTAACTGACAAATGGCTACCAGCAGTTCAATATTTTCAAATATTATGTATGGCCGGCATTTTATACCCGGTACATGCCTATAACCTCAATATTTTAAAAGTTAAAGGGCACAGTGGACAATTTTTAAAACTGGAAATTATAAAAAAAGTGCTCAGTATCATTGGGATTATATGCGTAATTCCCTTTGGCATACTTGGGTTATTATATTTTCAACTCTTTTACACCGTATTTGCTTATTACATCAACTCAAGCTATAGTGGTAAACTTATAGGTTATCCTCTAAAAGAACAACTGTATGATATTATTCCCATCCTGGTACTATCTGCCCTTGTGGGCTTAGGTTGTTTTTATCTCGATAAATGGTATACCAATTATTATAGCTTAAATAACCTGCTCCGCATATTCAGCATAGGGGTAATTTATGGAGGCTTTTACCTTGGCATCAGCAATTTAATCCGGTTAACTGCAATAATTGATTTTAAACAATTAATTCTAAAACAATGATACCTGTAACTAAACCCTTTCTGCCTAAACGAGCAGAATTTAAAAGCTATGTTAATAGTATTTGGGCCAGACAATGGCTTACAAATAATGGTCCATTAGTAAATGAGTTAGAATTAAAACTTCAACAATATTTGGAACTTCCTCATTTGCTGTATGTTACGAATGGTACGATTGCTTTGCAATTGGCCATACAGGCATTAGAATTAAAAGGTGAAATTATTACCACACCTTTTTCTTTTGTTGCAACAACAAGTAGCATTGTTTGGCAGGGTTTCAAACCTGTTTTTGTGGATATAGATGAAAAAACGCTGAATATTGATCCTGCTAAAATAGAGGAGGCCATAACCCCCAATACCTCAGCCATTTTAGCCACACATGTTTTTGGAAACCCATGCGATATAGAAGCTATTGATCGTATTGCTAAACGTTATAAATTAAAGGTTATTTATGATGCGGCACACTGTTTCGGTACAAAATATAAGGGTAAATCTATTTTTGCCTATGGCGATATTAGTACCACAAGTTTCCATGCAACAAAGCTTTTTCATACCATAGAAGGGGGGGCAGTTTTTACACAAAACCCTGATTTATTGAAAAAAATGGCTTTGATGCGCAATTTTGGATATAGCGGGGTAGATACTTTTTCAGAAGTTGGAACAAATGCCAAGAACTCGGAATTTCATGCGGCGATGGGGCTTTGCAATCTGAATTATATTGATCAAATACTAAAAAAGAGAGCTGAACTTTCTCAACATTATAAAGTTAGATTGAGTAAACTAAAAGCTCAATTTCAAACCATCCACACTGAAACAGATTTCAATTACGCCTATTTTCCGGTTATTTTTAATTCGGAAGAATCTATGCTAAACTGTAAAAAGCAATTGGAGCAGGTGCAAGTGTATTGCCGGAGATACTTTTACCCATCTTTATCGGCTTTGCCATACATTGATCGGGTTAATATGCCAGTGTGCGATTCGATTGCAAAACGGATTATGTGCCTGCCTCTTTATCATTCGCTTACCAACGCGGAACTGGATTTAATTGTAAGAATCATTTTAAGAACCCAAAATTATCGTAAAAAAGCGATTGTAAAACTATCTGATTACGAAGCCGTGACAGCCAATAACTTAAACCTGGTTGTTAACGAAAATTAATCCAAAAAATGTATGAGCATCCCAAAAGAAAAACTATTGGTTAGCATCTTTTGCATAACCTATAACCATAGTAAGTTTATAACAAAAGCCATGGAAGGTTTTTTAATGCAGAGAGGAGATTTTGATTTTGAAATTCTTGTTGGAGATGATTGTTCCACTGATGGCACCACAGAGATAATTGACGATTTCGTATCTAAAAATCCAGGTAAAGTTCGTCGTGTAAGTGCGGCTACCAATGTTGGTCCTAACCTTAATGTAGCACGAGTAGGGCTGCAAGCCAAAGGCAAATATGTAGCCATTTGTGATGGAGATGATTACTGGACAGATCCGGATAAAATTCAGAAACAGGTAGATTTTATGGAAAATAATGAGGAGTATGTAATGTGCTGTCATTATACAAAAGAAATCAATGCCGATGACAGCGAGCTCATTTATATGGATTTTAATCCTGTTCCATTGGAATATAAATTCAGTGATCTGATCATCAATAAACAGGTAGAAACATGTACGGCTACAATTTTATACAGGAACATAGATGAGTTGCGCAATCTTTATCAAAAAGATTGGTTTTTGGGCTGCAATGCATGTGATAAATTTTTAAAACTTTATTCTACATGGGTTACAGGAAAAAAAATTTATGTATTGCCAGAAGTAATGAGCTGTTACAGAAGGCATCCTGGTGGAATCTGGAGCCCCGTTGAACCCATACCTTTACGAAAAAAGCAGTTAAGTGATTTCTATATTATCATAAAGATATTTTCTTATACCTGGACAGAAAAGATAAAACTGTTGTATTTCTATTTTAGAAGGTATTTCTTTTTCGAAGTGAAGTACAAAAACTTTGGAAATGCATTTAATACCATAAAAACCATCGTAAACTCTTTGTAATGACAACAAAATTATGTTTCGTTATCAGCAGCCTTGAAGGAGGTGGAGCAGAAAGAGTAGTAAGCAATTTGGCCAATCATTTCAGTAACAAAAACTTCAACGTCACATTGGTATGTTTAAATAAAGCTGAAGCCAGATATACTTTATCGCCCAATGTAAAGCTTATAGAATTGGTAGATAGAAAAGGTACTGAACATATATTTACGCGTGTTGGTTATGCTGCCCTAACTTTTTTTAGGCTGTTATCTACTCTTTATAAAGAAAAACCCATCTGTTGTATATCATTTATGACCTCTGTAAACTTATGGACAGGTATAGTATGTATTTTATTGGGAATTAAATTTATAATTTCTGAACGGACATCACCAGATTACACTTTAAATACGTACAATAAATTTCTTCAGTGGCTTTCGTTCAAGATTTATAGCAGATCTAAAGCAATCGTAATACCGGCCAAAGCAATGGAGAAAGGATTTACACGTAACAACCAATTTAAGAATCTAAAAAATTTTAGTGCGATTTCCAATCCGGTTAGTGTTTTTAAAAAGCCTTCTGAATTTTCTGTAAATTCTAACCCATTTATTTTAAGTGTTGGCCGATTAGATCCGAACAAATGCTTTGATTTATTGATAGAGGCTTATAGCAAATTATTTCCATCGAATGTTGATTTGCTCATATCCGGAGAAGGAGAAAGCAGAGCAATGCTCGAAAAACAAATCTCGGATTTGGGATTACAGGGAAAAGTTAAACTGATCGGTTTTAAATCCAATCTTCAAGATTATTATGCACAAGCAGAAATATTTGTTTTGGCATCAAGAGTAGAAGGCTATCCTAATGTACTTATAGAGGCCATGAGCATGGGTTGTGCATCGATTGCAATGGATTGTGAATTCGGTCCCTCCGAAATAATCAATAATGGACTAAATGGGTTTTTAATTAGTTGTGAAGATGTAGATGGATTAACAAAATCTATGGATAAACTTTTGAAAGACGATTCATTAAGAAAAGCTTTTTCAAAAAACGCCAAGTCGATCAACAAAACAAATTCTATAGAGAATATATCCACGAACTGGGAAAATTTAATATTGTCATGATAAAAAAAGCAGCGTTTTTCTTTTTATTGTTTATGTATGTTTATACAACTACATTCAACATTTTTATAGCTGGAATTTTTAAGATTCCGGCCCCTGTGATATTCCTTTTACCTTTAATTTATTTTTATAAAACTGCAGATGTAAAGTTTATCTATGGCCGGGAGATCTTAATATTTTTTATTGCAGCGCTACTTTTTTATGTAATCGGTCAGGCAGATATCTCAGGTTTTTTTGCGTTCTTAATTGTAGCGATATCTTTTGCCCTTCTATTTAATTATGTAATTGGGGCAGATTTAAGGAGAATGAATATAGCTGTAATTTTTTTTTATAGCATTCTGTTTCTGTCGGGGATCATCATGTTTTTTGATCACCAATATAACATGGCGGCTATTCGTTCTTTTTTAGTTGGTGAAGATGTGTTACAGGCTCCATCAGGAATTTCTACCACAATATTTGGCTTTGGCTATCAAATGGCGGCATTAACATCTTTTCTTTTTATCAACACCATATTATTTAAAAAGAACTGGCTATTCAGTTTAATTATATTTGGATTATCGCTCTCACTTATATTTTTTGGAATGCAACGGTCTGTACTGGTTGCGTTTGTTCTGGTAATTGGATTGTTTTTATTGTGTTATTATAAAGCAAAATCAATACTAATATTTGGAGCATTGTGCACCACTTTTTTTATTGCACAAAATTCTATTGAACAATTCTCTGAAGGTAAAAAGCAACAGAATATTTTAAATAAAAATGTAGAAAATATCAAAGGAAAAGAGGACAGGGGTAATTTAATAACTGAAAATCTGGGAATAATTTCGGATTATCCATTTGGCCTTTTATTCTATGGTAAAACCTGGAACGATGTGGTTCAGCACAACTTTGTGTACAAAAAGGGACCGGAAGTTATAAGTTCTCACAATGCGTATTTAATGTTTATAACCTATTTAGGTCCGTTATTAGGTTTTATTTTACTCATACTACTTTACCGAAAAGTCGGGAAAATTATATTTTATGCTTTCCTGCACATTAAGGATAAGAAGAATGCACTGCTGATCTGTTTGAGTGGCTCATTTATTGGTGTATCCATCAATTCATTTTTTCATAACGAGTGGTTGTTAGCAACCAGTGGGCCAACACTATTCCTATATTTCGCAATTCTGCAACTATCTAAAATTAAAATGGAAGAAACCATTTTAATTAAACAGTCCTAATAAACTGACCAAACTGGGCCTTGCGGTTTCTGCAGGTATTTTTTAAAACTTGTTAAATTAAAAACCATATGAATATTCCATTCTCACCTCCATTTATTGATCAATCCGTAATTGATCAGGTATTGGAAACACTTAATGATAAGTGGATTACAACAGGCCCCAAGGTAAAAGCTCTTGAGCAAGAAGTATTGAATTTGACCGGTAGCAATGCTGTAATCTGTGTTAATTCATGGACATCTGGTGCTATATTAATGTTAAAATGGTTTGGTATTAAGGCAGGAGATGAGGTGATTATTCCTGCTTATACCTATTGTGCAACGGCATTAAGTGTTTTGCATTGTGGTGCTACGCCTGTGATGGTTGATGTTTTGGAAGATTTTAATATAGCTCCGGAAAAGGTTCGTGCAGCTATTACCCCAAATACGAAAGCAATAATCAGTGTTGATATTGCAGGTTGGCCCTGCGATTATACCGCATTACAATCCATAATCGAAGATCCTGACATACAAAAACAATTTCGGCCTGAAACAGATAAACAGGCCATGTTAAACAGAATCTTACTGATATCAGATGCGGCACATTCTATAGGCAGTACCTATAATGGTAAACCGGCGGCTCAAAAATGCGATGTAACCATATTTTCTTTCCATGCGGTGAAAAACATAACAACAGCAGAGGGGGGAGCCATTTGTTTAAATCTTCCTTCTCCATTTAATACTGATCTGGAATATAATTACTTGAAAATGTATACGCTTAATGGTCAGAATAAAGATGCTTTAGCAAAATCAAAAGGCAGTGGCTGGCGTTACGATATTTTGTTTCAGGGATTGAAAATTAATATGCCGGATGTTTGCGCTGCAATTGGCCTTGCTCAAATTCGAAAATACAATCAGGATCTTTTGCCACAACGTAAACAAATTGCACAGAAATACTGCAATGGTTTTGGAGAACAGGATTGGTTCATAGCTCCACCTTTAATAAGCCCGCAAAGAGAATCGTGTTATCACTTATTTCCGCTAAGAATAAAGGGGATTACTGAAAGTCAGAGAGATAAGGTAATAGATGATTTAGCGGCTCTTGGTATTGCAGCTAATGTTCATTTTATTCCAATGCCCATGCTTACCTATTTTAAAAGTTTAGGCTATAAAATTGAAGATTATCCGGTAGCCTATCAAAATTACGCCAATGAAATTTCGCTTCCAATTTACCCTCAACTTACTCAATCTGAATTAGATTTTATCATTATCTCGGTTATAAGTTGTGTTCAGATTCAGGTAAATAGCATACTTAAATTAACGGAAGATGTTGAACCAATAAAACAAATGGCAGTTGCATCATGAAAACTAATAAAAAAAGATTGTTCGATATACTCTTGTCCAGCTTAGGTCTTTTATTCCTGAGCCCCTTGTTTATTCTGATAGCTATATCAATCGCTATAGATTCTAAAGGGCCGATAATTTTCAGACAAACCCGCGTAGGGAGAAACATGAGAGATTTTAACTTAATTAAATTTCGAACGATGTTTACCCAAATGCAGAATAATAGTTTATTAACTATTGGAAACCACGATCATAGAATTACCAAGGTTGGATACTGGTTAAGGAAATATAAAATTGATGAGTTGCCCCAACTCTTAAATATCCTAAAGGGAGAAATGAGTTTCGTTGGCCCAAGACCTGAGGTTAGAAAATATGTAAACCTTTATAATGATGAGCAACGTTATGTTTTATCTATAAAACCAGGTATTACAGATTGGGCATCAGTAGAATTTTGTAACGAAAATGAACTTTTAAAACATGCTGAAGATCCTGAAGCTTATTATATAGAAAGGATCATTCCTGCGAAAATTCAGCAAAATATGAGATATATAAATCATCATGATATTTTAACTGATTTTAAAATTATCTGGTTAACCATTAACAGGATTGTTCTCAATTAATATGTTTCATTTAAAGGTAAGTACCAACAACCAAAAATCTGCCACAACAAAGAAAAAAGTGTTCTTTGTTCTAAGTTCCTTAGCTTCAGGTGGTTCAGAACGTGTTTTTTGGAATCTTGCACAAGGTTTCAATAAAGATAAGTTTGATGTAACTATTGTTATTCTGGACTCAACTGTAAATTGTTTTTCGATGGACCTGGACAGGGTTAGATTTATTGATCTTAAAACACAAAAGGCCTCTAAATCTTTCTTTGCTCTTTATGCTGTTCTGAAAAAGGAGAAACCCTATGCAGTTTTTTCTACAACCGACCATATCAATATTTTGGTGTCATTGGTTGGGCGATTTTTAAACATCCCGATATTAATTGCCAGGGCATCCAATATTCCGCACGAACAGCAAATGTATGAAGGTTTTAAATCGAAATTTTACAGCCTTTTTACCGGGATGAGTTATAAAGGATATAAACGCATCGTCTGCCAATCTGATGAAATGAAACAATCCTTAATCCATACCTATAATGTGAATCAGAAATTAATTACTGTAATCAGTAACCCCGTTATTCAAACCAATAAAATAAAGGAAACCAAAGTACCTGCAAAAGTTTATCGACTCTTGGTTGTCGCCCGTTTTTCAGCAGAAAAAGGTTTAGATCGCCTTGTTGATATTATGGCAGACTTACCTGAAAATTATCATTTGAATTTTGCTGGTACCGGTGTACTTAAAGATAAGATCATTCAAAAAGTTAAAGCATTGGGATTAGATTCAAGGTTGAAATTTTTAGGAGAAATCAGAAATATACATGAAGTGATGGTTCAACACGATTTAATGGTATTAGCCTCCTATACCGAAGGGTTTCCAAATGTTGTACTCGAATCATTAACAGTTGGTTTGCCTGTTGTGACCTTTAAAGTAGGCGGGGTACCAGGTTTGATTATGGATGGTTTTAATGGTTATGTTATAGAACAAGGCGATTTAAAAGGTTTTAAAGAAAAAATTATTAAAGCCTGTACAAAAGATAAATGGAATGCTGCAAAAATTAGGCAACATGTTTATCAAAAATGTGCGCTCGAGAAAATCAGCGCACAATATGAAGAATTAATTCATTAACAATCTAAAAAAAATAAAGCATATGTGCGGGATTTATGGCTCAACCATACCATACTCTGAAGAAATAGTTCGGGAGAAGATGGCAAGAATTAGTTTCCGGGGACCGGATTATACAGGCGTACAACGTTATGATAAAGTTGTTTTTGCGCATAACAGATTAGCGATTATCGATCTGGATGCCCGTTCAAATCAGCCATTTTCTTATATGCATCTGCATATTGTTTTTAATGGGGAGGTGTATAATTACAAGGATATTAGAAAAGAACTGGAAAAGAGAAATTACCATTTTAGAACGAGTTCTGATACTGAAGTTATTTGCGCTGCATATTTGGAATACGGCCCTAATTGCGTTAAGCGATTTAATGGAATGTTTGCCTTTACCATTTATGATACTCTAAAAAATGAATTGTTTGGAGCAAGAGATCGTTTTGGCAAAAAACCATTTTATTACGCACACGATCGCAAGTCATTTGAGTTTGCCAGCCAGCCATCGCAAATCAGTAATCATAGAAGTTTAAATGTTGATGAAGAAGCTATAAGTCAATATTTGATTTGGGGATATGTTCCGGAACCTCAGTCTATTTGGAAAGAAGTACGTCAATTGCCTGCCGCCCATAGTTTTAAGTATAGCCTGGATACAGGGAAATTAAATATTATAGAATACTGGACATTAGATTATAGCTGGAAAAATAAATTTACGGGCAGTTATGAAGAGGCTAAAGAATCTTTAGACTTAATTCTGGCCGATGCGGTAAAAGTTAGAATGAACGCAGATGTACCTCTTGGTGTGTTTTTATCCGGGGGTATAGACTCATCTCTTATTGCTGCAATGGCTACAAAAGAACTCAATAACGTTAAAACATTTTCGATAAAATTTAATGAGAAAGGCTTTGATGAAAGTATTTATGCTTCCCAGGTTGCAATTCATCTGGGCACCGATCATCATACCATAGAATGCAATTACAGTGATGGGATACAATTAATCGAAAATTTTAATCAGTATTATGATGAACCTTTTGCAGATTCAAGTGCCATACCCACTATGTTGTTGAGTAAACATACCCGGCAACATGTTACGGTTGCTTTGAGCGGAGATGCCGGCGATGAAGCCTTTCTCGGTTACCATAGATATAAATGGATAAAGCTGGTTAACGGATTGTTTTATGCACCTCAGGGAATAAGAAAAGCATTGGCTACATTAATTAATCAATCCCCAAAATACAGACATAAACTTATTGCAATGGGGATTTCTATGGAAGATGTAGAAAAGCTGTATGTTAAAATGTTTGGTAACATGGAAAATTCATGGGTTAAACAGCCTGATCTGGCTAAACATAATCCATTAATGCATATTTTAACCAATCCATCCAAACCTTTACTGGAGCGTATATCCGATTTTGATATTAAAACGTATTTAAATGGCGATATAAATACAAAAGTAGATCGGGCATCAATGGCATTTTCTTTAGAATCCAGATCGCCATTAATGGATTATAGGGTTATAGAGTTTTCCCGAAGCCTGCCAACAGCATTTAAATATAGTGGAGGAAATCAAAAAAGAATATTAAAGGATTTACTGTTTGAACGCGTTCCGGCCAGAATATTCGATAGACCAAAGTCAGGTTTTACAATGCCTTTTCAAAATTGGTTCAGAAATGAGCTAAAAGATTATGTAATGGACAATTTATCATTAGATAATTTAAAAAATATACCAGGTATTCACATCAAAAGAACCCAGGAGATTATTAATGAACATATGACCATGCGGTGGAACAGGTATCCACAAATATGGAAACTACTGGTTTTATCCCAATGGTTAATTAAGAACAAAAGCAACATTAAAAAAGAACCTCAGATAGCCATTTAATTAGAAATAAATCCATGTTAAACTTTGCGGCAAAGCTTTTTAATAAATCATTTACTGCGGATAAATGGAATACTGGTTAAAAAAAGGCAGTAATATCAAATAGAAATTTAACCCAAATCCATAAAGTTTAAAGAAAATGAATTCTAACAGCAAGCGAATATTATTCATTTCCTTAACTGACGCTCCTAATGGCGCTGAAAATGTATTGCTTACGATGGCCCTAGCGGTTAGGGGTCAAATGTTTTTTCTTAAAAAAAATGCCCTTTCAAATCTTGATGTTCCTGGTCATATTTATAAAACCTATTTATCACACAGAAGTATTTTTAGAGGTTTTTTAAAATTGCTTCCCAAATTACGGAAATATAAAAAGGATGATATTGTAATGAGTACTCATCCCTATCTAAATGCATTATTAGGTTTTTTGAAAAGAATTGGTTACTTAAAATCAAAATTAATAGTTAGAGAGTGTACTTCGGTTTTTACCCGGTTTACCGGCTTAAAGAAAAACACTTATAAGCTAATCTATCGAATGGGTTACCCCGGAGTTAATTTGATTGTTTGTCAAACTGAATTGATGAAAGCGCAGCTTTTGGATCATAATACATTCATTCCTACAAAAAAAATTCATGTACAACCTAACCCGGTAGATTTTAGAAAGGTAATAAGTAAATCAGTACAACCATTAATTAGCAGCGATGCTAAATTGGATTTTATTTGTTCTGCGGGCCGGTTAATTCCGGAAAAAGGCTTTCCAATTTTAATCCAGGCATTTAAAATTATACAGCAACAACATCCGAAATTAAAATTGTTATTGCTCGGAGAAGGAAAAGACCGGGAATTTCTTTCCAATCTCATTAAAGAAAATAACTTAACCAACGCTGTTATTTTAAAAGGACAGGTTGATAATCCGGTTCCATACTTTAAGCACGCCAGGCTTTGTGTCATATCATCCATAAAAGAAGGCTTCCCAAATGTATTGCTAGAAATGATGATCGTGAATACATTAGTTGTGTCGACACTTTGTGCAGGAGGGATTAGTGATATTCCATCAATAACCAAAGTAGAAGTTAATAATGTAAATGCTTTGGCAGATGCAATACAAGCAGCATTGAGTGATAAAAATCATCAGAATAAAGAAATCGTAACCGAATATTTAAATAAACGAACACCCGAAATATTTGCTCAATCCATTTTAGCTGCTCTTAAAAATCAAAACTAGGCATTATCCAGGGTATGACCTGAGAAGTTTCATTGGGAATTGCTTTGGGAAAACTTCGCCAGTCTTCAAGGCAGAAATTATCAAACTAAATGGGCATATCTGTTAGCAGGGTAGACAATTTTAGTGCCTTTTTTCAAAAACTCGCGAAGTTTTTCTATCCTCAAGCCCTACGAAACTTCGCAAGTTGAGATTTATTCATTGCAGATGGCTATCGTCATCTTAACTATAGTAAAAAGATATTTCCAATTGAATCCATGTTAATAGTTCCTTATTCCTTAGGACAATTTTAATCATATCCCAAAACTTAAACATATGAAAATTTTAATTACCGGCACGGCCGGCTTTATTGGATTCCATTTGGCAAAGCGCTTATTGGACCGAGGAGATGCAGTAGTAGGCATTGATAATATTAATGATTACTATGATGTGAACTTAAAATATGCCCGATTGGAAGAAACTGGCATTTTACATTCAGAATTGGTATATGGTATACCACAGGTAAGCCAAAAATATGAAAACTACACTTTTATAAAATTAGATCTTTGCGATAAAGAAAGTCTGGAAAGTTGTTTCAAAACACATCAATTTGATGCTGTTTGTAATTTGGCTGCGCAGGCAGGAGTTCGTTATAGCTTAACAAACCCGGATGCTTATATAGAAGCCAATATTAAGGGGTTTTTAAATATATTAGAGTGTAGCAGACATTTCAAAATCGGTCATTTATTATATGCGAGTTCATCCAGCGTTTATGGTTTAAATAAAAAAATGCCTTTTTCAGCTCACGATAATGTAGATCATCCGGTTTCATTGTACGCTGCATCAAAAAAGAGTAATGAATTAATGGCACACGCTTATAGTCATTTATTTAATCTACCTACTACAGCTTTACGTTTTTTTACGGTTTATGGGCCATGGGGTAGACCAGACATGGCATTATTCTTATTTACAAAAGCAATTTTAGAAGGGAAGCCCATCGAAGTTTTTAATAATGGCGAAATGAAAAGGGACTTTACTTATATTGATGATATTGTTGAAGGAATTGTCAGGATATTTGATAAACCAGCCCAATCTAATTTAAACTGGGACGAGAAGAATCCGGATCCAGCTACTTCCAAAGCTCCATTTGCCGTTTTTAATATTGGAAGAGGTGCCCCGGTAAGCTTATTGGATTTTGTAAAAGAAATAGAAAAACAAACAGGAATAACTGCCCAGAAAATCTTTTTACCTATGCAGGATGGAGATGTAGCCGAAACTTCTGCCAATGTAGACGATTTAAAGACTATGTTAGATTATGAACCATCAGTTTCGGTTCACAAAGGTGTAAAGAATTTTGTGAAATGGTTTACAACTTTCTATAAATCAGACATATACTTTCTGCCTGAAAATGAGACGGTGACCATTTGAATTGTCATGGCAGTGTAAACCATATTTAGTATTTTTTTTATGGACTTGTATTATTATGTTTATATTTTGTTTTCTGTAATTAATTGGTTTACAGTATGGCTGATTGATTTTTTCTCTTGCAGAATGCATTAAACCGCTTTTTTGCTGCATTTTTTAAATATACTCATTTATCGCCCAGGGCGTTAAGTTGGGGAAATTTAAAAAAAAAATAAAATGCAGAGAAAAACAAAATTGTTTAAAAAAGTGAGTTTAATTGGTTTGTTGTTAACAACAGTTATTTGTTTTAGTAATTGTAAAAAAGATGTGAATGGTGGCGAGGGAGCATTGCTCGACAGCACTCAACTTTTTTCAGCAAATTCTAATGAAACATTAGCCGCTACCAGTGGTAGCACAGGGGTAATAACCATTAGTGGTTTTAAATCAGAAGGTGGGTATGGGTATAAAACTTCGCAAAGTATTGCAGGTGGAGATACTCAGACTGAGAAAAGCAAGTCTATTTTAAGATTATTTGAAAATGGAGTAGAATTAGGTCCGGCCCACTCAGTTCATGATGATATTAGAAATCTTGGTAAAGGTAGATTTAGTCATTGGGGAACATCAATAATTTTTTCAGCATCTGATAATTCAGATCCAAGAACAAATGGAAGAGCTTATACTTATGTATTAGGTACTTCAACAGGAACAGTAACTCCGCCGGTTACAGCACCAATTACCTCTAACCCAACAGTAACTACAGGTATAATGGGTTATGCTATGGTAAATGGCTCAACAACTGGAGGTAAAGGAGGAGCTGAAGTTACGGTGACTACAGTTTCGGCACTTAAAGCCGCTTTAGGTGATAATGTTACCCGTACAGTATATGTTAGTGGAACAATTAAAGGCGCAGGTGTAGATCCTATTTATGTGAAATCAAATAAATCTATCATTGGTAAATCCGGAGCTGTATTAGAAGGTATTGAATTTTTTGTATATGGTGTTAACAACATCATTTTCCAAAATTTAACATTTAAAAATTACGTTACCTATGCTGCGGTTCAAATTAAAGAAGCTGCTCATCATATTTGGATAGATCATTGCGAATTTTCTACAGATAGAACACATGGATGGGAGTACTGGGGTAAGGATATTACGATCACAAGAGAGTCTGATTATGTAACAGTTTCCTGGAATAAGTTTCACGATACCAACCTTTCAGTTTTAATAGGTGGAGGTATTGAAGGTCATGAGGCTGATGCGGGTAAACTACATGTTACCTTACACCACAATTTCTGGTATAACATTACAGAAAGAGAACCATCTATGAATTATGGAAGAGTGCACATGTTCAACAACTATCACCTAAACAATTCTGGCTATTCTATTGGAGTTAGAGCAGGTGGTATCGTTAGAACAGATAATGAGTATTTCTCAAATTGTGTAAAACCATTAAGTACTAAGGTGGCTGACAGTCCTGAAGGTTATTTCAGTGGAGTAACAACTAATATTTATAATAAATGTGGTACTAATAATATCACAACAGCAGTATCGAACTGGGTTCCTGAGTATGATTATAAAGGATACTTAAACGATGCAGCAAGTGTACCATCTCTTGTAACGAATGGTTCTGGTCCAAAATAAAATAAGAAACCAAAATCTTCATATTTTTTCAACAAAGCCACCCGGATAGGTGGCTTTGTAGTTTAAGTTTAAAAAATTGACATGATGACTATTACCAGGAAAAAGATTTTTATTGTCTGTGATTCTTCCAGATCCTTACTGGATTTCAGAGGAAGGTTGATCGAGAAAATGCAGCAAAATCATCAGGTGTATGTATTTACGCCTAAGATTGAACAGGAATCTGTTCGGAATCGATTGAAAGAAATGGGCGTTGTAACCCACGAGAGTAAATTAAATGGTAGTAATGTTTCTATCCTGTCAGATCTAAAATTTATATTATCGCTTTACAGGCTAATAAAGAAAATTAAGCCGGATATATTTTTTCCATACACTTTTAAGCCGGTTATTTACGGCTCTTTTTTAGCCAAGCTCTGCAAGGTTAACTTAATTGCACCTATGCTAACTGGTTTAGGGTACAATTTTACAGATGATTCATCAAGCAATAAGATTGTAGTTAAAATAACCAGATTTCTATTAAAACTAAGTTTAAAGCCCAATTCCAGGCTAAATATAATTTTTCAGAATAAAGACGATTCCAAAAGACTAATTGATTTAAAAATACTGAACAAGCAACATCAGGTTTATGTTGTAAATGGATCTGGCGTAGATTTAAATCACTATAATTATTCTAAACCAAGTATATCACCAATTACTTTTTTAATGGTATCCAGATTAATTAATGCAAAAGGCATTAAGGAATATTATGATGCTGCAAAACTTATTCAAAATCGTTTCCCGAATACAGTATTCAAACTTATAGGTCCATATGATAGTAATATAGATGCAATAAGCATGGATCTCTATAAAAAAATAATATCAGGAGAAACCATTCAATATTTAGGTCAGGTTGATGATGTTCGTCCAGACATAGAAAACGCATCGGTAATTGTTTTGCCTTCTTATTATGGTGAAGGAGTTCCGCGATGTGTACTTGAAGGTATGGCAATGGGAAGAGCAGTAATAACCAGCGATTCTGTTGGCTGTAGAGAAACCATTAATCCTAAACCGGAAAAGGCAAATGGTTTTCTTATACCGGTTAGAGATGCTACAGCGCTAGCCACAAAAATGGAATACTTTATTAATAACAGAGATGATATAATAAACTACGGAAACAAAGGCCGCGAGTTTGCCAAAGAGAAATTTGATGTCAACCTGGTAAACACCGAACTATTTAAAATCATGCGGTTAGAATCTTAATCGCTCACCATTCCATTTGCTGAACAATATTAATTCATTATTTAATCTTAAATCTCAAAAAGAGTGAACAATACATTCATATATAAAAGAGCAACCTTAGCTGATTTTAGAGAGGCTATAGATGAATATGGTTGGGTTATATTCGAAAAAGCAATCAATCAAAAACTAATCTCCGAAATAATTTCAGGGCTTGAAACAGCTTATAATTTAAGAAGAGAAATTCAAATTTTAAATGGAATTGATTTGAATATGGAGGGAACATTACATCATTTGCTCGAAAAAGATAATTTTTCATTGGAACTTTTAAGCAAATTATATTGCCACAGAGAAATTCGTGATTTTCTTGGTGGTAATTATATTCTCAATGGAATAAACGGTGTAATCAACTCTAAAAAAGATAAAACATATACACAAACCATACACCGTGATGCGCGTACATTTTCAAGTGAGTCTAAATGGATGATTCAAATGATTATTGTACTGGACGATTTTACGTTGTTTAATGGAGCAACACATTTCTTATCCGGTTCTCATAAATTAGACATTAAACCAGATGAAAAACATTTCAGAGCTTTTGCTAAACAAGCCATTGCCAAGAAAGGAAGTATAATATTATTTGATTCAAATATTTGGCATGCAGGTGGCGTTAATTTTACCAGAAAGTTGCGCAGAGCGCTAACTCTTGGCTTTACAAAACCGTATATCAAACAACAATTCGATTATCCAAGATTTTTAGGTTACCAATTTGGAGAAACGCTAAATAATGATTTAAGACAAATTATTGGTTATAATGCCAGGGTACCTGCAAGTTTACAGGAGTATTATCAGCCCATACCGCATCGCTTGTATAAATCCGATCAGGGATAAAATACCAATAATTATATTATGAAAACCAAGGCTAATCCAATAGAACCTATTGGCGGTTATCTAGGACTAGAACTAAATAAAGACGAGGTCTTTTATCCTGAATTAATCGCACTTAATACGGGCAGAAATGCATTGGAATATATACTGAGGATAAGAAAATACACCACAATATATCTTCCATATCTTAGTTGTGAAGTTTTGCTGGAGCCGATAAACAAGCTAAATGTACAGTATAAGTTTTATAAAATAGATGAAAAGCTAAATCCAATTTTAGATTTCGATTTAGCCGAACACGATTGTTTGCTTTACATAAATTATTTCGGCCTGAAAACAGAAACGGTCAAAAAATTGGCTGTTGATGTTAAAAATTTAATAGTTGATAATGTTCATGCTTTTTTTTTAAAGCCTATCGGGAATTGTGATACATTCTATTCCTGCAGGAAATTTTTTGGAGTCCCTGATGGGGCCTATTTAAATATTTCAACAGAACTCCATATAAATTTAAAACGCGACATATCGATTACGCGTTTCTCACATCTTATTAAAAGTATCGATTTTAATATCGAAGAAGGCTATGTCGATTATATAAGAAATGACGAAGCACTCTGTAATAATGAACTCAAGCAGATGTCTGCTTTATCTCAAAGCATACTTTCAAGTATTGATTATGAAAAATGTGCGAAAATCAGAAGAGAAAATTTTTTTTACTTACATCATCACCTAGCTGGATTGAATATGCTGGATCTCGACTTTTCTGAAGACGATGTTCCAATGGCTTATCCTTTATTAATAAACAAATCTGAGCTTAAACAGGAGCTGATAAACCAAAAAATATTTGTTCCTACTTATTGGCGCAATGTTTATGAATGGACTAAGCCTGATAGTTTTGAATACTTCTTTACGAAACACAGCGTACCGCTTCCAGTAGATCACAGGTATAATCTTGATGATATGAAAACCATTGTAAAAGTTTTAAAATCTCTGTTATGAACATACAAATATATATAAGGCCTTTAAAGTTGTCTGATGCAGATATATCTTATAAATGGAGAAACGATCCGGAGGTTTGGTTATATACAGAATATGTTATAACCACTCCCATATCACCTGAAATTGAAAAGAACTGGTTGAGCGAAAAGTTGAAATTAAGCAATGAAAAAAGGTTTGCGATTTGTCTTTCAGAAACAAATGAATACATCGGTAATATTCAAATTATCGGAATAAATAATGGCTCAGCAGATTTTCATCTTTTTATAGGAGAAAAAAAATTCTGGGGAAAAGGTATAGGGTACCAAGCATCCTTATTGATTCTGAAATATGCTTTTTTTGATTTAATGCTCAAAAATGTTTTCCTGGAAGTTCATGCGGAAAATGTTGCTGGTTTTTCGATTTATAAAAAGGTAGGTTTTACAAAAGTTTCCCGGCATGGAAATTTTATTAAAATGGTTGTTCATTCCTCTGCGTTAAAAATTAATTAAAATCTAAATAAATCCCGTTACAATTTTAACAGCTGCTAATATGAGAAAAATAGTCACGATTCACGAAAAAAAGGTATGGTCTACTTATGTACAAAAGGCATTCAAATACGATTTTTACCATACCTGGTATTATCATTCTTTAGATAAAAGTGGTTTGCCGATTTTATTTATTTATCAGGAAAAAGAAGATTACATTGCTTTTCCATTATTAAAAAGAAGTATACCTGGCTCCGATTTCTACGATTTTACATCGGTATATGGATATGCTGGTCCGATATCCAATGTAGATTTTAAATTACTGGATGACGATTTTATGGAAAGATTTAAAAATTCTTTTCTGGAGTTTTTAAAAAAGGGGAAGAGTGTTTCCGTTTTTTCCCGTTTGCATCCTTTTTTCGATCAGATCCCGCTGATGGAAAAATTCAAAGGAGTACATTCTAATGGAAAAACAGTAGCGATAGATCTAACTATGCCCATTGAAACCCAGCGTTCGGTTTATCGCAGAAGTTTTAAAGAAAAGATCAAATGGCTGAGAAAGCACGATTATAAGGTTAAAATGTCGACTAAGATAGAGGATGCCAGTCTTTTCTTTGAAATCTATACCGAAAATATGAAGCGTGTTGGGGCCAAAGATTATTACTTATTTAGTAAATCCTACTTTATTGATCTTTTAGCCTCAGAAGAGTTTGAAAGTAAGCTGTTTTTTGTTTATAAGAATGGTATAGCTGTTTCCGGAGCAGTTGTCATCTGCACGAATAAAATTATGCAGCTTCATTTATTGGCTACGCGTACAGCACATTTGATGGAATCTCCGGCAAAGTTATTAACAGATGAAATCACCATTATAGGCAGGCAAATGGGGTATGAATATTTTAATCTGGGAGGAGGGGTCAATTTTAAGGAAGATTCACTGTTTGGCTGGAAAGTTGGTTTTTCCAATCTGTTTTTTGAATTTAACAGCTGGCGTTTCATCGCTGATGTAAATAAATATAATACCCTTTTAGATGAGCGTTCAATTGATCATCATGCTGAAGTAGATTTTTTCCCGCTTTATCGAAGTTTCTCGGTACAACACAATTAAAAACTTTAATCAACAGTAAATTTTATGGCATCTAACAACAATAATGTTGGTATATCTTTTAAACTTAGTCTAAATCAAAAAGATGAATGGATAAAGTATGTTAACCGTGCAGCTGAATATGATTTTTATCATACCTGGCACTATCATACCCTGGCTAAAGAAGGCGAAGCAATTTTGTATGTTTATACAGAGGATGAGAATTTTATAGCCATACCATTCCTAAAGAGGTCAATTCCCAATTCAGATTATTTTGATCTGCATTCTGTATATGGTTTTACAGGGCCAATCAGCAATATACCCCATAATGAAATAAGGGAAGGGTTTATAGATAATTTTAAGGGATTCTTTCTGGAATTTTTAAAAAATGAAAATTTCGTATCCATATTTTCCAGGCTGCATCCATTTTTTAATCAATCCAAAATCATAGAGAAATTTGGCGGTCTGTTTGACAATGGAAAAACCGTTGCAATTGATCTTCAGCAACCTTTAGAAATTCAGAGAAAGAATTACAGACAAACAACATTTGATGCTATAAGAAAATGTAAACGACTTGGTTATGAGTTACGGGAGTGTAAAACACAGGATGAAATCGATGCCTTTACCTCAATTTATCAAGATAATATGAAACGAATCAATGCGACGGATTTTTATCTTTTTAATGAAGAGTATTTTACGGAATTGGTACAAAGAAATCAATATAACTGCAAACTTATGTTGGTGTATGTATCTGGCGAGATCATCTGTGGCAGTGTTGTTATACTTACCAATGGAATTATCCAGGCTCATGTAATAGGCACCAAAGCAGAATATTTACATAACTCACCAGCAAAATTTTTAGTTGATGAAGTGAGTGTATTGGGTAGAGCTTTGGGCATGAAATATTATCATTTAGGAGGAGGATTAGGCTTTAAACAAGATTCACTTTACGAATGGAAGCGGGGTTTTTCTGACTTTACGCTCGATTATAAAAGCTGGCGTTACATTGCCGATGTAAATAAATATAATATGCTTTTGGATGAGCGCTCAATTGATCATCATGATAAAATAGACTTTTTTCCACTTTATCGAAGCACCAGTAACCCTAATTAAAATCTTTATTAACCTTTCAACACATTAGTTATGATATTTTCAACAGAAACCGGGATTGATTTTAAACTTAGCCTAAATCAAAAAAATGAATGGATAAAGTATGTTAACCGTGCAGCTGAATATGATTTTTATCACACCTGGCACTATCATACCCTGGCAAAAGAGGGCGAAGCAATTTTATACATTTATACAGAAGAAGAGAATTTTATAGCCATCCCATTGTTGAAGAGGGCGATTCCCAATTCAAATTATTTTGATCTGCATTCTGTATATGGCTTTACAGGGCCGATCAGCAATATACCTTATAATGAAATAAGAGAAGATTTTATAGAGAATTTTAAAGGATTCTTTCTGGAATTTTTAAAAAAAGAAAATTTCGTATCCATATTTTCCAGGCTGCATCCATTTTTTAATCAACCCAAAATCATAGAGAAATTTGGCGGCCTGTTTGATAATGGAAAAACTGTCGCAATTGATCTTCAGCAACCCTTGGAAATGCAATTGAAAAAGTTCAGGGCCTGTAGTTTGAAAGCCATAAGAAATTGCAGAAATCTGGGATTCGAATTAAGAGAACAAAAAACTCAGCAAGAAATCGCCGCCTTTGCTGCTATTTATCAAGAGAATATGAAGCGTATAAATGCTCATGATTTTTACCTTTTTGATGAACAATATTTTACCAGGCTTATACAAACTGATCAGTACAATTGCAAGCTTCTTTTGATATATAATGGAGACGAAATTGTAAGCGGTAGTGTTACTATGTTTACAAAAGGTATAATTCAGGCCTATTTAATGGGAACCAAAACCACTTACCTGTGTAACTCGCCCGCTAAATTTTTGGTTAACGAAATTTGTTTACTGGGCAGGAGCTTGGGTATGAAGTATTTTAATTTAGGAGGTGGGTTAGGATTTAAAGAAGATTCACTTTACGACTGGAAGCGTGGTTTTTCTGACTTGATACTTGATTATAAAAGCTGGCGTTACATTGTGGATCCCGCCAAATACAATTCCATGGTACTTAAATCTGGAAATCAAAATAACTATTCAATAGACTTCTTTCCTCTATACAGAGCATAACAGAATACCTGATCAAAATTTCAATTTAATGATTCTCCATTATGAAAAACTTATTTTTTCCTGATAAAGCACACTCAAGATGGTTGATTTTACTTATCGATCAAATGATAGTAGTGTGGACATTGTTTGTGTCTATAGTACTAACTCATACCCTAAGTTATGCGGATGTTTTTAGCGTGGGCAATTATATTTATGTAGCCCTTTATAGTTTAATTGCTATTGGCGTATTTATTTCCTTAAGAATTAATACCGGCATTATAAGATATTCTAATACAGACGATATTTTAAGAATTTTTTTGGCTGTTTTTGTAACCAGTATACTTTTCATAAGCATAAATAAAATCCTGGTGCAAAGATTTCAGTTGCTCTGGCAGCAAATGGATAAAGTACTCATTTTAAATTTCTTTATTTCATCATCCCTTTTAATCTTATTGAGAATATTGGTAAAAGGCATTTTCTTTTTCTTCAAAAAGTTGAAATCAGAAGATGCCAGTGAGAATGTTCTGATATATGGTTCAGAAAAGAAAGCCATTTTAATAAAAAAAGCAATAGAACCAAATGAAAAATCTAATCTGAATGTGATAGGTTTTGTTGATGATAATAAAGATAGGGTTGATAAATATCTGGAGCAAAAGAAAGTTTACCACTCCTGTTCTATCTCATTACTTAAAGAAAAATATGATATAAAAAAGATTCTGTTTGCAGAAGATGCGTTAAACACCTTAAACAAAAAAAAGATTATCGATATCTGTATTAATCTGGGTATTAAGGTAATTATGGTACCTCCCTCAGACAAATGGCTATATGGTAAGTTCGACTCTAATCAGTTAAGAGATTTAAGAATCGAAGATCTTTTGGAACGTGAACCCATAAAACTCAATAAAAAAAACATTTTAAAAGAGCTTAGTGGTAAATGTATACTGGTTACCGGAGCGGCAGGATCAATCGGATCTGAAATTGTTAGGCAGGCACTCCAATATCACCCAAAATGTATTATTCTTTGTGATCAGGCTGAAACACCATTACATGAATTACAATTAGACCTGGAAGATCATTTTGAATCCGGAAATGTGAAAATATTTATGGCGAACGTTCAGAATATCCATCGAGTTAGAGCATTATTTGAATTATATAGGCCTGAAATTGTTTTCCATGCGGCGGCATATAAACATGTACCCATGATGGAGGATAATCCAGCCGAAGCCATATTGACCAATGTATTGGGAACCAAAAATATGGCCGATATAGCCATCGAATTTGGTGTCGAGAAGTTTGTAATGATTTCTACAGATAAGGCGGTTAGACCAACCAACGTTATGGGAGCATCTAAACGTTTAGCGGAAATCTATATTCAATCTTTAGATATCGAAAGTCCGGACGATCTAAAAATTGAAGAAAAATCTAGAACACGTTTCGTAACCACCCGGTTTGGCAATGTTTTAGGTTCTAACGGATCTGTAATTCCAAGATTTAAGAGCCAAATAGAACGAAGAGGACCAATTACCGTAACTGACCAGAACATAACGCGGTTTTTTATGACCATTCCTGAAGCCGTACAATTGGTTATGGAGGCAGCGGCTATGGGAAAAGGAGGGGAGATATTTCTTTTTGATATGGGCAAGCCTGTTAAAATTGTTGATTTAGCATTAAATATGATAAAATTGGCCGGCTTAACTCCTCATGTTGATGTTGATATCGTGTTTACGGGGCTAAGACCCGGAGAAAAACTCCACGAAGAGCTATTGTTATCAGAAGAGGAGATTATCCCGACCCATCATCCTAAAATTAAAATATCCAAAAAAGTGACTTACAATTATTTATACATCAATCAAATTATAAAAGACCTGATTTCGCTTAATAATGATGGTAATGATTATAAAATGGTTAAAAAGATGAAAGAAATTATGCCGGATTATATCAGTAACAATTCCAAATATGAAGAATTGGATCTGTTAGTGGCTAATTAATAATGTATAATAAATTCTACAGAAAATATTTTTTTTGTTTGGAATCTAAAAATATTTATTAACTTGCTTGATCATATCAATTGTCCCGATATTGATCAGGTTTAAATTGTTTTTTTAAGAATTTAAATTTAACCGCCATGAGTTTAAACGTTGGGCAGGTTCTTGAACGCGTAGTGCGTAGGGACCGCATGGGGATAAGTGAATTATCCCGTAAACTAAATGTAAGTAGAAGAACAATCTACAATTGGTTTGATCAAAAAAGTCTTAATCCTGAAATTATTTGGAAAATCGGAACTGTTATCGGACATGACTTTTCTGCTGAATTGCCAGAAGCTTTTTCTAAAAATGGTCATGACATAAGGGAAGCATTGGAAGCCAATACAGAAAAAGGACCAACAGTGGATGCTAATTCTGTTTATTTTTGGATGAACAAATACATAAAACTATTGGAAAAATATAATGAGATTTTAAGTCACACTACGACTGAAACGACCATTTCCGATACAATAGCCCACCATTCTTTTCCAAGAAATACAAGAAAAGAAATGTCTCCATACCCACTCGAGAAATTATAAATATAGGTGATATCTTAAAAAACCTCTTTTTTTGCAGCATTGCAAACTCTTTTTTACCTGTATAGATCTGAGGCTTAAGTTTATTATGCCATATACTTCTGTTATAGGATATTTGTTTTTTATACGCATGAAACGGATTATCGTTTCAACCCTTTCTTTTCTATTGGTATAATCCAATCCACAATTTTTTTTATTTCGAGGATTTAGCTCTACATAAGAACTGAAACTAGCTTGAAATCTGACCAGTTTCTCTTTTCTTATTAAACGAAATCAAATAAGTAGAAAGTAAAGCATTGCATTTGCGCATCCCATAAATAGGAAAAATGGATGAAATCGTAAATTTTATCACTGTAATAGTTCTGATAATTTCATAGGCTTTAGATTGTTGAATGGGGTTTTACTCTATGTCACAGATACCGTACTGCAAAGGGATTATAAAATATTAAGACCTTAAAAATGAAAGCGAGTATACAATATAATACGATGAATGAACTTTGGATTTTGTTCATTGATTGCAAGTACGAAGAATCTCCCAGGTATATTAGAATGATTAACAAAATTATTATAAAAATACTTTCTGGATCGATAGTGTCTGGTCATAAGAGAAGAGTAAGGTCGGGAAGACACTATTTAATTCATGATCATATTGTAGAACTTCATACTGATGAATGGTTCCCATTAATATTGGCCAGCACACAAAAAGAGTTATTGGAAGGTATTAGAGCTATTTTTATGGATATGAGTGGGAAAAAATAATCTCATATTTCCGAATTTTTATCCTGTCATAATTGGCGGGCACACAAAAAGAGTCGTTGGAAGGCATTAGAGCTATATGTGTGGAAAAAAATAACCCCATATTTCCGCATTTTTATCCTGTCCTACTGCAGTTATGCAAGTCTTTAACACAAATTAGCGAGGAAATCTGGTAAAATTGGTTGTTGTAGAATAATTAATACTCATAAAATTAAAATAATAGTAAGGCTACTCCCCAAAAGAGTAGCCTTTTTTATTTTCAGGTCTTTTTTTAGTGTTTAGCTTCTCTAAAAACCACAAATGGTATGCTGACGAAGTTTACCTGGATGGGGAAGGGGTAAACTTCGTCAGTAGGATGGTGTTTAGCTTAAAACTTTCAGAGTCCCTTATGCTCTAGCTTTCTAAATCCACAATTAGGCATACTTACGAAGTTTGGTGGGGGGTGGTGAACTTTGTCAGTTTTTAAATTGGAGTATTGGTGCCTTATAAGATTTACGAAGTTTTTCATTGCTCATTTCTTTGAGACTTCGTAAATCGAAGTATAACTTAGTTTACGTGTATGGAGAGAGGTTTCATCAGTTTGATTATGGCTAGCCTTTGAATTTCATAAATTGATCCCTGATTTTTGTCTATTGAAAAGGCTTTTTCAGTCCTGGAAATCTAAAGGAACGTCTTAGGAAGCAATCTTCTAATCACTTAAAAAATAATTGAATTAAATAAAAAAATATCCGTAATGTATTTAATTATACAGATAGAATTAGTTTTAAAACAGGTGAAAGCTCTTCTTTGCGCCCAGTTTTTAATTCTGAAATTTCATTTTGCTATTGATTGTTGAAATTTGTGATAAACTATGTGCATTTTTCAGACATAGCTAGTTTAAATATCCGTTTTTTGGTATATATCATTTTATTATGGTATGGTTGGATAGACAATTTTTGTGATTTTTGTGGAAAAATGGGGTGTACGATTGTTGAATTGTGGATTGAAATTGTGGATTTTTGATACTAAACGTATATTTACATATACATGTTTTTTTTGTAGTGTAAATGTTACACTATCTTGATACAAATGTGATACAGAGTATAATTACAAGATTTTTAGATAAGATGACTTGATTTGTTACTAAGTTTTTAGGTAGATTTTGTGTCTATGGCATGATAGTTTCTAATGCTCGATCAAAACAAGCATCGTATTATGAAAAAAAATCTACTCAGATCTACTCTGTTTTATTTTTTTGCTCTCTTTTGTCCATTATTAATAGTAGGTAATTCTGCAATTGCACAAAGTGTTACTGCAAGTGGCACCGATGCAACTTGTCCTAACAGTGCTACTGTTACGGCTACTGCAACTGGTTTAAGCAATCCTATTGGTTATCAATTGCTGCAAGGTACAACCATTGTCAGGCCAATTGGAGGCTCTGGTTGGGCTTCAACTAATGTTTTTACTGATTTACCGGCTGGTACTTATACAGTTAAAGCAAAAGATGGCAACGATAATAATCTGGTGGTTACCTCTGCGACGGTTACTGTCACAGAAAACTATACCCCGATTACAGCTTCTGTTTCGCCTGTTTCAACCGTAGGTTGTACTGCAGGGGCAACTGCAACATTAAAGGTGAATGCAACGGGAGGCAGTGGTAGTTTAAGCTATGCCGTTACACCGTTGGTAGGTGCAGGTGATGTTGCTCCAACAAGTGGTTATCAAAACTCACCTGATTTTCCAGGGCTTGCACCAGGTTCCTATAATTTTTGGATAAAAGATAGTGCATGTCCTTCTGCAACATCAGTTCATACTACTGGTGTGTATACTAATACACAACCTAAACCTGCGGATAACTCTAATAATGCTCTTGACATTAGATTAGACTATGCTTATTTAGTGCTTAAAAATGTGGGTACGGCTACGGGTGGTTATAAAATTAAAGCATCTGATTTTTTTTATGGCAACTATGTATATCTGACGGCTGCTGAAAAGCAATTCTATACTGTAGAGGTATATGATGCAACTGCTTTTAAATCTTATCCACCACAACCCTATGCTAGCGGAGAATATAATTTCCCTGCGGGATCTGATTTAGAAGATCACGATCTTAAATACATTGTACGTAATATTTGTGACAACACAAGCTTTACATTTGATGTTAAGCAGACGGGGCCTGATATTACGGCTTTTGCAAATTGTGGTAAGATACAAGCTCAGTGGATTATTAAACAAGTAAGCTTGGTCTCTGTGCCTGCTATAATTACTTTTACTGATGCTGTTACTGGACTGCCAACCGGAACTAATGCTCTAAATGGAGCACCAAGTCCTTTTACAGTAACACAGCAAAATGATGGCCCTACCTATGTTGATTTTCCTCCAGGTACCACTGGGGTGAATTGGAAGGTTGTAGATCATGATGGTAGAGAATGGACAGGTTTTTTAGATTTTAGTAAAGACCTTACCGGTGGTGGCGTTAACGGAAAATTCCTGTGGAGTTCAACAAATAAATGTGCGATTAATCAGGCATCTATGTTAGTGGAATTAACTGGAATTCCTCAGCAAGTTACTGGTATGACCTATGAAGTTATTGATTCTTCAACCAATCCTTCTATGATTGGACATACAGGTAGATTGGTTCCCGGCCCCTACAATCAAAATTATTATGTGGAATATAGTCCCGGATTAATTTATTGGCCAAGTGGTCAATATAAGATACAAATACATGCGCCATTGCCGGGAGGATGTTATGACAATAAAATTCTGGATGTATCAGCTTATGGATACGTCGTCAATGTAACTGGAGTAAATAAAACAGCTAATTGCGGTTCATTTAACTTTACGGTAGAGGGTGCGTTTAATGTTAGTAATCCCGCAGACCTTGAATTGATCATTTTAGATGGTCCAGGCTCGACTATTGGAACCACACGAAATGTGATCAATAGCAATACTACACAAAGTTTTACCAATATGCCTTATGGCACTTATACAGTTGCCTTAAGAGTTAAGGGACAAACCTGTAATTTAATAGATGCTTTACCTCCTATTGCATTTACCGCTAACAGTAGTATAGATTTTGATGCCCTAAACAGTGGTGGTTTTGCCTGTGGACCAAATGGAACTGGTGATTTACTTGTGACCGCATCTACTGTTGTTACAGGTGCACATTTGGAGTATAGTATTGATAATGGAGCAACCTGGCAAACAGAAAATGTTTTTCATAACGTTCCGATAGGCACTCATCCAATAAAAATCAGAGAAACAGCTTGTGGTACAGAAACCACACAAAATGTAACGGTTATACAAACAATAGAAGCTACTATAAACAATAACCCGATCAGTGAAACGGTTTGCGTAGGTGGTAATGCGGTATTAAACGTAAATGCTATTGGAGGAACACTTTATACCTGGACTTATCCTGATGGTTCAACCCATACTGGTAAAGTACAGAATCTAAGTAATGTTACTCCGGCAATGGCAGGAGTTTACTCGGTTGTGGTAACAACTTCAAGCTGTACATCTCCAGCTCAAACCGTAACCTTAAATGTACTAACCAAACCAACTGTAAATGTTGTTCCGGCTCAAACAGCTTGTAATGGCGAGCTTAAAGCCATTGTATTTACAGGTACGCAAGGTCTTAAATATTCAAATCCAACAACATCAACTCCGGTAGCTACAACCTATACCTGGACAAATGATAATCCTGCCATTGGTTTAGCGGCCAGTGGTACTGGTGATATTTCATTTACCGGAGTAAATACAGGAACTGCTCCTATAGTTGCCAATATTACCGTTACACCAGGTAATGGTATCGGTTGCCCTGGTGCTCCACAAACCTTTACCATTACAGTAAACCCAAGTGTAGCTAAACCAACAATAACAGGTTCAACTACGTATTGTACATTGTCGGCAGGCACTACTTTAACCTCATCTGCTTCTACCGCAAATCAATGGTATAAAGATGGTGTGGCTATTTCTGGGGCTACTGCACAAACTTATGTGGCAACAGCAGCAGGTAGTTATACGGTGGCCATTAGTGGTAATGGTACTTGTTCCGCTCCATCAGAGCCTATTGTTTTAACAGAGTCTGCTTGTAAGATCACAGCGACTAAAACGATTGTAGGTAACCCTGCAAGTGTTAAGCCAGGTGATGTGCTGACTTATAACATTACGATTACGAACAGTTTCGGTACAGCAAAAGCAGGTGTAACTGCCAGTGATGATGTTCCAACGACTTTA
>Ga0160465_100224_pt1 | contig 42836 bp, 34 predicted proteins | sample HID1971K_E11MG_FD_108209 | JGI IMG/M metagenome (GOLD analysis project Ga0160465, IMG submission 108209) | Enriched millipede-associated microbial communities from UW Madison campus, WI, USA - HID1971K_E11 MG | ecosystem: Host-associated > Arthropoda: Insects > Digestive system > Unclassified ...
CATTAATAATCATGGCATTGAGATTAGTGTGCAACTAAAATTTGTCAATGTCATGGTTATTTTATAACCTTTTTTATCAATATGTGTTGATAATCAATTGATTAAAACCATAACTCACGTTAAATAAGTGCTATAAAAGCCCCTCACATTTCGAAGCACTTGGCATTCGTCAATACTGGAACGAAGCAATCCCCCTTTTACGAAACAGCACAGCACAAAACACACCAATGATCAATTAAAGGTACTCCCTATGAACATCGGGATTGCTTCAGAAGCTGAGCAACCTCCCAATGATGAAACCACCACATCATTAATATTTTTTTTCTTTAAGATATTGATTTTCAGTAAATAAAATCCATAATTTATATTAAGATTAACTTTTATCGGTATACAATCTTTGAAATTGTTTTCATGCGCTCGGAGTTCTGAATTAAATCTTTTAAACGCAAAAAGGGTTCCGGCAACCGGAACCCTTTTCGTTCTTACTCGCGAAATATTATTTTCCAGAGTTTTTCTTTTCAGTTACTTCTGCACGGATTTCTTGTGCTAAAACTTTAAGATCTTGCATAGCTTTACGCACACGAGTACCAGCAGCTGCATTACCGGCATTATAAAACTTTTCTACATCTGCTTCGATAGCAGCAACAGCAGCTTTAACTTTTGAGAATTTTTCCATCGCTAATTGATGTTTTTAAGGTTTAAAAAATTAATTTTTCCCAATTATACATATTTACCCTGAATTAACAACAGAAAGCAAATATTTATTTGAAAGAAGTTTTGCACATTTTTATTGGACCAACATGCCTTTACACTATTCTTGAAAGTATTTTTTGAAATCTGACGTCCAAAAATTGTCGATTTATTTTACATTTTTTCAGGTGATTAATCTATAATTGTTACATTTTGTTAGCGCTATTTTTTATGTATGTATCATAATCCGAACCTGTTTATATAGTCAAGATTAGCTGAATATGCTTTTTACTACATTACGGATAATGTTTCCTTTCCAGATATACTTTTTATTATATATTTGTTTAAGATTTAAATCATTCCCCTACCTTGACAAAGAAAAACATTTTGGTTATTGAAGATAACCATGCAATCTTAGATGTTATTATCCTTGTTTTAGAAAGTGAGGCTTTCCATGTATCTGGATTAACCAATGGTACTGAATTTATTTTTCATGTCCGGGATTTTAATCCTGACCTAATTATAATGGACATTATGTTACCGGATATTGATGGCAGGATTTTACTTAAAGAATTAAAAGAGACTGACTCCATCAATCATATTCCTGTTTTAATGATTTCTGCCCGTTATAACTCCAGCAATTATATGCTTGATGGTTTAGCTGCAGATGATTTTATCGCTAAACCTTTTAATATTGATGATCTTATGGACAGGATTTATTCTTTATTAAAAAAATCAAATCATTAATCTGTCCTTCTTGGTAATTTTATTATTCATTTTCTGTTTCTTCATCAATTCCTTCTAAAATTTGTGATCTAGGGTTTCTTGTGTTTTACCTGGGCACTTTTGGTTACATTTACTTTTTTTGCATCTTTTGCGGAAATTTCATCTTCCTTATTCGAGCCTTTTGCCTTGGCATTTTTCGATGCGGTAGCCTTGCTACTTTCAGCCGAGATTTTTGAATTTTTCATTTTGAATACCACCTACTTTATCTGTTGTACTTATAAATAATGGTTAATTTATATCATTACACCTGATGCTTTCATATCCAGGTGTTTATGTTTTAACGCAACCCATAAATCAAAACTGAAAAACTAAGCTCCTTTTTTAGAGCCCAAACTTTGCATCAGCTGACTATATAAGTCATCGTTATTTATTTTTTGAGGTTTCATTTTCTTAACCGTAGCCCGTTTTCCTTTTGCCTTCGCTTTGATTATTTTCAATAATTCATTACTGTAATCATCTTTAAAGGCAGTTAAATCAAACTTGGAACTATACTGTTTAATCAGTGCTAAACCAACATCTATTTCTTTTTTCGTGATATCAACATCATCTGCTTTTTTAATTTCTGAAAGACTCCTGATTTCTTGTTGAAATCTAATTTTTGTAATCACAATTACATTTTCCAAAGGATGTATAACACAAAGATTTTCGGTATTTCGAAGCACAAAACGCGCTACCCCTACCTTACCCGACTTAATTAATGCTTCTAATAATAGCGCATATGCCTTTTTACCTTGTTTTTCGGGCTCTGTATAGTAAGAGGTTTCGTAGTAGATTGGGTTTATTTCATGAATATCAACAAAGTTTTCGAGCTCTATAATTTTTGTTTTTTCGGGCGCTGCTTCTTCAAAATCATGCTTATCCAACACAATATATTTATTCTTTAAAAAATAACCCCGAACAATTTTTTCGTAAGGTACCTCCTTATGTGTATCCTCATTTACCCGCATAAATCTGATTTTGGCATGATCTCGTTCATCAAGCATATCCAAATCAAGATTACTGTTTTGTACACCAGAATATAATTTAACGGGAATATTAACTAATCCAAAGCCAATTGAGCCTTTCCAAATCGATTTCATACCCTAGCACAATTAATATGTACTTAAACAAGTGCCCAATTCATATTGTTTTGTCATAAAACGCATAAGTTTTTCAAATTCCAAACCATTTAAGTTATTCTATGTTGTTTAAGTAAATAATCTTCTTAAAATAAACATGAAAATCGCCTATATATCCACTTACCCCCCACGCGAATGTGGTTTAGCTACATTTAATCAAAATTTAGTTAATGCTCTAGGCTTAAATCCTTCTTATAATGTTGCCAAAAGTTTTATAATCGCTTTAAACGAATCCGAAAACTTAGCTGAACATGCCTATCCAAAAGAGGTGAAATTTGTTATCCGGCAACAAAATCAGCAGGATTATATCAATGCAGCAGATTTTATTAATAAAAGTGATGTAGATACCTGCATTATTGAACACGAATTTGGAATTTATGGTGGCGACAGCGGTGTATTTTTGCTTTCTTTAATTAACAGATTAAAGAAACCTTTCATCACTATTTTGCATACGGTTTTAAAAGAACCTAATTTTATGCAGCAAACGATTATTAAAGAGCTCGCCAACAAGTCTTCCAAAATTGTAGTGATGAGCAAAAAGGCCATATTATTTCTAAACCATATTTATCAAATCCCCTCCTCTCAAATAAAACTGATAGAACATGGGGTTCCCGATTTAGAGCCTATGGCTAATAATGCTGTTATGCAAAGCGATCTATTTAAAGGTAAAAAAGTACTTTTCACTTTCGGCCTGATCAGTAAAAATAAAGGCTTAGAAACGGTTATAAAGGCATTACCAGCAATTGTAGCAGAACATCCAAATGTGTTATATGTGATTTTAGGCAATACCCATCCTGAGGTTGTAAAACATAACGGAGAAGAATATCGCGACAGCTTAAAAACTTTGGCAAAAAATTTAGGTGTTGAAAGGAATATTGCCTTTATAAACAAATTTGTATCCGAAGAAGAATTGCATCAATATTTAACTGCTTGTTATATATACATTACCCCATATTTAAATGAGGCACAAATTACCAGCGGAACACTATCCTATGCAATTGGTGCAGGTGCAGCTGTAGTTTCTACCCCTTATTGGCATGCACAAGAACTGCTTGCCAACAATCGTGGAAAATTGTTTGATTTTAAAAATGAAGAGCAACTGGCCAGTATTATAAAATCACTTCTGAATGATAAAAACAAACATAAACAGCTCGTTGAAAACGCTTATAAATACGGCTTAAATTTAAGATGGCCAGTTATTGGAAGTATTTACATGAAAGTGCTGCAAGATGCTTTATCTGTTGACGAGAAAGCACAAAGAGTCATTCCACCAATTATCGATGTTGAAAGTATGCCGGCTTTAAACTTAAGCCACATTTCTCTTTTAACTGATGATACCGGAATAATCCAACATGCCCGGTTTGGTATTCCCAATTTAAAGGAAGGTTATTGTATTGATGATAATGCCAGGGCATTAATTATGACTTTAATGGCTTACGAACAGAATAAAAATCAAAAAGCACTTAGTCTTATCCCCATTTACCTAAGTTTTATCCAATACATGCAAAGAGCAGATGGTAATTTCAGAAACTTTTTGAGTTTTAACAGAAATTACCTTGACGAAATTGGTTCTGAAGATTCGTTTGGCCGCACCATATGGTCATTGGGTTATTTAATAAACTCTGGGCCAAATAATTCTTACCGGGAATTCGGCAAAGAGCTTTTTTCTCATTCCATTCCACATTTTAAAGATTTAAAATATTTACGTGGTATGGCTAATACCATTATTGGTATTGCTTATTACTTACGTGCACATCCAGGTGATGAACTGTTAATTGCCGAAATTAATCGTCTGTCAAAATCACTTATAAATGCTTATCATAAAAATAAAGATGGGGACTGGCATTGGTACGAAAATATGTTGACGTATGATAATGCCATTTTACCATTGGCTTTATTACATCATTATGAGGTTACGGATCATATTGAATCCTGTGAGATTGCTATGGAAAGCATCGGGTTTTTAAATGGTTTTTCTTTTGAAAACGACTATTTGAGCCCTGTTGGTAACGCGGGTTGGATGAAAAAACATGGTAAAAACCCAATATACGACCAGCAAGCCCTGGAAACCATGGCAATGGTATTATTGTATTCTAAAATGTTTGATATTACTAATGATGATCAATATTTAAATAAGATGTACATCAGTTACGAGTGGTTTTTAGGCAAAAATAGTTTACATATTCCTTTATACGATTTTGAAACCCATGGCTGTGCAGATGGTTTACAATTTAACAGTGTAAACCGAAATCAGGGCGCTGAGAGTACACTGGCTTATTTTATTTCACATTTGACTGTTATTAAAGCCGCAGAAATTGAATACCAAACCTTATCTTCTCCTTTAGTAGAAGCAGATAAGTATGCATAAAATAATATTTTTCAAAACCGGTTTCTCAGTGAGGACTGGTTTTGATTATTGGGGTTTATTTTCCAATAGCTTATTCAGCAATAGTTCCAGGTTAACGGTTGCAAAAGATGAACAGTAATCCGATAAACCATAAGGGATAATTAATTCGCCATTGCTGATAATTGAACCACAGGAATATACCACATTTGGTACATAACCTTCACGTTCGTCATTATTTGGAATGATTAAAGGTTCTACCAAGTGTCCGATTTCTTTTACCGGGTTTTCTAAGTCCAATAAGCTTATACCAATACAGTATCTTCTCATTGGCCCAACACCATGAGTAATAACCAACCAACCTTTTTCAGTTTCTATTGGTGAACCACAATTGCCAATCTGAACCAGTTCCCAGCAGTAACGAGGTTGCTTAATCAGAATTGGGTTCTCCCATAAATTTACTTTATCAGAAAACATCAGGTAATTATTGTAGCCATCAATACGGCTCATCATTACATATTTGTCATTAATTTTTCGCGGAAAGAGGGCCAGATTTTTGTTTTGAGCACCGTCACCATAAAGCGGGATTACTTTAAATTCGTAAAAATCTTCAGTTTGTACCAGTTTCGGGATGATTATCGTTCCATCAAATGCAGTATACGTTGCATAATACAAAACTTTACCATCGTCTTTTATAAACTTAACAAAACGGGCATCCTCTATTCCCTTACGTTCAAATTCGGATATTGGAAAAATAACACGATCGGAAATATCTGTATCTTTAGAAAAACTAATGGTATGATAAGTATCCGATAACCAAAGTACCTTATCATACTCTGTTAACCGATTTAGATCACCTTTATGCAGATTTTTTAAATCCTTGATGGTGTTGCTTAAACTGGTATATTCAAATTTATCATCTAATTTAGATTCAACCTCTTGTATAATATCAGGATCAATCTGAGCATAAACTGCTTTTTTAAAGAATAGCTTTTTGACATAAATCGCATTCTTTATTACTTCAGCTTCATCTACATAATTACCTGAAGGTAAAACATGTATATTATTTTTAATATCAATTAAAGCCCTTCTGAAAACGATTGATGATATGTGTCCTTCTCCTACTGCCCTAAAACTGATGATCACTCTTTTTTCTCCTTCCACCAAATCTGTTTGATCAGGATCATCAACAATACTTGGATTAAAAAAAGCAGCGGATTCTATTGAATATTCATGTGTAAAATAAGCACCAATAAGCAACCTCATATAAGGATCGAGATCTTCTAATTCAGTGCCCAAGGCTACAAATTGCTTTTTAAGCTTTTTACAATGCCTGTTTAATATTTTGGTAATGTTTCGGTGGCGTTTTGAATACTCTTGCAGAATTGGCGAAATCAGGGAAAATACCTTTTCATCAGAAAATTCTAAAACCTTTCTGATGACTTCCAAAGCCCTTTCTTCTCCATTAAAAAAAAACCGGGCAATTACACGCTTGGTGTCGGGGTATACCTTTACAGGTTTACGTTCAATATGTAATCTCATTATTCAGGATGTTTTTGTACTTATATCAAATTACTACCTCCCCATCAATCTATATAAGGTTTGTTAAGTAAATTTAGCAGATAATTTATTATAATTATTTATTGTTTTAATGATATTACAAACGTATGTTCATAACCAATGCGTATGTATATAAAGATAAATCTCTATCTTTAATAAAAATCTCCCAAGATGTCTTATTCCATTCCGACCAACATTATTCCAAATAATGAGGAAGCCCGACTTAAAAAACTCAGGCATTATGAAATCCTGGATACACCTGCCGAAACGGCCTTTGATACTATTGCATTACTTGCAGCCGAAGTATTTGATGTGTCCAATGCATTTATCACTTTTGTTGATGAAGACCGGGTATTTTTTAAAGCCAATATAAGCAATTTAAAATCTAATGAGGTACCACGTAAGGAAAGCCTTTGTTCCTTAGCTATTTTAGAAAACGGCATTACTGTTTTTAACGATTTGCATACTTTTCCGGAGTTTATATTAAAACCTTATATTTCTGCAAAAATGGAAATCCGCTTTTATGCTGGTGCCCCACTTAAAACATCTGAAGGTTATCATTTAGGGACAGTTTGTGTAATCGACTCTATACCCAGAAGCACTAACGAAAAGCAATTAAAAATGCTTAAAATGCTTTCGATAATTGTAATGGAAAAGCTTGAATCCAGGATTGCTACCCGTAAAACCCTAAGAGCCCATGATGATCGCTTGCATATGTTGGTACATGATTTGAAAAACCCAATGACAAGTATTCTCTTGCAATCTGAACTCATTGACAGAACAGTCAAAACGGAGGTCCAAGCTGCCCTTATCGCCAGAAAGATTCATCAACAATCAAAAAATATAGTAGATAGTTTAGACCATATCTTAAGTGATGCAAGAAGCCAACATGATGCTATAAAACTACAACAACGAAAAGTCGATTTGAAAGCTATTTTAGAAGAAACAGCACGTAATTTCGGTATTATGCTGGATAATAAAAATCAAAAATTGCATTTGCAAATTAATGAGCCAATTGAAATTTACGCGGATGAAGAAAAGCTGAAAGACATTTTCGAAAATCTGATCAGCAATGCCATGAAATATTCAGAGCCTAATAAAGAAATTACAATTTCTACCAAAACTGAAAATAACAAGGTTATTGTTTCTGTTAAAGATCAGGGTTTAGGTTTATTGCCTACAGACATCGAAAAACTATTTGTAAAATTCGCCCGCTTAAGTTCCATTCCAACCGGAAGAGAACGTTCTAACGGACTTGGGTTATCCATTGTAAAAATGCTTGTGGATTTGCATAAAGGAAAAGTTTGGGCAGAAAGTAAGGGCAAAAATATGGGCAGCACATTTTTTGTTGAATTGCCTCTAAAGTATTAGATTATCATTATTCAGATTTTATAGAAGTATTAAAATAGTTATGACTCTTACTCCTTTTCAATCAATCCGGCCAAATTCATCTCTTCTAAAACTATTCTCTGTGGACTGCCATCCAGAAGAAAAGACCATTTTATCAGTCTGATCTGGCCGGCTTCTATTTCAATTCCGGTAATATCACCATCGCTAAAACAGCAGCATCCGCTATTAAAATAACCGGGTTTATATTTTCTGAACCTGGGTGTCCTGTCTCCTTTCCTAATTCTTTTCTTTAACTCTTCACTTAAACTTTTAATCTCTTCCTTATCATTATTTTTTCTTGCCCGTCGTAATCTTATGTAAATTCTTTCCAGATGGGTAAGCGAAGCAAAAACAGGCTGATGGGTATGTCCGGTAATCAAAACAATGTTTGTTCGTGCAGCCATCCAGCTATACATTAAGGTGTTATGAGCTGTTTTTAATTGATTATCATAGGCAGGCGTATTTGGATTAATTTGCAAATATGCCTGCAATGGTGCCCAAATTGTACTTACAAACCATTTACTAAACCAATTGCCATCACTCTGTAAATCTCCCTGATGTCCGTGGGTTAAAAAAATATTCAGCACAGTTCCATTAATAGCTATTTTTAAAATGGCTCCTTCGTAAATGGGAATTTTATTTCCATATATTCTGCCCAAATTAAACCCAGCCAAAGGATCGTTATCCCAATATAAATCATGATTACCAAATATTTTGATGAAAGCATTTCGGGCAATAAATGCCTTTTCTTTTTCAAAAGTGCTTTTATTATGTTTAATAACAGATTCGAGTAAGTTTTCCCAAAGCTCTTCGCTATCTCCTAAATTAATATATCTGAAATTTTCACCATTGTAATGTTCAAGGGCCTTCAAATAATTTTTTTCAGCAAGTGCAAAATCATCTGCGTAATCCCGGGCGCCCTTGTGCTGATCAGAGAGAATAACAATTTTATCTTCTGTAGAAATTTGGAGCACCGGTCCTCTCTTCCCTGGTTCTTTATTAATGGTTCTAAAAAGTGAACTTAATGCATCATGTATCCGCTTGCGATCAGGTCTTGATCCAAATTTATTCGACATCCGGATAATCCATTTGCTCAGCAGTCCTTGTAATAATTTTCGCATTTGATTTCAGAAATATTCAAGTTCTAACAGCTCTCACTTTTATACGCAGGTTTTAGCTAAGTCAAACTTAATAAAATATATCTCATTCACTTCAATAAAAAATACTAATTTTGTTAGCATTGAAAAGATCAGGAAGTACAGATTTGCCCCTACATTACGGCCACGTTCCGCCTTGGCTGGCACAACGTATGGCAAGATTAGGTCTTGCCATTACCGAGGCCATCTTAGTGGAGTATGGTAAAGCTGAAGTTATTCGCCGGTTAAGTAACCCCTTCTGGTTTCAAAGTTTAGGGGCTGTAATGGGTATGGATTGGCATTCATCTGGTATAACCACTTCTGTTATGGGCGCTTTGAAAAAATCCATTAATCCATTATCGAAAGAATTGGGCATTTACATTTGTGGTGGCAAGGGAAAATACAGTAGGGAAACACCTAATGAGCTTTTAAAAATTGCAGAACAAACCGGATTAAATGGTTATGAGCTGATTCGGTCTAGTAAACTCAGCGCAAAGGTTGATAATACGGCCATACAAGATGGTTTCCAATTGTACCTGCATAGTTTCATTTTAAGTAACGATGGTGATTGGGCAGTGGTTCAGCAAGGTATGAGTAATAACAGTTCAACGGCAAGACGTTATCATTGGCATTCTGAAAATTTAAAATCATTTGTAGAGGAACCACATACTGGCATTTGCGGCATTAATCAAGGAAAAATTTTAAACCTTACCTCTAATGAAGCTGCTGAAACCAGGCAAAGTATGATGAGCATAACGGAAGAATCTCCAGCAAGAATGCTTGCAGAAATTCAAAAATGCGTTATGCCTGCCCACCATGAGGTAAAGGCAAAAGATATAGATTTAAAACGCTTAGGTAGCATTTTATGGCTGGCACAAGAAAAAAGACCTTCGGATTTTGAAGAACTCCTTTTACTTGAAGGTATGGGTCCAAGAACTTTACAGTCTATGACTTTAGTGAGTGAAATCATTTATGGCACTCCCTCACGTTTTTCTGATCCTGCCCGATATTCTTTTGCACATGGTGGTAAAGATGGCCATCCTTTTCCTGTTCCCATTAAAGTGTATGATGAAACCATTAGTGTATTACAAAAAGCCGTTGAGAAGGCGAAAATCGGGAATACAGATAAGCAACACGCCATAAAATCATTACATCAAATTGCCCGGAATGCGGAAAAAGATTTTATTCCAAATATGGATTTTGATAAAGTAATAGAAAAAGAAAGAGCTGAAAGCTGGAAATATGGTGGCAGAACTATTTTTGGCAAAGCAAAGCCTCCCAAAGATGAACAGTTAAAGTTGTTTTAAAGCGCATTCATTCATTTTTTTCCAAAATACACTGAATTAATTTAACGATTTATAGCATATTTCCAAGAAGTTAAAGGATATTAAACTAAATCTTAATTTTTCCAGGATCTGGGCTTGAACATCATTTTAATTAATTATCAACAAATGCCTTACCGTTAGTATCAACATAAAACTCTTTCTTGTTAAGCAGCACCCTACAAAATCCTTTATTTAAATAAAAAACAACATCATACCTAATCGGAATTACAACCCCACCTGTTTTATCAATGTATCCCGCCTTTCCATTTTCACGTACCAAAGCATAGCCATTATCAAATTTCAGTGCATCTTCATATGTTTTTAAATTGGTTTGTATTTCTGCCCGATTGTTTATAAAGACACATTTTTCACCTATAAATACGGGTGCATAGCCTTCCGAAAATTCTGATGCACCATCAAATTGTGGTTGGATAACGAAAGCCCCTTTTGTATTGATATAGCCATATTTTTTATTGACACGTGCAGGTGCTAAGCCGCCATTAAAGCTACCTGCATAATCTATTTCATCTGCAAGACTAAGCACTGTTTCTCCTTTTTTGTTAATAAACAGGCGTTTTTTTCCATCTATCGAAACAGATGCAAGCCCTTCCGAAAAATCGGCTGAGAACATGTATCCCGGTTTGATTATCCAATTATTGTTTACATCCTTAAATCCAAACAATCCTTTTGAGTAATCATTGACCATCAACAAACCCTCTGAAAACAAATTCCAGCTTATATCATTCGTTTTAGCTTTAATCCATACTTTTCCTTTCTCATCTATCACATATTCATTTTCTTCTACAGAGGCTATATAATAACCGTTATTATCACTACTGATTGCATCATATTCAGGGGCAACTACCCATTCCCCATTTGTATTGATTAAGCCATATTTATTATGAACAGATGCGCTCGCAAGCCCGTTATGATATTCCCAGGCATCATCAAATTTTGGCTGGATTACCCAGTTTCCATTAATGTTCTGATATCCCCATTTTCCTTTTTTTGATTTAACAGGCACGTAAAATGTGTTTTCAGTCCCTTTAACCTTACTTTTCAGTTCATATATTTCCTTTTTAGGTTTTAATATGAAGTAAGCTGTGATTCCTATTATAACGATCAATATTAAAATTATAATTCGTGTCATGTTTTTATGTAATTTATAATGTCTAATGGTTTGTTCTTTTATAATTTAAGCATTAAGGCTTAATTTTATTAATACTTAGCAAGCCATAACCTTAATTTTCTTAATGGTTTACTTTTTAAAACTTCTTTTATTATTTATAATATTCAATTTCTCTTTGCCAGGTCATCCTTACTGAAATTTCCAATTTGCTGGTAAAAATATTTTTTGAATAACCTGTTTGCTGTTTCCAAATCCAATTGCCTGTCGCATCGTACTTATATTTGTATTCGTTATATTCTCCATTGCTCCATATTTCTTTTGTCGTATTTCCATGGCTGTCTTTTGTTATAGCTATAAAATTTCTTTCGCTTCCATCGTCATCTAAAAAGGAATGCCTGAGCAGTATGCCCTGTACATTGTATAAATATTTTTCCTTTGTATGTCTTTTAGTTTTGTATTTATTATTTTCAATTTCTTCTTTTCCAATTACATTGCCATTAACATCAAAAATGTAATATGATTGCTGCTCACGAATGTTTTCTTTAAACATATTTTGAAGCATATAATAGCTTCCGTTTTGCTGCCAGCATTTAAAATATACTTCCACCGGATCTGCAGCGCCCCCCTTGTTTAAATTGGTGTTTTTTTCTGAATACATTTTATAAAGACCGCCGTCATTATTGTAATCAAATTTAAGTGTAGCAACAGGTTCGGAAGGATGCAGGAAATAAACATCAGCTTTCAGGGGTTTATTGTTATTGTCGTATTGGTAAGCTACTTTACTGTAGAGCTCCATGTCGCTATCTGTTCGTTTTGTTTTTCTTGTTTCTGTATACAACAACATTCCTTCCGGCGAAAATGATTGTTCACTTACTTCACCCGGCGATAAGGTTTCCCAATACCCCATTGTGGTGTCTCTTTTTTCGGTGGTTAATATTTTTTTAATATTCCCCTTAAATTTCCAATATTTTGCAGAGAGCCCTCCAGTCATTTTATCAGTGGCAAATAATAAATCTATGCGATTGCAAGGGCATAAATTTGCCTGAGCAGGTACAGCTATGGTATCGAATGTGCTCTTTAGTATACCTGGTTGTTGATTTATTGGTGCAAATGTTTTTGGTGCTGGCACCGAAAAAAAGATAGAGTCTTTTTCACGTTCTGTTGGCTCAGCCGATTTTATTTCATCTATTGTTTTGGGTTGTAGCAACACCACTGGTGGTTTCCGCCTCTTCTTTTGTGCCTCACATTCTAATACAAAAAACAGGCTAAGGAGTATTATTAAGAATGGTTTCATTGTTTTTCTTATAAATAAAGATGTGCTATAAACTATTTTTTTGTGGTAAAGAAGCTATAAGAGTGCTGGAGTCATTATACATACTCTTACATTTTTAATTGGTCAAAAAAGAAAACCATCACTAGAATTATTACTGCCGATACTCAACTCATAATGTTCGTTTTGGATCATCTATATAGTTATCTGGTGTATAGGTTACCCTTGCAAAATTTTTTGTAATGAGCTCGGTGTCAATAATTTTACCACTTTCAAATTTCAATATCTTGTTGCGCCAGATTTCGTTCTTTCGATAAAATTGCCCGTCAATTTGTAAAAATTGATGTTCTTTCTCCATTACATGATAGGCATAGTCAAGTTCTGTATCAATGCGAAGCTCTCCTTCTAAACATTTATCTGTAAACCAAAGGTTTATTTGAAAAGTATGTTCCGTATTGTTTGTAAATTGATAATCCCGATAATTATAAAAAACGGTAGCGCCACTACCAAAAGGTAAAACCCGACCATCATCTGGAAAAGGATCAAATGAATGATGGTAACGTTCTGTAACTGTTAATGGGCTATGAATAACCAGCCAATGAATTAAGTTTGAAATTTGACAAATCCCACCACCGATACCTGCTCTGGCTTCTCCAAATGTTAATTCCATCCCGAGTAAATAGCCTTTTCCTTTTGTAGGCAAACCAACAAGTTTACAAAATGAAAAGGTTTCTCCGGGTTTTATAACAATTCCGTTTATGCGCTGTGTTGCAATTCTTAGATTTGTGACTTTGTTGATTTGTAGCTGTTCATTATTCTTTCCAAGTTTTTTCAGTAAAACCGATTGGTGTTTCTTAATTCTAAAATCAAGCTTATTTGTTATCCGCTTTTTTGAATATTTTTTGTTATCAAAAATCCATTCTAAATTTCGTTTTATCCTTCTTGTCCAAACGGCTAAAAAATATAAATAAGGATGTTGTTGACTTAGTAGCTTTCTTTGCTTCACGATTCTATTTAAAATGACATAATTTAATTATTTTCAGGTGCCGCTTTTACTTCTGCAGGTAATTGATAAATTTCATTGGCTATCAGTTTGCCGACTTTGTTATATACCAAAATCCGCTTTTCACCATTGATGGTTTTGGCAATGGTTTTCTTTTGCAATACGCCTTTTTCAAAATATTCTACGACTTCGTTCTTGTCTTTATCATTATATTCTCTTGTGCTCAGCTTGCCTTTGATATAATTATCTACAATCTGCACATTGTTTTTAGTGTATTGTTTGTTGTTTAATGTTCCATCTTCATTGTATGCTTCATATATACCCTGTCCGTTTTTGGATTTTTTATTACCATTTTCATAATATTGAGTATCAGTTCCGTTAATGTTATTTTCTACCTGTCTCAATGTGCCACTTTTGTAATAGCTTTTTCTGACACCGTTGAGGTAATGTTTCTTTTTTACCAACGAGACCCACCCTTCAGTTTTTAAAATTCCTTTATCATCATATTCTTTGAAATAGGCAGCAGAATCGTTTCGATAACATTTGAGAAAAAGTCGTTTATCTTCATATATGTTATACGCCATGATGTAGGATTTTACTACGGTATAAACGGTACTGTCATTGTGTTTGACTTCCGTGACCGTTCCATTAAGAAGTCCATTACTACTGGTAATTTCAGTTGTATAAGCTGCGTTGACAAACCAATAATTTCCGTTTTTCAACTGTACAGGTTGATTAGTTTTGGTAGACAAAATTTTTACTTTTTCAAGAAATTTTATTTCGCCTTTAGGCAATAGTACGGCTAAACTATTGGCAGCTTGTTGTGCATTAACAAAAAAAGGAAACGCAATGCTAAAAAGCATTATTATGAAGCTTGATTGTATAGTATTATTCTTCATCTTGATTATGAATATATCTTTTTGGTTTATTAATAAATTTATTTCAAATAAATAAACAATATTGTATTCTGTTTTTGCAAAGTTTCCTACCCACCATCATACTCCGATATTTTAAATTTCACATAAAGCATTATCTTATTGTTTTCTGATTGCAGTTTTATTTCATTGTTTTTTCTGTCCTGAAAGCCTCGTCCCATCTGCAATTCATTGTAGAGCATAATGGGCTGAAAACGGGTAACAATTTTATCGTTTTCTATTATAATGAGTTGTATGGAATCCTTTATGATGTCTTTGGGGAAAGCAAAATTTTGAGCATCGGCAATAGAAATTTCTTCCAAAGCTGGCGATAGTTGCGGATGAAAAGTACCAGAGTACTGCGCATATACAATGGAATCTTTGAGGTTGAGCCATTGCATTTTGCAGCTGCGTTTCAATGAATCTTTATAGAAGTCAAAGTCTCCATTCGGTGACCAATATTTATTATTTTTTTTTGCTGCAAACATCGCTTTCTCACCTAATGCCTCCAAAGAGTCCACCATAGCCTGATTGTAATAATCATTTTTATACAGTTTCATGCTTTCCCCTTTTGCTGAAGTAAATGATCCGCCTTTTTTATATTCGTTCCATTCGTCCCAAATGACTGGCCAGATTACTTTTCCAATAAAGGCCAGCGACAACACGATGAAAAACGCAATACCCGAAAACAGGAATCCATTGAGTAGTTTCTGTGTTTTCTTTTCCATTAATAATCGTAATTATAGGTTAAACTGAGGTAAACCATCATCTTGCCATCGGTTGAAAGCTGTTTGACTTCTACATTTTTTATATTTTGATAACCGGTTTCATTTTGCTTATCTGCATAATCAATAAAACGAAATTTCGGAAAACGGGAAAGTTCTTTATTGTCCTTACTAAAAACCAGATAAAAATCCTTATCGGTTTTATCCATTGGAATATCAGGGCTGTCATTAAGCGTAACGGATCGTGGCGTTTGGGTTTCGATGTTGTTTAATGATTGGGAAACCTGGTACGCAATGGTATCCGCTGCAGCAACGAGTTTGAATTGAAAAGGATGTTCTGAAATATTTCCAGCCATTACTTCCAGCTCGGTAGGGTCTGTTTTTAAATTTTTATGATGCTCATTAACGTACATTTTTATTTGGGAAACCTTCACCGAATAAGCAGTTGTTTCCTGTTCCTTTTTCTGTGTCATCTCTTTTATTCTTGGGATGATTTCTTTGGAAATAATCATGTAAAAAAATCCGATGAAAAAGATAATTCCTAAAAACAGAAAGGTATGCAGCAGGTATTTGTTGAGCTTTGTCATAAATTAAAATTTCCGTGCCAGAAAGTTAGTATGAAAGTTGAATAAGCGTGAAACCGTTTACAATTCGTAGGGGTTAGTTTACGATTCGCTTGAAAAAAGGAATGAGACCTATAAGGTTTTTAAAACCTTATAGGTCGATCTATCTGACAAGCCTGCCAGGCTTAGTATTAGTTGTTCTAGAAATTTATTTTCCCTTCGGGATCAAGCCGTTCAGTATCTTTTGCATTTCCGATTTGTATGCACTGTTTTCTGTCATCCCATTATGTCCTTGTCCATTAAGCGTAATTAACGTATCCTGCTTTTTAAATGCTTCTTTTAGTTTTAGAGATGAGCCGTAATAGATGACTTCATCTTCTTTACCATGAAAGATAACAATGGGCATTTTACAATTCCTGATGTAAATATTGGTTTCAAACTTATATTTCAGAATGAAAGTAGGAATAATCGGATAGGTATGTCGCATCATATCCCTGAGGCTATAATAAGGTGCCTGCAGTATTAGTAATTTCGGGTTATTGGTTGATGCAATTTTTGATGCAAGCCCTGTTCCTATTGAATAGCCTAACACTATAATTTTGTTTTCGCTGTATTTTTTCTTCAATTCATTATAAACGGTTTGTATATCCTGAAAAAGTTGTGCTTGTCCGTTTATCGAGCCCTCACTCTTTCCATAACCTCTATAATCCAATATAAAAATATCATAATTCAGATCTGTATACGTTTTTGCTACATCTCCCCAGGAACTTAATGAACCCGCATTTCCATGCAGATAAAATATTAATCCTTTTGAGCTATCAGATTTAAATAAAACCCCATTCAGTAGTTTATTGTCATCTGTCTTAATATGGAGCTCTTCAAATTTTTGGTCAAAACCAAACTTAAAATTCTTGTCTAGTTTATCAGGAAAGAAAATCAATTTTTCCTGAAAGAAAAATAACAGTCCGCATATAGTGATATAAAGGATAAATAGAATTTTTAATATTTTAAAAAGCGTTTTTTTCATATCTCATTTATTTCCAATTGTTGTTGTCTGCAAACTGAAAATCTTCTGAAACTTTCAGGTTAAAATTGCCATCTTTCATCTTTTCGCAAAAATCGTATATTTTGCTGACATAGTAATATTACTTATCTTCCTGCAGTGCCAGGTTAATTATGTTTGTAATCTCCAGGATTGGTTTTCTTTAAAAATTCTTCTTCTTTTATGTTTTCAAATATCTTTTTCTCTTCATTCCATAGGTAGGCCTTATCATAAATTTTATCATCGTCCGGATTTTCTTTGCATATACCCGGAATAAATAATCGGCTATCAGGCTGGCATATTGCTCTGCGGGAATTGATGTTTTTTTAATTAAAATTGATCTGCTCTTTATTCAGGCTATCCTGCTGTTTGACAATCCGTATCTCATTAATACTATCGAGCACATGCAATTCGGCATCAAATTGCTTTTTCCAGTCTTTGCCATGTACCTTTTCCATTTCCCGGAAATAGCGTTGGTTCTGATAAGCATATCTTGCTTTTAGCAATTCTTCTGCCGGACCAATCTCACAACCAGCATCAATGCGCTGATAACGGAGCTTGTATTTTTTCACCAAAGTATCAATGCCATCATAAGTGCCCTGTGGGGGCAATTCTCCTAAACGGTAATTACCCATAACAGGCTCGTATCTATTTGGGATTTAGCTGTTGTCGGTTGCTTTTGGCTGCCTGGTTTATTGTTGCAGGCCATAAGTAAACTCATTATAAAACCGGAAATCAGAAGTGTATTTTTCATTTTTAATATTATATTTTTCATACCACAATTGCCTATCCCGCAATATCAATGCGCCTTAATACCAAATATTTGCCATCAACAACATTAAAGGTGTAAATGATGTTGTGTTCCCCTTCGCTGATTTCGTTCATTTCAAAATCGGTACCGTTATTATGATAAGCAATATTTAGTACAAGATTTTTATCCTCCTCATAATAATCGGCATACATCAAAAAAGATTGGTCTTCATCGGCAAATTCTGGTGTTTCGGTTTGGAGGTTATTGTATAGCTCTGCCGATTTTACTTTCAACAAACATTTGGTGAAATCTTTATTAAAAATGCGGACATAATATTTATCGAAATCTTCTTCATAAAACAAATCAGGATTAGCGAATAGCGTTTTTCTTTTCTTTGCTTCGGGGGGACTTAAATTACATAAATGCCAAATCGTTCCACCTTCATCTGCAAGGGGAAAGTTGAAATAGGTTTTAAGTTTTTTTAGATCCTTATTATAAACCGCTTGTCTGAAATTCTTAAAATCATTTAACCAGGTTTTTACTTCCTCATACCTGCTTGTACTATCTGCAATTGGCGTTTCAATACTTTTACCTCTTACAACGGTGTCTTGTTTTTCTCCCTGTTTTAACCTGGTGTTCTGACAAGATGAAAGGAAGAGTAAATAACCAGCGAGTAAATATATTTTATTCATAATTATCGAGGTTTATTCCATCCATATTTTAGATTCTAAATCATTCTGACTGTATTTTCCCCATAAATGCAATTTGCCGTTTATATCTAAATAACCGTAGTTTTTGCAAACTAAATCATAAATATTACTGTCTCCTCCGGGATGGCTGGGTTCTGCACAGCCTACTATTTTTACTTCACATTTATTACCTATTACGGCTTTATCCTGATAGAAATCTGTTGCATAATCGTAGATAGGCTTTACGATTATTTGTCCTCTATCATTTGCAAAGCCTATCTTTTTAGAACCATCGGTAATGCGTATCATTTTACAATTTAAGGCATCGGGCAAAGTAGCATCTCCATTTTTATCGTATACCTCAAAAATTATCTTCTTATTTTTATCAATGGCCCAAAAACCTTTTTTGTGTTTAAACTTTACAATGGCAAAATGCATCATGGTATCGGTATAACATTTTTCATATTGATCACTATCCAATTGCATAACAATCTGTCCTTGTGTATTTATAAAAACATACTTGCTTTTGCTATTCTTTTGTTCTTTTGCCACCCAAAAATCGTTAGGCTTTTGTGCAGAAGTGCAGGCAGAACAAAAAAATAAGACAAGGATAAAAAGTAGTTTGGTGTTTGTTTTTTCCATTTTTCTATATTTTATATCTACCATCCTGTTGCCAATAAATTCCGGGCTGCTTTTACACTGCATTTCTGATACTTTGCGTATGCCTGCGCTGCTTTGTTCCTCACTTCTTCATTACTCCCTCCGTTGATATAACTGCCCAAAGCATCGTGCAAAGTATAAGCTTCCGGGCACATCAGATTGGTTGTCCATACCATTGGGTTGGCTTTTGTAGCTTGTAAGTACGGCGCAAAATATTTTTTGCTGATGCAGGCTAAAATAATAGCGTCACGTTTTTTGCCATCAGCATTGGCAAAAGTTTGGGTTAATTGAAAATCCATTAATCCATCGTGTCCAATGTAGGCTACCATTTTGGCATTGCCGTTTATACCAATGGCAGTCTTATTTATCCTAACCGTATCTTTTAGCTGTCCTGCCGTACTATACAAGAAATCGGTAGTGGTTTGTTTAATGTATTGCCCATCATAAGCATCGGCTACTAAATAATAATTCCTGGCAGTGTGTTTAAAAACCAGGCGCTCCATCCGTATTTTATCAAGCTTTTGTGTTTTGATAAGCTTCCATTCCCTGCTTTTTTTAAAGTAGGTACGGATGCCGTTGGCACAACCCCAATAGAGGTTATTATTGGGATCTTGCCCATTGCCAATGGCTGCCGGAACAGGTACTATACCTTGATATTTATTATCGCAAAGCGCCACAAATACATGTATGGTTTGGGTTGAGGTATCGTATTGAGATACTTTTGGCATTGTGTTTTTTGGTGTTGCGGACGGTTTGGTTTGCCCATTACAACTTGTGGTACTGTATACAATTGCTATGTAAAGAAATGCGTGTTTAAGATTTATCATATTTCTATTTTTTTTATTATTTGAGGTATTTAAGTTTTTGGTGCTCTTCGCAGTGAGTGCTATTAACAATGCTTTTTTGAAAATTTAAACAGGCTCTGAGTTTCATTTCATTTATCGGCTTTTGCCTCGGTTAAAAAATTGTTCAATTTTTTCCTTAATTCTTCTCCGTTATCCGAATTGGAATACCAATTATAATTGTCAATCAAATCGGCCATTGTATTATAGCTTTTATTGTTAGCATAAAGCGTTTCAAGAGCACTTTTGATTTTCCATTCGTTTCCCCTTAAATCGGAAATTTGCTCTTCTATAAACTTTATTAAAAAAGCATCTGTCTCTTTTGCAAAATCTTTGTAAAACAGGTGTACCAATTCGGTCCGAATTGCCAATTGATAGCCAGTTGTATCACTAAAAATTATTTCTTTTAATTTTTTTCTTTGTAATGGCGCCAAGATATTGTTGGTATCAATTACCGATTTTTGCTTGTAAAATCGCATAAATACAGATGTGGTATCCAAATCGTAAATGGGTAATATTCTATAGTAAGAATCCGTTTTACTGTTTTCGAGTATCCAATCTACCGTTGCGCTGAATTTCTGTTTTGTGTCTTTAATCTTTTTTATAGACAACAGCCTTGGGATAGCTTTTTTCAACAAATCATAATCTGCTGATTGGTATTGCTTGCTGTATAAAGTTTGATAAATCTTACCCGTTTTCTTTAAGAAATAAAGGTTATAATATTCCCTATGAGGTTCTATAGACTCTACAGGTTCAGGTCTACGGATAATAAAATCGACAACAGTACTATCTTTAACGATAATATTTTTTAGCAAATTTTTAGTTAAGGGTGTTTTTAACCATTCGGCAATGCTGATGTTGGTTTGTTGTTTTTTACTTTCGTAATAATCGCTCAAAAACTTATTTTGCTCTATAGTTTTGCTTTCCTGCGCTACCACAATGGCATCGCTGTATAAAATAAGAGAGCGAAGCGATTGTGCTTTGCTTTGATGGGTGTTTACCAAAAAAAACAAAATAAGAAAGTATAAAAGATTTAATTTTTGCATGGTTTTGTTTGGTTTTGTTCAAGATGTTGTATAGACAGTTATTCCATAAAAAGGCAGTTATATTTTGTGATTGTATAGAAGATTAAAATTTTGACAACAATTTTGTTTTTAACCATTATTTCGACCTGAGCAATTTTATTGCGAAATGTTATTGGCCTGTTGCGCATAAATGCAACAGCGAAGCACAAACAACAGCCTAATGAGGTATGGAATCATATATGTGATATTTTAATAGCTCAAATGTATACTTATAGGAAGTTTTGCAGAAAATCATTTACAATTCGCAGGGATTGGTTTACGATTCGTTTAGAAAGAGTGGAAAAAGATGGAAAGTAAAAAGTGGAAAGCATTTCGTTTTAAAAACTGTGCTTCCATGTTTACCCAGCTTTCAAATCAATTTTTATCTTCTATCAACTTAGGGAATCTATCGTAATATTCAATACCTAAAAACCCTCTTTTAAAGGTTTTTTCAATTATCTTCTTTGGCAAATAGATTAAATACAATACTGTTAATAGGTTAATCCTGATTTTTTTGGTACTTCTTTTCAAAAACCAAAAAACAAATAACATTCTAGCTTTCGGTTGAAGATGGCACTTTTGTAAATCGACTTGTAATGGTGGTATTACCTATTATTCTTGCCTGGTTGATCCGTATTTGCAATAAATTTATAACATACAGTTTTGTAAAAACAAAGGCCATAATCAGAAAGCCCATGCTTTTTAACACAAAACCTAACAGGGTAGTTTGCTTTGAAATCAGGTCCATAGTATTTGATACATACAGCCTATCAACAACAAAGGGGACTGAAACAGCCCCCTTGTTGATTAAAAAACACTAACGATTAAAATCTGTAACCTATTCCCAAGTTGGCACGGATACCTGCCCAAGGGCCATTAAATTTCACAGTCGCACCATTTCCATCAACCGTTGAAGTCATTTTTCCTAGTGGCAAATCAATACCATCTAATTCTTCCTTTAAAGATTGTTGTTCTTCAGCATTTAGTGATTTCTTTCCCGAAATTTTTCCATTTGAAAAACCATATTGAGGACCAAAAATAGACCAGTCGAAATATACTTTATTTGCTATACGCCATTGTGCACCAATTAACACACCACCGGTAAATGTAGTTAAGTTTCCTTTTAAAGGAATATATTCCGTTGTATTATCTACATCATAAGCATAATCAATAGATGCATTATAATTTGCGAACCTTACAAATGGAGCTACATAAAAGCCTTTAAATACGCCTTTACCAAAATAAAACCTTGCTTCTGGTGTTATGGCAATGTTACTGGTTTTTAAACTTGCAATCTGCTCATCGGCAGATTCTAAAGAAGAACTGAAAGGCAATGAGCTCTTAGGCATGAAACGGAAACCAATACCAACCGTCATTTTTTTCTGTAACGCACGCTCATATTGAGCTGAGAACGATTTAAATAAAAATGAACCGAAGTTGAGCTTTACCATGTTTACGCCATCATCTTCTGAACCAAAATTTTGGGCGGATGCCTGCAAGGCAAAAAGGCTTATCATTAAGCCTAAACTAAGTTTTTTTGTAAAATTTAATTTCATAATAATTTGTTTGTTTTAGATCGCATGACCAAAATCAGGCCAAAAAACACAACAAGCTGAAATACAATAAATTATAAATAATATATTTTAATTTAAAGATTGATAATGGGCATTTTTTTTCCTATATGGGAAAAAAGCACCTCACTATTCTTACACAAAAGGCCTAATATTAGAGAAATTAAAGTAACATACCCATTACATTATAATAACCAATTTTATACTTCCTAGTGATCTTTTTGGCACTTTAATTTAAGTCACGCTTCAGAAATCACCGAAATAAAAAAGCCGTAGCGATTAAGCTACGGCCAAAATGATAAGACTTTTTAAGTCTGTTATTTCTATATTAAACTTTAGGCATAAGCAACCGCATCTCTCGATGCCAGCTTGGTTGTTCCCATCAAGTATTCATCCACTTTACGAGCAGCTTCTCTACCCTCCGATATGGCCCAAACCACCAATGATTGTCCACGACGAACATCACCGGCAGCAAAAATCTTAGCGATATTGGTTTGATAGTTATGTTCAGAAGCTTTCACATTACCCCGATTATCTAATTCTACACCCAAATTTTCTATTAATCCTTCTTTTTGAGGATGTAGGAAACCCATAGCCAGTAAAACCAATTCGCAAGGCAAATCTCTTTCAGTACCCGCAACTTCCTTAAAGGTAACCGGTCTGCCATTGGCATCTACTTCCCATTCTACATCAACTACCTTTAGAGCTTTTAAATTACCTTTTTCATCGGCAATAAAGCTTTTGGTGTTAACAGACCATGCTCTTTGGGCACCTTCCTCATGTGAGGAGGTATTTTTCAAAAGCATTGGATAAGTTGGCCATGGCATATTGGAATTACGTGCCTGTGGCGGCATAGGCATAATCTCAAATTGGGTAACCGATTTCGCACCATGACGATTAGAAGTTCCAATACAATCAGAACCTGTATCGCCACCGCCAATTACAATTACATTTTTGCCTGTTGCCATAATGTCTTCAGCATCTACTTTCCTGTTGGCCACACGTTTATTTTGTTGTTTAAGAAAATCCATTGCAAAATGAACCCCTTTAGCTGAACGGCCCTCAATAGGTAAATCGCGTGGAATAGTTGAACCACCTGCTAAAACCAATGCCTGGTAATCTCTTAACAAAGTGCTGATCTCTACATTTTCACCCACGTTGGCATTGCACTTAAATACAATACCTTCTTCTTTCATTAAATCGATACGGCGGTCAACCACATTTTTTTGCAGTTTAAAATCCGGAATACCGTATCTCAATAAACCTCCGGGTGCATCATCACGTTCGAAAACAACCACTTCATGTCCTGCTTTATTGAGTTGAGCAGCGGCGGCTAATCCTGCTGGTCCTGAACCAATTATGGCTACTTTTTTACCGGTTCTGATTAATGGTGCTTTAGCTTTAACATATCCTTTTTCGAAAGCAATTTCTATAATATGCTTTTCGATTTCCTCTATTGAAACTGGCGGACGGTTAATGCCCAACACACAGGCAGATTCGCATGGTGCAGGACAAATTCTGCCTGTAAATTCAGGAAAATTATTTGTACTTAATAAAATATTTGCAGCTTGCTCCCATTTGCCTTGATAAACGGCATCATTAAATTCAGGTATTACGTTACCCAAAGGGCATCCCGATTGACAAAACGGAACTCCACAATCCATACAGCGTGCCGCTTGCCTGTTTAATTCATCTGAAGGCAAGTCATTTAAAAACTCCCCATAATGTTTCACACGTTTAGCTACCTCTTCTCTACCCGGTGCAACCCTATCATATTCTTGAAATCCTGTTACTTTTCCCATTGCTTAGTGTGTTTTTACTTGTGTGCTACGTTTGTTTAATACTGCTTTATATTCTTTAGGGAATACTTTTACAAAATGTGCCGATTGTGTTTTCCAATCACTTAAGATAAACTCTGCTACTTTACTATCTGTTAAACGAATATGAGATTTAAGCAGAGCCAGAATTCGTTCTTCATCTTCAGCTAATAATGGATCTAAATCAACCATTTCCTTGTTACATTTACGGGCAAAAGTTCTATTTACGTCGTACACCCAGGCAATACCACCACTCATACCAGCAGCGAAATTACTTCCGGTATCACCAAGGATCAGTACTTCTCCTCCGGTCATATATTCGCAACCGTGATCACCAACACCTTCTACAACTGCAGTAGCGCCAGAGTTACGAACAGCAAAACGCTCGCCTGCTTGTCCTCGTGCAAAAAGCTCGCCTGATGTTGCTCCATAAAGTGCTACGTTACCAATGATGATATTTTGCTCCGGTACATAGGTTACATTTGAGAAAGGATATATAACCAATCGACCACCTGATAAACCTTTACCAACATAATCGTTAGCCTCACCTTCTAATGATAAAGTTACACCTCTCGTACTGAAAGCTCCGAAACTTTGTCCAGCAGAACCATTAAATTTGAAGTTTATAGTATCTGGCGGTAGCCCCATTCCTAAATGTACTTTAGATATCTCGTTAGATAACATCGTACCAATAGCACGATCTGTATTTTTAACATCAAAACTTGCAAATACAGGTTCATTATTTTCTATAGCCAGTTTTGCTGCAGAAATTAACTGATGATCCAGTACATGCTCTAATCCATGATCCTGTTGTTCAGTATTGTAATGCGGTAAACCATTATCTTCAGCTTTATAAAGAATACCTGATAAATCGATATATTTCAATTTCCAATCCTCAGGTGCCAAATCACGTACTTTTAAAACATCTGCCTGACCGATCATTTCATGAATAGTTCTGAAACCCAATTCGGCCATCACTTCACGTAATTCTTCAGCAAGGAAATAGAATAAATTAACCACATGGTCGGGATCTCCGGTAAATAACTTTCTTAATTCGGGATCCTGTGTAGCCACACCTACCGGGCAAGTATTTAAATGGCATTTGCGCATCATGATACAACCCGAAGTAACTAAGGCTGCTGTTGCTACACCCCATTCTTCTGCACCTAATAGTGCCGCAATTGCAATATCTCTTCCGGTTTTTAACTGGCCGTCTGTTTGTAAAACAATGCGATTACGTAAACGATTTTTAACCAAAGTTTGGTGTGCCTCTGCCAAGCCAAGTTCCCAAGGCAAACCGGCATGTTGTATAGAAGTTAAAGGCGAAGCACCAGTTCCTCCATCAAAACCAGACACTAAAATAACATCAGCATGTGCCTTTGCAACACCCGCCGCAATTGTTCCTACGCCTGCTTTAGAAACCAATTTAACATTGATCCTGGCCGCACGGTTGGCGTTTTTCAAATCGAAAATCAGCTGAGCCAAATCTTCAATAGAATAAATATCATGGTGTGGTGGTGGAGAAATTAAACCAACCCCTGGTGTAGAGTGACGAACTTTTGCGATCCAATCATCTACTTTATGGCCCGGTAACTGTCCACCTTCACCCGGTTTTGCTCCCTGAGCCATTTTAATCTGTAATTCATCAGCGTTGGTTAAATAATAGCTGGTTACACCAAAACGGGCAGATGCAACTTGTTTAATCGCCGAACGCATACTATCGCCATTTGGCAATTTGGTATAACGCATTTCATCTTCTCCGCCTTCTCCGGTATTACTTTTTCCACCAATTCTATTCATCGCAATGGCTAATGTAGAATGTGCTTCGTGAGAAATTGAACCAAAAGACATTGCTCCGGTTGCAAATCTTTTTAAGATAGATTCTGTTGATTCAACCTCATTCAATGGTACAGATGGACGATTGTAATTAAATTCAAACAAACCACGAATGGTATAAGCTTGCTGGGTTTGTTCATTTATAAGCTTAGAATATTGTTTAAAGATACCGTAATCATTTTTGCGCGTTGCATTTTGTAATAAATGGATGGTTTGAGGATTGAACAAATGCTGTTCACCTCTTCTACGCCATTTATAGGTTCCACCTGCAGGCAATACGCTTTCTGTTTGGGTTTCCTGACCAAAACTGCGACGATGTTTGATTAACGTTTCGTATGCAATTTCATCCAATCCCAATCCACCTATGCGAGATACCGCACCAGTGAAATAAGTATTTACAACTTGTTTATTTAAGCCTAAAATTTCAAAGATCTGTGCACCGTGGTATGATTGCAAAGTTGAAATTCCCATTTTTGAGAAAATCTTCAGCAAACCACTATTTACAGCATAAATGTAGTTTTTAGTTAATTGTTCAATAGATAAACCAGATTCTTCCTTGAAATTGTTAATGGTCTCTAAAGCTAAATAAGGATTTACAGCAGTTGCTCCAAAACCCAATAATGTTGCGAAGTGATGAACTTCCCAAACATCGCCAGCTTCTACCACAATACCCACAGCACCACGATAACCTTTACGTATTAAATGATGATGCACTGCAGAAACTGCCAGTAAAGAAGGTATGGCAGCATGTTCAGAATCTATTGCCCGATCTGAAAGTACAATAACCTGGAAACCATCTTCTACAGCATCAACCGCATAACGACAAAGACGATCTAAAGCTTTTGCCATTGAACCCGGCTTATCGTTTGCTCTGAAATACATTTGCAAAGTTTTCGCCTGGAAAACCCCTGTGTCGATACTTCTTAGCTTTTCTAATTCCTGGTTGGTTAAAATTGGATGCTTAATACCTACACAATGACATTGCATCGGACTCTCTTCCAGCAAGTTACCATTATTCCCCATAAAACCAGCCAAGCTCATTACTACTTTTTCACGAATCGGATCGATAGGTGGATTGGTAACCTGGGCAAATAACTGTTTAAAATATGAAGACAAATGTTGTGGCTGTTTGGAAAGAATGGCTAATGGTGTATCTGTTCCCATCGAACCAATAGGTTCTTTACCTTCCAGCGCCATTGGTTTAAGCAAAAGTTCAACATCTTCCCTGCTATAACCAAAAACCTGCTGATATTTAAATACCGATTCAGGAGAAAGCCCGGTAAACATTAAACGAGGTTTAGGTAATTCTTCCAAGCGGATCTGATATTTATTTAACCAATCCGAATAAGGGCTTTTACCACAAACCTGTTGTTTTATTTCCTGATCACTTATAATTCTACCCTGCTCCATGTCTACAACAAACATTTTGCCTGGTGTTAAACGACCCTTTTCAATAATGGTACTTTGATCAATAGCTAGAGCTCCTGCTTCTGATGCCATAATTACGCGATCATCAGAAGTAATGGCATAACGAGACGGACGCAAACCATTACGATCAAGCGTAGCCCCGATTAATTTTCCATCAGTAAATGCAATTGCCGCAGGACCATCCCATGGCTCCATCAATGTGGCATGGAATTCATAGAAAGCTTTTTTAACCGGATCCATATCCTCATTACCATCCCAAGCTTCCGGAACCAGCATCATTAAAACATGAGGCAATGTTCTTCCTGCATGAAGTAACAATTCAATAACATTATCCAAACATCCTGAATCAGAGTTAGTTTCATCAATAACCGGCAATAGCATATCCAGTTCTTCAGGGGTAAAATAGCTTGAGGCAAAAGATTTTACACCTGCCCTAAACCAGTTTAAGTTTCCCTGTAATGTATTGATCTCTCCATTATGCGCAATGAAACGGAAAGGTTGAGCCAGACGCCACGATGGAAAAGTATTGGTAGCAAAACGAGAGTGCACCAAACCTAAAGCAGAAACCATCCGCTTATCACTTAATTCGGTAAAATAGGTTCTTACCTGTAATGAAGTAAGCTGACCTTTATAAATGATGGTTTGCGCAGAAAGCGAAACGATATAAAAATCTTTGCCACCATGCACGGTATTGTGAATGGTTTTGATCAGGTAATTTTTGAATACATATAATTTTCGTTCAAAATCTGCACCTGGAGCAATTGCATAAGGACGAGCAATGAAAACCTGTTCAATTTCCGGTTCTACAGAAAGCGCTGTGCTACCTATATCAGTAGTATTCACATCAACTTTCCTGAACCCTAAAATCTCCAGACCTAATTTCTCAGCAGCACGATAAATTAATTCTCTGCATTCCTCTCTCGATCTTAAGTCTTTAGGCATAAACAGCATACCAACCCCGTAATTATCAGTTTCTGGTAAGCTAAAGCCTGCTTTAAGGCATTCATCATAAAAGAATTCATGTGGAATCTGCAACATAATACCAGCTCCGTCACCGGTATTTGGTTCAGCACCACAAGCCCCCCTATGATCTAAGTTTTCTAAAATGGTAAGCGCATCTGAAATAATTTGATGAGATTTTCGCCCTTTCACATGCGCTACAAACCCAATGCCGCAGGCATCGTGTTCAAATTGCGCATCATACAATCCACTGTTTGGTGTCATTTTTTGCTCGTTAGTTGTTAGTGTATAGGAAACACTAAGTTACAAAAAATACACATCAAATTACAGAGTTGCTATAATTTTTTGAAAAATTTTAGTTTTTAAACAAAAAAACAACTTAAAATTAAAATATCAACAACAAAAACACTAAATAAATACAAATATAACAAACCAACAAACGCCCAAATTAATGGTTAGCAAATTTTGAAAGCGTCAGATTTTAGATTTACTTGTAAATATTATACTCATATATAAAATTTTATTAAACAAATCATGTAATTAAACAAAATCAAAATTAAGTCCATATCCAGGGTATTTCTGTGCTCAAAAAAATATATTAATTTATTAATCAGTCATATAGCTTTAATACTGTAAAAATTAGGAAAATGCATTTTGTTAAACGGCTAGTTTTACTACCTTTGTGCCGGGCAAGTCTTTTACGACCAGCTCCCTTTGAACTCCCCCAGGGTGGGAACGCAGCAAGGGTAGAAGGTTGTAGCGGTGCGATAAGAGGTGCTTGCCCTTTTTTTTACCCCCTAACCCCCTGAAGGGGGGATATTAAATTCTTCAGGGTTTTGATACAGAACCTAATAATCATTTAAGAATTTATAAAACATGAAATTTTTTATTGACACAGCCAATCTTGATCAAATAAGAGAGGCACACGATCTTGGTATTTTAGATGGTGTAACTACCAATCCCAGCTTAATGGCTAAGGAAGGTATTACCGGAGATCAAAATGTAATTAATCATTATAAAGCCATTTGCGACATCGTTGAGGATAATGTTAGCGCAGAGGTTATTGCAACCACTTTTGATGAAATTGTTAAGGAAGGTGAAGCTCTGGCAGCTTTAAATCCTAAAATTGTTGTTAAAGTTCCGATGATCAAAGATGGCGTTAAGGCTATTAAATATTTCTCATCAAAAGGCATTAAAACCAATTGTACTTTAATTTTTTCGGCTGGACAGGCCCTATTGGCTGCCAAAGCTGGTGCAACTTATGTTTCTCCATTTCTAGGTCGTTTGGATGATATTTCAAGTGATGGTTTGGTTTTGATCGAAGATATCAGAACTATTTTTGATAACTATGGTTATGAAACTCAAATTTTAGCAGCATCCATCCGTGGCCCTTTACACATTGTTAACTGTGCTAAATTAGGTGCCGATGTAATTACTGCTCCTTTGGCAGCAATTGTTGGTTTACTGAAACATCCATTAACAGATACCGGATTGGCTACTTTCCTGGCTGACCACGCTAAAGCGAATGGTAAATAATTTTACTGGAATGGGAAAATGGAAAATAGGTAATAGGTATTTCAGGTAGTCGCCTATTCCCTATTCCCTATTTCCTATTCTCTATTACCTGTTCTCTATCATTTCTATTACCTATCCCCATCCAACACCTCTTTAATTTTATCGTAATCAATCTGTTCATCGGGTTCGATTAAAATCCCCTTCACTCCTGCCCCATTTGCCGCCTCCACATCACGAGGTTTATCGCCAATCATAACCGATTGTGCAGGATCGATATCAAACATATCTATGGCATCCAGTAACATTCCAGAAAGCGGTTTTCTGCATTTGCAATCGCCAGACACTGTTGGGTGGTGCGGACAATAATACACCGCGGCAATTTCTGCTCCTTTTTTTGTAAATGCATTTCTAAGCATTTGGTGCATAATGGCTAGTTCTTCTTCCGAGTATCTTTTTAAAGCAATACCGCCCTGGTTGGTAATTACGATCAACAGGTAATCTTCGTCAAACAATTTTTTAAGAACAGGAATTTGGTATTCCAGAATCTGAAAATCTTCTACCCGGCAGATGTAATCATATATTTCGTGATTTAAAACACCATCACGGTCAAGGAAAATAGCTTTATTCATTATTATTAGATATGAGTATTGAGATTTGAGATATGAGAACAAAATCGTCAAACCTTATAATTTCCACAAAATAAGAGAAAATTAACGGCATAAAAAAGCTCAACCTGGTTTAGATTGAGCTTAATGCTTTGATCGAAATCTCTATTTCAACTTCAATCCAACCTTATGTCCCTTTACGGCGAAATACAAAATAAAAAGATAACATGGCATTACGGTAATGAAGTAGGCCAATTGAAAATCCAAATGTAAATGATCCTTTATATAAGCATACAGCAAAGGCCAGATAGCTCCTCCTGCAATACCCATAATCATAATGGCCGAACCTGTTTTGGTAAATTTACCCAAATGGCTAATACCCAGTGGAAAAATTGCCGGCCACATTAATGAATTGGCCAAACCCAACAGGGCAATAAAGATAACGGAGGTATAACCAGAGGTAAGATAAGCTGCAATGGTAAATATCAGCCCCAAAATGGCACATATTCTTAATGCAAATTGTTGGGAAATGTACTTCGGTATAGCAATAATACCAATGATATAGCCAATCAGCATACCGGACAGGGTTAATGCCGTAAAATATTTACTGATATCCGCACTAATACCCAAAGCCTTGCCGTATACACCAATAATGTCTCCCGCCATAACCTCAGCGGCTACATAAACGAAAATACAGAAAGCTCCAAGGAACAAATGTGGAAACTGGAAAATACTTTTATGATGAATAACTGTACCACTGTTAGCATCAACAACATCTTCTTCTACCTGTACTTCCGGCAAATCGGTAAACTTAATCAGCAATGCAAAAAGGCAAAAAACAATTGCCAAAACAATGTAAGGCATATTTACCCGACTTAAAACATCGTTCAATAACTGCTCTTTAACCAATCCTGTTGCTACTTCAATCTTTTTCTCAATAGCTGATGCATTTTTAAGGAATAGTGTTCCCATAATAAAAGGAACAATAATACCGGCAAATTTATTACAGATTCCGGCCATACTAATGCGTTTTGCTGCACTTTCAATCGGACCAATAATCGTTAAATAAGGGTTGGATGCTGTTTGGAGCAATGCCAAAGCTGCTCCCTGAACAAAAATTCCGGTTAAAAACAATCCAAAGGTTCGGGTTTGTGCCGCTGGAATAAATATTAATGAACCCAGCCCTAAAACAACCAAACCAAAAATTATACCATTTTTAAAGCCTATTTTCTTTAATATCCAGGATGATGGCAAGGCTAAAAAGAAGTATGCCATATACGAGGCGAAGGTGACCAAAAAGGCTTGAATATCTGATAATCCGAAAGATAGCTTGAAAAAAGGAATGAGTGTTCCGTTGGCCCAGGTTACAAATCCGAAGATGAAGAATAAGGCACAGACAATAATCAGCGGTTTAGGTCCTTTTGATTGGCTCGTAGTTGTTGTATTTGGCATTGGGCTTAGTTAAGGTATAAGGTTAAAGGTTTAGGGTTAAAGGTGCCAAACTAAACAATTAATTTATCAAATTAGAAGTCAAACGTTTGCGTGATTTTTAATTTTATATTTTCTTGAAATATGATCCTCATCAATTGGAACTCACACATCTGAATCCGGTATGCTCCAGCCCGGTATCGGTAGAGGTTTTCATTCTCGATGTAACCCGGTAACCTTTACAATAGGAAGCATTACACATAAAGGAACCTCCCCTAACTACTTTTTTGGGTACTGTTGGTTCCATTGGGTCGTAGCTATCTGATGGGCCCTGGGGATTATTTGTTATTCCGCTTAAAGTTTCATAATAATCCGGACGATACCAATCGCTGCACCATTCCCACACATTTCCGGCCATATCATACAAACCATAACCATTTGGTTTAAATTGTTTTACCGCAGCCAAACCATAAAATCCATCCCAATTTGTATTTTTCAGGGGAAAACTTCCCTGCCAGGTATTTGCCTTGCCCCTGTCTTTTTCTATATCTTCATTTCCCCAGGGATATAAGGCATTTTCCAATCCTCCACGGGCAGCATACTCCCATTCAGCTTCAGTAGGTAATCTTTTGCCTGCCCATTTACAATAGGCCATGGCATCATCCCATGAAATGTGAACCACCGGGTAATTGTCTTTCCCCCTAATATCGCTTTTTGGTCCTTGCGGATGTTTCCAATCTGCCCCCTTTACCCAGCGCCACCATTGCGATGCGTCATTTAAGGAAGTAATATGTTTAGGAGGATAAAAAACCAATGATGCGGCTACAAAAACACTATCGGGTGGTTTTGGCGTGCCCGGAGGTAGTTGTTTTTGCATTTCAGTCCAATCCGGTTTGCGTTCTGCTGTAGTTACATAATCTGTTGCCTCTACAAATTTTTTAAAACTGGCATTGGTTACTTCGGTTACATCCATCCAAAAGGCTGATAATTTGACTTTATGTTGTGGATATTCGTCTGTTCTTCCATCCTGATCAGTTGCACCCATTAAAAACTGACCTGTCTGAATATAAACCATTCCTTCATGACTGACCTTATTGGCTTTTATATGTGCTGTATCGGCAACCGTACCAAATCGATCCGGAAGTTTAGCCTCGCAAGATGCCATAGAATCTTGTTTTCTTTTCTCCTCCTGCGCTTTCTTTTGCTCAGTATTGCAGGATATAAAGAGAATGGCCAGACTGATATAAACTAAATTTTCAATTTTAGTCATTTGATATCATTTTAAAGGGTTGCAGATACAAACCTCTGAATAAATGTTTAATGTTGATTATCTGCGCTAAAAATATCAAATAACTTTAAAAATTGGGTGATGATCGGATAGTTTATATTCAGCCCAATCAATAATAGCCGAACTAAGAGCCTGTCTAAATTTTGACGAAAATTATTTCGTATGTCAGTCTGAGCTTGTCGAAGACCTTTTTTTTGATGTATTAAAAACAATCGACAAGCTCAGTGTGACAGAAATTGAGCATAAGTATTATAATTGAATAAAATTTAAACAGGCTCTAAGTATTTTAACAACACCTAGTTTTTACCTAACACTTAATTTGAATTTTATTAATACTTTCATTATGTAATTACCCCTAATAATTTATCTCCTTAACCTATCCAGCCATTAATAAAATAAAATATAGTAATTCGAAAAAATATTACACATAATATTTTATTACTTTCAGCACCGCCAAAATTATCAATTATCCAACCTGAAGCGAATATGTATAATAAAAAAAGGCTATTAAAAGTTTAAATTTATCTAATCCTTTGTTTATGCTTTTTTTTGGCTGCAAAGCGTTAAATATTTTGGGATAGGCAGGCTAATCCTGATACTACTTTATTTTTGTAGTTCCTTCAAATTATTCAGACTTGTTGTATTACCGAGATCAGATGCTTTTCGCCAATATTTTTTAGCGTTTTCTAAATCATTTAGCTTAAAATAAGCCACACCTAAATCATTTAAAACAAATTTATAATCTTCATTGGGGAGTTCTAGTTTGCTCATATACTTTTCAAATTTAGAGATTGCTTTTTGAGGGTTGTTAGATTCCAAATAAATAGTTCCCGAGTATTTTAATGCATCAATATTATCTAACTCTTCAGCTTTTTCAAAATAAACCAATGCTTCATCATACTTTTTTTGATTGAAGTATTCTATTCCCTGATTTAAAAATTTTTCATTATCTTTTTTAAACAAAAAGATATATGCCATACCAACAAGCATTACAATTACTCCCAAAATGGCGATTGATTTTCTCATATTATTATCCTAAACCCAATATCCCAAAGTACCTTATTCCATACGCTTTATAGAGGAAAGCTCTTCCAAAAGTGCCTTATGTTATAAAAACACCGTCTACATTTTTAATCTATTGTGACTCCCCAATATTCTTTGAATGTAACAATAGAAACCTACTCTAAAGAACCAAGTAAATATTTGACGGTTTTCATTCCATATTCGTAGAACTTAAGTCCATATTTGTAACCAGCTTTTTCAAATAAAAGATAGATTATGGCAAATATCGGTTCGTTAGTTGGCGAATATTAATCAGGGCATCCGGTTCCAATGCTACAGGCTTACATTTGTTTTATCTATTAATCATAAATATGAGGTGATGCGCCACCTTTACGAAAGGTAAACTAAGGTTTAAAATTTCAATGGCTTAACAGGTAATACGAGCATCACGTGATTAGACTGTTGAAAGAAAGTTTTAATTGAAAATTAAACTTTATTGCAACATTGCTCTCGTAGGAATGTTGGTCGTATTTTTAATGAGATCGATGTAAATACTACTGAGTTTACAAAAAATAAGAAATACGAATTAATGACATTATTATAAGATCTCTACGAGATATTTTGCAGATACTTAAGTACTTCTTCCCGCTTGCGGTTAGAGACCGGTATTTTTTCATCGTTTTGCATCTGTAAAAAACCTTCCCTATAATATTTTTTTACACATTGGAAATTGATCAGGTAAGACTGATGACAACGTAAAAAGCCTAAAAGGGTCAACATACTTTCATATTCTTTTAAACCTTTTGATACGAGAATTTCACGATTATTTTTGAGGTAAAAAGTTGTATAACCTTTATCGCTTTTGCAATACATAATATCTTCTATTTCAACTATTTCAATATACTCCAGACTTTTCAATGCAATACGTTTGATGCCCCCAACACCCTGTGCCAGGTAATGATTGCGGGCGATTTCCAGTTGCTGGCGATCAAAACATTCCTGTTCTCTATGGTAAAAGCATCTGTCTAACACTTCCCCTAAAGCAGTTTCATCTATAGGCTTAAGCAGGTAGCCGAAAGCACCCAGGTTGAGCGCCTGTATGGCGTACTGATCATAGGCTGTTAGGAAAATAACCTGAAAATCTTCTATTCCTATTTCTTCAAACAGGTGGAAGCTATCGCCATCCTTTAATCGAATATCGGCTAAAATAATATCGGGTTTCAATGCGGGTATTTCGCTGGCTGCTTTAGCTACTTCTCCTGCATAACCAACTACCTGCAGATAGCCAAACTTCTGTACAATTTGCAAAATGTGTTGCATTATACGTATTTCATCTTCAAGAATATAAAGTTTCATATGTATCCGTTTTAAAGCTTAATCTTTCACTAGCGGTATCATTATCTGTACAAGTACACCCTGTGCACCTGTATTTTTTTTATCCTCCACCTCAAATTTTGCCTCCTGTCCTTTGGACTTGAAAAGTACATCCAATCTTTCTTTTAGTATAACTTGAGCAAGAGACTGCTTCTTTTGCTCTGCTATTTCTTTGCGAGCCAAACCGCTGCCGTTATCATCCACAGTAATAATCAGTTGATTATTTTCAACTTTGAATGTAATAACCAAAACGCCTTTACAATGGATGCTCCTGAAACCATGTTCTATAGAATTTTCAACAAAAGGCTGTACGAGCATGGGTGGAATAAGTATATTTTCTAAAGCCAGATTTTCATCTACCGTGATCTGGTAATCGAAAAGCCCGGCAAACCGCATTTGCTGCAGCTGAAGATAATTGTGTAAAGAAGCTATTTCTTCATCCAGCTCTATAAAATCTTTCCGGTTTTGTTCCAAAACACTTCGTAATAATTTGGAAAAAGATGACAGGTAGCGTACAGATTCTTTAGTATCGCCAGAAGACACCAGTCCCTGCAGGTTGGCAATCGCATTAAAAATAAAATGTGGGTTGAGCTGTGCCTGGAGCAGTTTTTGTTCTATGTTCAAGCGTTTGTTTTCAGACTCTAACAGTTTGTTTTTTTCTTTTAACCTTTGCTGCCGGTATATGAAGTAAAAAAATGAAAGCACACTCAGGAATATCAGTAATGCCAATACAAGCGTCCATCTTTGCTGGCGGATGATCTTTTCATTAAGCTCATTACGACTATTAAGCTCTGCTATATTCCTGTCTTTTTTCTCTGCTTCATATTTTTCCTGCAATTCCGCGATTTTTACGGCTTCTATTTGTTTAATATTCCTTATTTCAATGTTATAAGCAGAATCCGCTGCCTGCAGGGCCTCCTTATATGCTCCTTTCATTTTATAAGCATCCAGGAGCCCGTTGTAATAAATGTCTTTTTGTTTTTTTCGCGACTTACTCTTTTCTACAAAAGCAATGCCTTCTTTGTAGTAATGAATAGCAGAATCGAGCTGGTGATTACGAATAAAACTAGTCGCTAAATTATTATATGCCAGACCGTTCAGGTTGTTTGTTCTCTTCAGATAATTGAGATAAGTTCTGCTACATGCAATCGCTTTGTCGTACTCCATCTGGCGAACATAGATCTGAGCTTCGTTATCATAAGTGCGGGCAATAGCAAGGCTATCGCCAATGCTTTTAGCAAGATTGCGTGCATGGGTATTGAACTGCAGCATCTTATCATAATCACCAAGCCTGGAAGCCAGTAGAAAAGAGATATCATAATACCTTTGCTTAATTACCGGGTGCGATTGATATGGATGATTTTTATAGTAGCGTTCTGCATACTCCTTTGATTCTTTTACATTATCGTTTTGATAATAAGCTTTGGCCAGTAAATCGTAAAAGAAGTATGTAATTTTACTGTGTGACCGTTCTGCCTTTTGCATCGATGACAATATCTCTTTCATCAATGCGGCTTCTACCATAACACCATTGCCAGTACTTTGATTCAGGATACTATAGGTCTTCAGCAGGCTGATATCACTGTTCTTCTGATCAGAATTCATTTTATTGAACTGGGTCATAGCACTATCCCGCTGTTTTTCCAGGTTGTACTTCTTTGCTCTGAAATAATGATAAAACGGATTGGTAGCGCTATCCGCAACATGGCTAAGTAAGCTGTCTTCCCTATAAATCGCTTTTTTATATTCGCCTGATGATAAAGTATCGAAAGAAATAATCAGGGATAGGTAATCTTTTCGGGGACTGGCATTATGAACAGTTTCCTGATCTTTTTGAGATTTTTTCTTATCCTTACATGAAGAGGTAAACAGCAGGGTTAAAATCCAAAAAATAGTAAATATGATTCTTATATTCATTGATACGAAACTATAATAAAAAAAGATTTCTGTCCATTATAATTAAGATAATATTATAAAAGCCAGCTAATAAAATAATTAACAAGGTTCTTATTAGTGGGGGCTTCTTCTTTGTCTCGGTCATTTAGTTATATACAATTTGTTTTTTATTTTTCTCCCAAAATACACACATTATACGAGCCATAAACACATAAACCAAAATTCAGTGGTTTCCGCTTCATATTCGTAGCATTTAAGCAAATATTTGTGCTTAATTTTTCAGATAAAGGTAGATTATTTCAAATATCATTTAAAAAGCGACGAATATTGGCTCATAGTCGTCAAATATCAATTCTCTGTTGTGTGATTTATTATTTAATACAAGTTTTAGCCATAGAATATATGGCCATCCTCTTATTCTGAATACATTTAATTATTTACTTTTTAAAAAAACAAAAATTATGAAACATTTATTTATCGCATTAATATGCACTATTATTGGATTTAGTGCTTCAGCTAATGATCTGGCTTCAAAAAAGGCTTTACCTGTTGTAACAAAGGTAGAGATTAAAACAATCTCAAATGGAAATACTACATACGTAACTAAAAGTAAAAACAAAAAAAGCAGGTTATTTCGTATTCAAAGGCAATATCAGTTTACCGATTTCTGCGGCGGAACGTATATAATTTATGTATCTGCGCCTAATGGTACATCATATAACTCAATGGGTGCTACTGCAATCAACGCTTTTACTAGTAATTTTGATAATAGTGGTTGTTTTCATCCGGAAAATATTTAACAATTAATCTGGCGTAACGGTATTTTTAGCCGCTGTTTTGATAACATTAAGCAGGGCATTTAAAATACATATAAGAGGATGGCTTTCCATTTCAGAATAACCCCCGGGAACTGCCCGGGGGTTTTATCAATCCATAATCAAAAGCATATGCGTTATTATATAAAACTTTTTGTGCCTGCATTATTTTTATGCCTGCTGTATTCGTTCAGCTATAAAAATACAAAAGTAACTGAGCCGCCTACAGTCATTGCGTATTACCAATTTTACCATATAAAAGACACTACCCAGCGGGGTAGAGTTTGGACAGAGGATTTTATGCTGGCCTTTAATGCAGACAAAAGCATATATACCAGCCAAACAAAGGCGAAACAGGATTCGGCCTTACAGGCAAAATTAATGGAGGCGGAAAAAAAGAATAGCGAAATTGTTGAGATGGGGCTATTTGCACCTACAACAGAAGATGATATTTATACAGACAAAAATACGCTTTATACAATTAAAAATTATAATCAGCAAAGCTATTTGATTACAGAAGTCTTGGAAAAAACCAGCTGGACCATAAGCAAGGAAACCAAACAGGTGTTGGGCTATACCTGCCAAATGGCTACTGGCATGGTTAAGGGGCGAAGGTATACTGTTTGGTTTACCACCGATATACCGGCAGGCTTTGGTCCCTGGAAATTGCAGGGGCTGCCCGGCCTTATTATAGAAGCTTACGATGACCACCACTACATTAAATTTACCTGTACCAAAGTAGTAACCAGTGGCGGTTTTCAAAACATAAAACCGATAGATTTGCCTGCAAACCCCATACCTACTACAAAAACCGAATACGAGCATATGAAAAAAGCCCTTCAAGAAGATTTGGGTACAGAGAATTTTGGAGATGGGATTACAATAGATAAGATAGCGGTTAATGGTGCTGAAGCCAAAAAATCTGGGAAAAAACTTGCCATAAACTATCCTCTGGAGTTAATACAATAAATCAATCAATAGGCTTTGTACTTAAAAAGCTTCTTATTAGGCCTGTGTCTGCTGTGGTCTGTTATTTCGGCATTGGCACAGCAGACTATAATTGTAAATGGTTATGTAAAAGATAGCCTTGCTATGCCAGTTACATTGGCTACAATTTCTATAATAGCCAAAAATGGTGCTGGCGTAGCTTTTGCCAAAACCGATGAACAGGGCTTTTTTAGCTGTACTGCACCAAACGATACTTTGGCTATAAAAGTTACCGCACTTGGCTACGAACAGTTGGTTTTGCCCCTTCCCATCAATAAGGGGCAGCCCTTCTCCATAGCCCTTAAGAAAAAGATTAATCTTTTAAGAGAAGTCAACATTACTGCCCAGAAAAAAATATCGCTTGCCAGCGACACCTTAAAATACAATGTAAAAGCATTTAAAGATCAGAACGACCGGGTAATCGCGGATTTAATAAACAGGTTGCCTGGTATACAGGTAGATGAGAAAGGCGCTATCAGTTACAATGGAAAACGTATTGCCAATGTCTATATAGATGGAGATAACCTGTTAAGTGGTAAATATAGGCTTGCGACTAATAATGTACCTGTTGGAGCGGTTGAACAGGTGGAGGTGATTGAGCGTGACCAACCCATAAAAGCATTAAATGGATACGTAGTGGCCAATAACGTTTCGCTAAACCTTAAACTTACCGATAGTGTCCGTACCATGACCATTAATACAGGCTATGTCGCTGTTGGAAATAAGGTCTATAGTGCAGAACTAAACAATCTTATTTTTCAAAAGAAAGTTAAGAGCATTAATAACCTCAAAACAAATAATATTGGGGAAAATCTGGAAAACGAAAATGCTGACATTGGTACATCATTCAATAATAATGAAATTAACCTAAAGAACCCTCAACCCTACCTCTCGATGGAGACTGGAACACTACCGGGTGTGGCAGATAAATATTATTTAATGAACAATGACAATGCAGCAAACATCAACACCTTATTTAAATTTAAAGCTGACTGGTCTTTACGCTTAAACATTTCTACCCTTCAATTAAAACGTAAATATAATTACAACAATGCGGTTAACTATTTTATAACTAATACAGATACAATAAGATACGATGAAGTACAGAATAATGTATTTAAACTAAACCAATGGCAAACTCAGGCACAAATAGAGAAAAATAGCAATTCGGTATATTTAAAGTCTATCACCAGGTTAGACCTTCCCAAATGGAATAGAAATGGAAATACCAGTCAAAATGGGCAGGATTTTAATCAAAGCCAACCTACCAATTATTTATCCTTAAGTAATGAAACCAATATTGTAAAAGCCCTCGGGGTAGACAATATATTTCAGTATAATTCTGTAGTGCAATATTATAAAGTTGATGAAAGCTTAAGAATCCTTCCAGGAATTCAGGAAAATATTGTTAATGATAGTGTAGGCTATCTCCTGCTTGACCAAGAAGTACGTACTAAAAATATCTTTATAAACCAGTCTGCAACATATAAAACAAAATTTAATCAATTTATTCTTTCAGCTTCCATAGGCGCTTCTTTTGAACGTAATAAATTAAATACCAATTTATATAAAACAGATAGTACCAATACCGTAAGCGTTGTTGGAAACCACTTTAAAAATGATGTTATATTTGATAATTTAGGATTATTTGGAAAGGCCTCTTTAATTTACCTGATTCAAAAAGGATCAATCAGTATAGAATCCAGCCCTACTTATAGTTTCATCAATTATGCTTCTTCAGAAAAAACATTCTCCAGAAAAAACAGTTATTTTTTGGCCAATCCGATAGTCGAATTTCGAAAAAACACGGGTAAGTACGGAGAATTTAATTTCAGATATGCTCAACAAACAGAATTCGGGCAGGTTAACGACATTTACCCGGGAACCATACTGGTAAATTACAGGCAGTTTAACTTTAATGATACTCCCCTGCCCAAAATAGATATAAATTCATTTGGAGCAAGGTATTCGTACCGAAGACCATTAAAAATGTTTTTTTACAATCTTAATTTCAACTTCGACAGAACAAAACAAAACTTCATTAATTCGTATACGATTGACAGTGGCCTAACAAAATCAATAGCGGTAGATTTTAGAAATAAGATTGATAAGTATGCTTTAAGCGGAAACATGTCAAAATATTTATTTTTCCTTGCTACTAATGTCTCTGTTTATGGCAATTTGGGGCTACAAAAAGGAAACAGTTTTTATAATAATGAAATCTCACCCTTCAATTCGTATAATGTTAACCTATCTGTAACGGCCAGAAAAAAGATGTTTTCTCAAATAACGCTTTCGCTTACCGGAGAGATGGGGAAATTTATAAATCAGCAAAACACGCTTCGAAATTCTTCGATAAAAAACACAACAAATATTGAAAAAATAAAAGCGCAATGGCAGCATAATTTAAATGAGCAGGTATCATACAGCTTAACTTATAATTTCACCTCCTATCAGCAGTCTTCTCAGCAAGTTATAAAAAATAATTTTCTGGATTTGAATGCAAAGTATACTCCAAGAAAATGGAAGAGTTATTTTGAATTTCAGTGTATCAATTTAATTAACCAAAATTTATATAAACAGATAAATTCAAGCTCAAATCAATTATCCATATTTCAAATCCCTTTAAGAGAAAGAACATTTCTATTAAAATATTCCTTTACTTTTTGAGCAGCATAAAGCAAACTGTATCTAAATTTTAATTAGAAATCTATGGGTATAGAAGTTCATACAGTTGCTTAAATTAGGCTCAATTCATACACACATCAAGTTAAAATTAATGCAGCATATAATTAATTTGCCTATAAATCAATATAGTAGCTTATTCTGCTAATTTTTATTTGCAGGAAAAGCACTATAACTCTATATTTGCAGCACTTTAAAGAAAACGGTTTCGTTTTTATAAAAGTTGATTCCGTAGCTCAGCTGGTAGAGCATTACACTTTTAATGTAGTGGTCCTGGGTTCGAATCCCAGCGGGATCACCAGAGCAAAACAAAACCCTTGTAAATCAAACAGTTACAAGGGTTTTTTATTTTTACAGTCAATTAACTTTCAAACTCTGGCTCAAAAAACATCTCGAAGAGCTGATTATCACGACCACCTTTCCTATTACAATCTAATTTGCTTTATCAAATAGGGTTTTCGTATTTATTTGAGTTAGTATGGTGAATAACATCAGGCAAAAGAGAAATTTACGGATCAAGCGGAATTCTTGGGGGGAAGAAAATAATTTCTTTCTTTTGCATTTTAAATCAAACGAGAATTTTCATTTTGAGTCAAGCCGAGCAAACCCTGATTAGTACATTTTTACCA
>Ga0160465_100225_pt1 | contig 42409 bp, 33 predicted proteins | sample HID1971K_E11MG_FD_108209 | JGI IMG/M metagenome (GOLD analysis project Ga0160465, IMG submission 108209) | Enriched millipede-associated microbial communities from UW Madison campus, WI, USA - HID1971K_E11 MG | ecosystem: Host-associated > Arthropoda: Insects > Digestive system > Unclassified ...
AAACCACGGCAACCGGTACGGTCTGTGCTTTGCTGATGGGGTCGATACATTCACGGCGCCGGGGGCGCCTTGGGGAGCGGGCATGCTGGAAAGGCTGTTTCAACTAAGAGCACACAACACCAATGTGCGCACCGAGATTCTTGCGGGCGTCACCACCTTCCTGGCCATGGCCTACATCCTGTTCGTCAACCCGAGCATCCTCGGCGAGACCGGCATGGACAAAGGAGCGATCTTCGTCGCCACCTGCCTGGCTGCGGCCATCGGCTCGACGACCATGGGCCTGATCGCCAACTACCCGATCGCCCTGGCGCCGGGCATGGGCCTGAACGCCTTCTTCACCTACACGGTGGTCCTGCACATGGGCCACACCTGGCAGGTGGCGCTGGGCGCGGTGTTCCTGTCGGCTGTGATGTTCTTCCTGCTGTCGATCTTCCGCATCCGCGAATGGATCGTGAACAGCATCCCGCTGCCCTTGCGCTCGGCCATCGCGGCCGGTATCGGCCTGTTCCTGGCGCTGATCGCCCTGCATAACGCGGGTATCGTCGTCGATAACCCGGCCACTCTGGTGGGCCTGGGCGACCTCAAGCAACCGGCACCGATCCTCGCCACCCTGGGCTTCTTCCTGATCGTCGGCCTCGAGTCGCTGAAAGTGCGCGGTGCGGTGCTGATCGGCATCCTCGCCGTCACCGTCGCCTCGATCGCGATGGGCGTGACGCCGTTCGGCGGCATCGTCTCCATGCCGCCATCGCTGGCCCCGACCTTCCTCCAGCTGGACATCGCCGGTGCCCTGGACGTGGGCCTGGTGAGCGTGATCTTCGCCTTCCTGTTCGTCGACCTGTTCGACAACTCCGGCACCCTGATCGGCGTGGCCAAGCGCGCCGGCCTGATGGGCAAGGACGGTCACATGCCGAAAATGGGCCGTGCCCTGATCGCCGACAGCACCGCGGCCATGGCCGGCTCGCTGCTGGGCACTTCGACCACCACCAGCTACATCGAGTCGGCCGCAGGCGTGAGCGCCGGTGGCCGCACCGGCCTGACCGCCATCGTGGTCGCCGCGTTGTTCCTGCTGGCGCTGTTCTTCGCCCCGCTGGCCGGTAGCGTGCCGGCCTTCGCCACCGCCCCGGCGCTGCTGTTCGTCGCGGTGCTGATGGCCTCGGGCCTGGCCGAAATAAACTGGGACGACGTCACCGAAGCCGCGCCTGTGGTGGTGACGGCCCTGGCCATGCCGCTGACCTATTCGATCGCCAACGGCATCGCCTTCGGCTTCATTTCCTGGACCGCCGTCAAGCTGATCTCCGGCCGCCACCGCGACCTGAACCCGGCACTGGTGATCCTTTCCATCCTGTTCGTGATCAAGCTGGGCTGGTTCAACGCATGAGTGCCGTCTTCGACCCAAGCACCTACGACGCGCAATTGCAGGGCAAAGTCGCCCGCCTGCGCGAGCTGCTGGCCCCCTTCGGTGCGCCGGAGCCGGCTGTTTTCGACTCGCCGCGCGAGCACTATCGCCTGCGCGCCGAGTTCCGCCTGTGGCGTGAAGACGGCCAGCGCCACTACGCGATGTTTGCCCCTGGCGAGAAACACAAGGCGATCCTGATCGACGATTTCCCGATCGCCAGCGAGCGCATCAACCAACTGATGCCGCGCCTGAAGGCGGCCTGGCAGGCCAGCGAGGAACTGAGCAACCGTCTGTTCCAGGTGGAGTTCCTCACCACCCTGGCGGGCGATGCGATGGTCACGATGTGCTACCACCGCCCGCTGGACGAAGCCTGGGAAGTGGCCGCGCGGCAGCTGGCCGAAGAGCTGGGCGTCAGCCTCATCGGCCGTTCCAAGGGCAAGCGCCTGGTCATCGGCCGCGACTACGCCGTGGAGAAACTCGACGTGGCCGGCCGGGTGTTCAGCTATCGCCAACCGGAAGGCGCGTTCACCCAGCCCAACGGCGCGGTGAACCAGAAGATGCTGAGCTGGGCGTTCGAGGCCATCGGCGATCGCGATGACGACCTGCTGGAGCTGTACTGCGGCAACGGCAACTTCACCTTGCCGCTGGCCACCCGCGTGCGCCAGGTGCTGGCCACCGAAATCAGCAAGACCTCGGTCAATGCCGCCCTGAGCAACCTCGACGAGAACGCGGTGGACAACGTGCGCCTGGTGCGCCTGTCGGCGGAAGAGCTGACCCAGGCGCTGAACGAGGTTCGCCCGTTCCGCCGACTGGAAGGCATCGACCTGAAAAGCTACGCATTCGGCACGGTATTCGTCGACCCGCCGCGTGCCGGCATGGACCCGGACACCTGCGAACTGACCCGCCGCTTCGAGCGTATCCTGTATATCTCGTGCAACCCCGAGACCCTGGCGCAGAACATCGCCCAGCTGCAAGATACCCACCGAATCGAACGCTGCGCGCTGTTCGACCAGTTCCCGTACACCCATCACATGGAAAGCGGGGTGCTGCTGGTTCGGCGCTGATCCGTGTTGCCGTGGGGCCTCGCTGGCCCCATTGCACGCGGCCAGGAGAATTGATGGACCCGTTCAGTGCCATGCAAACCTTCCGCCGGGTCGTCGACCTCGGCAGCTTCAGCGCCGCCGCCAGCCAGGCGGGCGTGTCGCACACCGTACTGTCCCGCCAGGTGAAGCACCTGGAACGCCACCTCGGCACGCAACTGCTCACCCGCACCACCCGCCGCCTGCACCTCACCGAAGCCGGTGCGCTGTTCTATCGCCACTGCGTGCAGATCCTCGAACAGATGCAGACCATGACCCTGGAACTGTCCGAGCACCAGCAACAGCCCAGCGGCACCCTGCGCCTGGGCGTGGCCACGGCCTTTGGCGAGCTGGAACTGGGACGCTGGTTGCCAGACTTCATCGAGCGCCATCCGCTGCTGCAGATCGAACTCAACTGCAGCGATCGCTTTGTCGACCTGCTGGAAGAGGAAATCGATGTCTGCCTGCGGGTCACCGACCACCTGCCGGACTCCAGCCTGGTGGCGCGCCGGCTGGCGAGCAGCGAGGTGCTGCTGGTGGCAGCCCCGCGCTATGTCGAGCGCCACGGCATGCCCACTACGCCCGAGGAACTGGCCAACCATCCCCTGCTCGGCTACAGCCAGCTGCTGCACCCGCAGCGTCTGCAACTGACGGGTGCCGATGGCGAACAGCGCGGCATCCTCATGCCTCGACGCCTGAGCGCAAATTCGCCGATGGCCCTGCGGGCTGCTGCCATCGGTGGGCTGGGCATTGCCAGCTTTGACCGGTTCATCGTGCACGATGCCCTGCAGGACGGGCGGCTGGTGCCGGTGCTGGAAAACTGGAAGCTGCCAGCGCGCAGCCTGTATGCGGTTTATCCACAGAGCCGCTATCTGGCGCCCAAGGTGCGGGCGTTGCTGGAGTACGTGCAGGGGTACTACGCGCAACCCAGGTGGTGACTTGTGCTAAATACGCACAAGTCATGGCTTACTTGGCACGTATTTGTGCGCTGCTTGTTTGATTAGCCTTCGTTGCACAGTCATTCAACGAAGGAGCTCCACCATGAAAGCAGTCATCGCGGGCTTGATGCTCAGCACCCTGGCCATCGGCATCCAGGCGGCGGAAAAAACCATTGCGGTCACGGACAGTGCGGCATTGAAGTGGCAGGACGTGCCCAATACCCAAGGCGCCGTCAGCTACGCCAATGTCGAAGGCGATATCTTCGGCAAGGGGCCTTACTCGGCCTACGTGAAGTTCAGGAAGGGCACTGACAACGGGCTGCACCAGCATAGCCAGACATTGCCGACGGTGGTTCTGGGTGGGACCTTCTATGCGGTGATCAATGGCAAGCGCACCGAATTTCCTGCCGGCTCTTACTACAAGCTGCCAGCCGACCTGGTGCATGAAAGCGGTTGTACAGCGGCAGCTGATTGTCTGTTGTTCCAGTATCAGACCGATGCTTTCGACCTGAAACCTGTGAAAGGCTGAGATCCTGGGGCTGCCTTGCAGCCCAATCGCTGGCAAGCCAGCTCCTACAGACACACCACAGTGCTCAAGGCCGGCTAGGCCCCCTGTGGGAGCCGGCTTGCCGGCGATTGGGCCGCAAAGCGGCCCCAGGCTCCCCATCAAAAGTCGAAGAACACCGTCTCCCCTTCCCCCTGAATACGGATATCGAACCGATACGCCGTCTTCCCATCCACTTCGCAACGCTTGGCGATCAGCGTCTCACGCCGTTGCGGCTGCTCGATCAGGTTAAGCACCGGGCACTTGGCATTGGCCTCTGCCTCGTCATCGAAATACAACCGCGTATGCAGGTGAATGTTGATACCCCGGGCAAACAGGCTGAGGTTGATGTGCGGCGCCATCGGCACACCCGCGGCATTCTTCACCACACCCGGCTTGACCGTATGCACGGTCCATTCGCCGGCATCAAACGTCGTGGCGGTGCGGCCGAAGCTGTTGAAGGCGTTCTCCAGGTTGTAGGCATCCTGGTACTGGCCATCGGCATCGGCCTGCCAGATTTCCAGGAACGAATCGCGCACCAGATGGCCGTTGCCGTCATACACCTGGCCGATCAGCAGAATGTGCTCGCCCGGTGCGTCCGGCTTGGCCAGACGGTTCCAGATTTCCTGGTCGCGGGTCGGGTTGCCGGCGGCCTCCAGGGCCAGGCCGATGTGCACGTAGGGGCCGGCAGTCTGCGAGGGGGTTTCCGGCAGCAGTTCGATTGGCATGGCGGGGTCCTCAGCAGTTCTCGAAGTGGGTCTTGCGCTGGCCGCGCAGCACGATGTCGAAGCGGTACGCCAGGCAGTCCATGGGGTTGGCATTGCTCATGTCGAGCTTGGCGATCAGTTGCTGCACCGCTTCGGGGTTGGCGATCGACTTGACGATCGGGCACATCGGAATCAGCGGGTCACCTTCGAAGTACAGCTGGGTGATCAGTTTGGTGGCGATCGACGGGCCGCTGATGGCGAAGTGGATATGCGCCGGGCGCCAGTCGTTCGGGCCGTTGCGCCATGGGTATGGACCGGGCTTGATGGTGCGGAAGCTGTAGTAGCCGTCGCGGTCGGTCAGGCAACGGCCGACACCGCCGAAGTTCGGGTCCAGCGGCGCCAGGTAGCGGTCGTTCTTGTGACGGTAGCGGCCACCGGCATTGGCCTGCCACATTTCCACCAGGGTGTTGGGCACCGGCTTGCCGTACTGGTCGACCACCCGGCCGGCGACGATGATGCGCTCACCGATCGGCAGGCCACCGTTGTTGAAGTTCAGCAGCAGGTCATGGTCATGGGCACCGAAGCCCAGGTGGGTAAAGTCCGGCCCGGTGGTTTCGCTGATCGACTGCGGGATGCTGACCAGCGCCTGGCGCGGCGAGCGGGCAATCGAGGTCTTGTAGTCAGGCGTCAGGGCCTTGGGGTGCCAGTTGCGATCACGGATCACGAAGCGGCTGGTGTCCTGGGCGGGCATGCCGATTTCCTCTCTTGGAATTATCAGAGCGCCTGGGCTTGGCAGGCGGACTTGCAGTTTCGGTTAGGTCGTGTGGGATGAATATTGAATTCAAGCGCGTCAGGCATAACCAAATGGTTATGAATTAGTACCTTTGCCGAGGGTGAACTAATCTTTTACTTCCTGTTTCAAGCTCTGGAGAGCCCTCATGGAATGGCGAAAAGGCCGACGCAGCGACAATGTGGTCGATGCCCGCGGTGAAGGTGGCGGCGGTGGCGGCGGCATGCGCTTTGGCGGCGGCAAGGGGCTGGGGCTTGGGGCGATCCTGCTGATCGTCGGCATCGGCTGGCTCACCGGCCAGGACCCGCTGCAGATCCTCGGCCAGCTCACCGGTCAGATGCAGCAGCAACAGCAGGCTCCGGCTGGCGTGGAGAACAAGGCACCGGCGGCCAACGACGAGCAGGCGCAGTTCGTCGCCTCGATCCTGGGCGACACCGAAGACACCTGGAAGGCCCTGTTCTCCCAGGCCGGCAAGCAATACCGCGACCCCAAGCTGGTGCTGTTCAGTGGCCAGGTGAATTCCGCCTGCGGCTTCGCTTCGGCGGCAGTGGGCCCGTTCTACTGCCCGGCAGACCAACGGGTGTACCTGGACATGTCGTTCTTCCGTGAGATGGAAACCCGCTTCGCCGCCGCCGGCGATTTCGCCCAGGCCTACGTGATCGCCCACGAGATCGGCCACCACGTGCAGACCCTGCTCGGCGTGTCGGCCAAGGTCGACGCCGCGCGTCGCAATGGCCAGCGCATGGAAGGCGACAACGGCTTGCTGGTGCGCCAGGAATTGCAGGCCGACTGCCTGGCCGGGGTCTGGGCCTTCCAGGCACAGCAACGCCTGAACTGGCTGGAGCCGGGTGATGTCGAGGAGGCACTGAATGCCGCCAATGCCATTGGCGATGACCGCCTGCAGCAACAGGGCCGGGGGCGTGTGGTACCCGACTCGTTCACCCATGGCACTTCGCAGCAACGCGTGCGCTGGTTCAAGGCAGGGTTTGCCCAGGGTGAGGTGAACAGCTGCGATACCTTCAGTGCGCGCAGCCTTTGATATTGCCGGGGCCGCGCTGCGGCCCATTCGCGGGGCAAGCCCGCTCCCACAGGGATATCTGCACAGTCATGAGGTCAGTGGCTCACCTGTGGGAGCGGGCTTGTCCCGCGAAAAGGCCAGTGAGCAAATCTCCTGAAAAAGCGTTTCAGCTTCCCTCCCCCTTGCCGATAACCCCTGCACGATTGAGCGGGCATCCAGAACAACAACGCCTCGCGATCGAAGATCAAGTGAGCGAAATTTTTCTGGAGAGCGTGCATGAACAGCTGGTTCGCCAATATCAGCGTCAACCTCAAACTCGGCCTGGGCTTCGGCCTGGTGCTGGTCCTCACCGGCCTGCTGGCCCTGACCGGGTGGACCAGCCTGGGCAGCCTCATCGACCGTAGCAACTGGATGGGTGATATCGCCCAGCTCAACAAAGACCTGACCGACCTGCGTATAGCGCGCCTGCAATACATGATCGCCAACGGCGACGAGGCTACCGCTGCCAATACCCAGGCCAAGCTCGATGCCTTCAGCAAGCAGCAGGCGTACCTGGCCAGCACCTTCAAGAGCCCGGACAACGTCAAGCTGCTCAAGGAGCTGGGGCAGACCATCAGCGAGTACAAGGTATCGCTGAACAAGATGCGTGCTGGTTACCAGAGCTCGCAAGCCGCCCGCGACGCCATGAACCTGTCCGCCAGCAAGGCCGACGACGCCATGGATGCCCTGAGCCAGAACGTCATGTCGCGTGCCGAGGCCGACAGCGTGCGCCTGGCGCAGTACCAGCTGATCAGCAAGGCGCGCCAGCAACTGCTGCAGGTGCGCATCGACGTGCGCGGCTACATCGCCGACAACAGCGCGACCAACGAACAGGCGGCGCTGCGCCAGCTGGAAGCGGCGCTGGTGGAAATCGACGAGCTCAAGCGCCAGTTGCCGGCCGAGGCCACGCGTGTGCAGCAGTTCGAACAGTCGGTACTGGCCTACCGTGACGCTGTGCGCCAGTTCCGCGATGCGGTTGCCGAAATCACTACGGCCCGTGCGGAAATGACCGTGCAAGGCGCCGATATCGTCAAGCGCAGCGATGCGCTGTACAAGATCCAGATTGAGCGCCGCGACGCCGAGAGTATCCAGGCCCGCAGCCTGCAGACCATCGCCACGCTGCTGGCCTTGCTGGCCGGTGTCCTGGCAGCCGTTCTGATCACCCGGCAGATTACCGGCCCGCTGCGCGACACCTTGAAGGCGGTGGAGCGGATCGCCGGCGGCGACCTCACCCACGACCTGCGGGTTACCCGCCGCGACGAAATCGGCGTGCTGCAGCAAGGCATCGCGCGCATGGGCACGACCCTGCGCGATCTGATCAGCGGCATCCGCGATGGTGTCACCCAGATCGCCAGCGCCGCCGAGGAGCTGTCAGCGGTGACCGAGCAGACCAGTGCCGGCGCCAACAGCCAGAAGGTCGAGACCGACCAGGTCGCTACCGCGATGCACGAAATGGCCGCCACCGTTCAGGAAGTGGCGCGCAACGCCGAGCAGGCTTCGCACGCCGCCACCGGTGCCGATGACGAGGCCCGCGCGGGCGATCTCGTGGTCGGTGAAGCGATCAGCCAGATCGAACGCCTGGCCGAGGAAGTGCACCGTTCCACCGAAGCGATGAACCTGCTGCAGCAGGAAAGCCAGAAGATCGGCAGCGTCATGGATGTGATCAAGTCGGTGGCCGAACAGACCAACCTGCTGGCGCTCAACGCCGCGATCGAAGCGGCCCGCGCCGGCGAGGCCGGCCGGGGCTTTGCCGTGGTGGCCGACGAAGTGCGTGGCCTGGCCCAGCGTACCCAGAAGTCCACCGAGGAAATCGAGGAACTGGTCGCCAGCCTGCAGCACGGCACCCAGCAAGTGGCCAATGCCATGCATGGCAGCCGCACCTTGACCGACAGCAGTGTGGAACTGGCGCGCAAGGCTGGGGCTTCGCTGGAGAGCATCACCTGTACGGTGTCGAGCATCCAGTCGATGAACCAGCAGATTGCGGCGGCGGCCGAGCAGCAGAGCGCGGTGGCTGAAGAGATCAGCCGGAGCATCTTGAATGTGCGGGATGTATCGGAGCAGACGGCAGCGGCCAGTGATGAGACGGCGGCGTCGAGCGTAGAGCTGGCGCGTTTGGGTGGGCAGTTGCAGATGTTGGTGAGTCAGTTCCGCGTCTGAGCTTGAGGGTCGGGGCTGCTTTGCAGCCCATCGCCGGCAAGCCGGCTCCCACAGGTTGGCGGTGTCCTTGTGGGAGCCGGCTTGCCGGCGATAGGGCCAGAACTGACTACCAATTATTTGACGATCATCCCCACCCCACGCCCACGCGGATCAGAAGCGGTCTCCAACTGCGCCCCATTGACCCGGATCGCCTGGATATCGCCCATCTCCCAACCCTGGTCCTCCAGCACATAGCCCATCTTCTTCAATTCATCGGCCACCGGCCCGGTCAACGGCGCATAGCTGTCGAAGTAGAGGGTGTCCTTGGGCAGCAACTGATGGTGCACACGCTGCGCCGCCACCGCCTTCTCCAACGGCATGCCGTAGTCATACAGGTTGTTCATCACCTGGAAGATCGAGGTGAAGATCCGCGAACCGCCCGGCGTGCCGATCACCAGCTCGACCTTGCCGTCGCGGGTCATCAGGCTCGGGCTCATCGACGACAGCATGCGCTTGCCCGGGGCAATGGCGTTGGCATCACCGCCGACCACGCCAAAGGCGTTGGCCGCACCCGGCTTGGCGCTGAAATCGTCCATCTCGTCATTGAGCAGGAAGCCAGCGCCCTTGACCACGACGCCACTGCCGTAGTCGAGGTTGAGGGTATAGGTATTGCTGACCGCGTTGCCCTGCTTGTCGACAATCGAGAAGTGGGTGGTCTGGTGCGGCTCCAGACCCGGTTTGACATCGTCGGTCGCAGAAATCGCCTTGGGGTTGACCTGGGCGGCGCGCTTGGCCAGGTAGTCCTTGGCGATCAGCTGATCGACCGGCACCTGGGTGAACGCCGGGTCGCCCAGGTAGTCGGCACGGTCGGCGAACACCCGCTTCTCGATCTCGGAAAGCAGGTGAATGTACTGCGCCGAATTATGTGCCACGCCCTTGAAGTCCGCCGCGCGGTCTTCCTTGATACCCAGCAGCTGGGCCAGGGCAACGCCACCCGAGCTCGGCGGTGGTGCCGTGTACACCACGTTGCCGCGCCAGCTCAGGGCCATCGGTTCTCGCCAGACGGCTTTGTAGTCCTTGAGGTCTTCCTTGGTGATCAGGCCCTTGTCGGCCTGCATCTGCGCCACCAGCAGGTCGGCGGTCTTGCCCTGGTAGAACTCGCTGACGCCCTTGTCGGCGATGCGTTCGAGGGTCTGCGCCATCTCCGGCTGCTTGAACAGCTCGCCCACCTTCATGTTGCCGAAATAGTCATTGAAGTTGGTGGCGGTCTTGAACAGGCCCTGAGCATCGTTGCGGTACTGGTACTGCTTTTCGGCAATCTTGAAGCCGTTTTTCGCGTAGCCGATGGCCGGGGTGAGCAGCTCGCTCCATGGCAGCTTGCCGAACTTCTGGTGCGCTTCCCACAGGCCCATCACGGTGCCAGGCACCCCGGCGGCACGCACGCCGACCAGGCTCAGGTTCTCGATGACCTCGCCTTTTTCGTCCAGGTACATGTTGCGGCTGGCGGCCTTGGGCGCGACTTCGCGGTAGTCGAGGAAGTAGGGTTTGCCGTCGACGAACAGCGTCATGAAACCGCCACCGCCAATGTTGCCGGCCTCCGGGTAGGTCACCGCCAGGGTGAAGGCCGTGGCCACGGCGGCATCCACCGCGTTGCCGCCCTTCTTCAGGATATCGGCGGCCACCTGTGCGCCATATTGATCGGGTGCGGCCACCGCGCCGCCCTCCAGGGTCAAGGCATAGGCCGACGAACAGCTCAGGACCGCGGCTCCGAGCGCCAGGGACTGGAACAGGACAATACGCATGACACTTCCTTGGTGTTGTTTTTGTTGATCAGTCAGTAAGGCCGAAGCCTGTCGACTGTGCAATAACACGTAGGAAGTTTCGCCGCCCTTGGGCAGGATCTGTCGCGTTCAGGCAACTCAGCAGGCGTACATGGCCAGCTTGCGCTGAATGAAGTCCAGGAAGCACTGGATGCGCAGGGCCAGTTGCGTGTTGCGGTAGTAGACGGCATGGATCGGCTGGCGGTAGCCGTTGTTGGCTTCGCTCAGCACCACCTGCAGGCGCCCGGCGCGGATGTCTTCGTGGGTCATGAAGTGCGACAGGCTGACGATGCCCTCCCCGGCCAGGGCCAGCTGGCGCAAGGTTTCGCCACTGGAGGCCAGCAGCGCCGGGCGGATCGGCCAGCGATCGCCCTGGGCATGGCGAAGTGGCCACTGGTTGAGTGACTCGGGTTGGCTGAAGCCGAGCAGGCAATGCTTGTCCAGGTCTTCCACGCGCTCGGGGGTGCCGTGCCGCTCAAGGTAGGCCGGGCTGGCCAGCACCTGCACCGGGCTGCAGCCCAGCGAGCGGGCATGCAGGCTGGAATCGGCCAGGTCGCCGATGCGAATGGCCACGTCGGTGCTCTGTTCCAGCAGGTCGATGATCAGGTCGTCGGTGTTGAGCTCCAGCTCGATGCCGGGGTACTGACGACGGAATTCGCCGATCCACGGCAGGATGGCATGCAGCATGAACGGAGCGGCCGCATTGATGCGCAGACGCCCGGAGGCGGTCTGGCGGTTCATCGACAGGCGCTCCTCCATTTCGTCCATCTGCTCCAGCACCAGGCGCGAGCGCTCGAGGAAGAAGCGCCCCTCTTCGGTCAAGTCCATGCGCCGCGTGGTGCGGTTGACCAGGGTGGTGCCAAGCTTGGCCTCCAGGCGCGACAAGGTGCGGCTGACTGCCGACGGTGTCTGGCCGATCTGTTCTGCGGCAGCGGAAATCGAGCCGCAATCGATCACGGCTACGAATACCTGGAGTTCTTCGGATCGGGTTTTCACGTATGCGCCTGTGTCTGCTCTTCGCGGTGATTGATAGCCGCTTGCCAGCTGCAAGTCCAGTTAAACTGCCTTGCCGAACACCTGGTCCAGGTGCGCTTCATAGGCCGCCAATGCTGCCGGCACATCCGGACGCTTCATCACATCCACTGCGATGAAGGTCGGCAGACCGGTCATGCCGAGGAACTGATTGGCCTTGTGGAAAGGGAAGTACACCGCGTCCACGCCCTTGCCTTCGAAGAAGTCGCTGGGGTCGTCGAAAGCCTGCTGGGGTGCGTTCCAGGTCAGCGACAGCATGTACTGCTTGCCTTGCAACAGGCCGCCACTGCCGTACTTCTGCGAGGCATCCGAACGGGTGCGGCCGTCGTTGGCGTAGAGGCTGCCGTGGCCGGCGGTGAACACCTCGTCGATGTACTGCTTCACGGTCCAGGGCGCGCCCATCCACCAACCTGGCATCTGGTAGATGATCACATCGGCCCAGAGGAATTTCTCGACCTCGGCCTGCACGTCGTAGCCACCGTCGATGAAGGTCTGCTGGACGTCGAAACCGGCACGGTCCAGGTGAGCCAGTGCGGCGTCGTGCAGGGTCTGGTTGAGGCGGCCGTCGGAGTGAGCGAACTGTTTACCGCCGTTGAGCAGAAGAATCTTTTTCATGCTGACCTCAAGTCAAGAATCGAATGACCGGCAGATTAGGGATTCGCAGGCACGGGAAACAGCGAGGACGGGGCAAAATACAATTGACCTGAAGTCACGAATGGACAATCAATTCTTGCCGTAGAATCGATTCATCTTTCCACCCGCGAGTAGTTATCCATGAGTGAGCAATACGCCTTCGTCCTCAAGGCCAAGACCCGTCCGGAAATGGCCGAAGCCTTCGAAACCTTGTTCCGCGCCTATGTCGAGCCGAGCCGCCAGGAACCGGGCTGCATCGAGTACCACATGCTGCGCGACAAGGCAGACCCGAGCCTGTTCGTGTTCTTCGAGGTATGGGCCAGCAAGGCGGCCCTGGATGTGCACTCGTCACTGCCACACATGGCCGCGTTCTTCGAAAAACGCATGGACTACCTGGAGCGCGATTTCGATATCCAGCTGATCGAGATGCTCAGCGCCTCTTCCGCTAGCCGCTGATCAGCAAGTGGCCGCCCAGCACGGCCAGGCCGATGAAGAAGCAGCGCTTGAACAGCGCCGCACTGATGCGCTGGCGCAGCCACTGGCCGCCCAGCATGCCCAGCAGTGCAGGCGCCAGCATCAGCAGTGAGGCCCCCAGCGCCTGGCCACCCAGGGCATCCTGCCCGGCCAGGCCTAGCGCCAGTGCCAGGGTCGAGACGGTGAACGACAGGCCCAGTGCCTGGATCATCTCGTCGCGACTCAGGCCCAGGCTCTGCAGGTAAGGCACTGCCGGCATCACGAATACGCCGGTGGCCGCCGTGACCACGCCGGTCACCAATCCGCACAGCGGCCCCAGCCACCCTTCCCTTTCCCGCGCCACTCGCAGTACCGGGCCGATCAGCCCATACAGTGCGTAGACGACCAGCGCAGCCCCCAATGCATGCACCGCCCACGGCCCACTGTCGATGCCGAGCCAGGCACTGCCAAGCAGCGTACCGACGAAGATCATCGCCAGCATCGGCCCGAGCCTGCGCATGAGCCCCAGCAGGTGACCGCCAGCGGCGAGTTGCCAGAGGTTGGTGAGCGTCGACGGAACGATGAGCAGCGCGGCAGCCTGCGCCGGCGACATAGCCAGCCCCAGCAAGCCCATGGCGATGGTCGGCAGCCCGAGGCCGATCACGCCCTTGACCGCACCGGCCAGCAGGAAGGTGGCAATGACCAGCAGCGACAGTGCCGGGCCGATGTTCTGATAGAAAACGATCAAGGTATCCATGGGCGCCATGATGGCGTGCGGCAGACGGGCTGAAAATCTGCCATATACTCAGCCAGACTCTTGCCAGGACAGAGGCAGATGCATTTCGACCTGATCGACCTCATGCTTTTCCAGCACACCGTGGAGTGCGGCAACATCACTGCCGGGGCACGCCGCAGCCATCTGTCGCTGCCGGCGGCCAGCGCACGCATCCGGGCCATGGAAGCCTCGCTCGGAACGGCGCTGCTCGAACGCAATCGACGGGGCGTTCAGCCGACGCCGGCCGGCCAGGCACTGCTGCAACATACGCGACTGATCGGCCAGCAGGTCGAGCGCTTGCAGTTCGACCTGGCCCAGTACGCCAAGGGGCAGCAAGGCCAGGTGCGCCTGCTGTGCAACACTGCGGCGCTGACCGAATACCTGCCGGAGCTGCTGGCGAGCTATCTGGCTGACAACCCCGGGGTCAGTGTCGATGTGCAGGAGCTGCCGAGCCTGCGGATCGTGCAGTCGATCACCCAGGGCATGGCCGATCTCGGCATCATCTCCACGGCGGCGCCCAGTGCACATCTGCAGACCCTGCCGTTTCGCGATGATCCGCTGGTACTGGTCACGCCCCTGAACCATCCCCTGGCCCTGGAGCCTGCTCCGAGTTTCATCGACTGCCTTGCCCATGGCCATGTCGGGCTGGGGGCGAACAGTGCGTTGGCGTTGTACCTGGAAGAACAGGCGCTGCGCGAAGGGCGGCGCATGCAGGTGCGGGTGCGGGCCGAAGGGTTTGACGGGGTGATCCGCATGGTGGCGGGTGGGGCGGGTGTCGGGGTGGTGCCGATGGCATCGGTGAGGCGTTGGCAGGGGGTGTTGCCGATGCACTGGGTGGCGCTGCGCGAGCACTGGGCGAATCGGCGGCTGCTGCTGTGTGCGCGGGACTTTTTGGGGTTGCCTGGGTATGCGGCGGGGTTGGTCGAGCGGTTGGTGCAGGGCTGATTGCAAGGGAGATGGTGTCAATCATTCCCCGCCCCGCTCCAACGCTTCCTGCTGAAGCAGATACAAGAAGAAATCCTCATAGGTATTCCATGTATCGACAAAATTTGAAAAACCGGCAGCACCTAAGCTGCCGACATCTAATGCATCACACCAAAGAACCGCAGGAGCGTGTAGAACATTGAGCACAATAAGGCTACCAGCGGGTTCGGCGAGTGCGACATACTCATTACTTAAACCAATGGCGCGACGCAATCTTAGCGCTTCATTAACAACATTGAACTCATCATCGCCACTTCCAATAGAGAAATGGCTAATACCGCCCAAAAGACCGCCACTGTAAAACTTTGAAATACTCTTAAAATCTTCCGGCAAACCTATGATCAGATTTTCCTCGATATCTAGGATCGATGCAGGCGAACAAGGCTCGACCATATAAAACGACATATATTTTTCTTTTGCCTCCCAATATCTAGACATCGTTGACCGCCCTGAAAATTGTCACTCAGTGTGGCTCAAGTTTTGACCCACAACGAAATGCCTAAACTTCAAGAACGCTGACCAATCAGATCCACCATAAACGCCAAAATCCCATCAAATGAATTAAACTCCTCATTCACATTATCGAATGCTTGCCTGTCCCGAACTTGATATTTGCCTCGCTTAAGATCCAGCACATATTCATCCTGATCACTACATGCGAAAACAAGGAAGTCCTTCATAAAATCTATATCGCGACTCAAATAATTCATTTCTACAAAGTTGGGACATAAGGTATCGGCGCCAGGCATCACACGTGAGCGACTCGAGTAGATAAATACTCCACACGCAACCAATCCATCAAACATTTGCAAAAATTCCAAATATTCATATGGCAAGCTTACCGACAACTCAATTGACACAGCATTTGTTAACACCACAATATCAGCCGGCGAAGCGGGTGGACCTAAGTACATATCAGAATCATCCAGTATACCGCGCAACCTTATAATCTTCGCCTCAATCGCAGCATTCATAGTGAATCTCCAAAACCAGGATAAATCTTAACATCAATCATTGGCCACTCGACCATCCTACTTTCACCCTCCTTCATCCCTCCAGTCATCGTTTTTTGTGCGTTGGTAAGCACCATGTGGTAAGGCTCAAGTTTTATGAGCACCAAATTATCGAAATCGTTTGTCCCACCATCGTCTAGCGGCTTTACATGATGCACCTGCCATTCCTTGCCAGGAAGTTTTCCACTTTGAACCTTGAGAATATCAGCACTATTGAATCCAGCTCGCTTTAGGCTATTTAGACCTTTAGCCGTACCAGATAAATCCTTTAAAAATCTTGCCCTCTCAACACTATCGAACGCCCGCCTTAACGCCATCCGCTCAGCACTTGATCTTTTCACATAAAGAAATTTTTCTACTCTAACATTCGACAACTCATACAATTTGCCCCTCAGTAATCCCACAAACCCTTTCGACCTTCTAACGTGCGGCTTGATATTCCCGAAGTTGGCACCCAATCCACCGTTCGGCTGCAGTCTATAACGCGCCGCCAGACCACCAAAAATAAACGCCCCGCCAAAAGCCATAAGCTTTTGCTCATCGGAGCCTTCGCCGTAACGCTCTCCCCCTACTTGATATCCCGCACCACCTCCCAGCACTCCGCCGAAAAACCCCCAAAGCGCCATTGCAGGTCCAACGAGGGCAATCGCACTGGCAAGCCCGACTCCCAGTACTGCCCCGTCAAGCCAACCAGCCACTTCCGGGCTGATTTCATCGGTAGTCTCCGTCTCACCACCAATGAAGACGTTGGCCGACCCGGCACTTATCCTGGCATCGCAAACAGTACGATCTCCCACTCTGGCAGCGGGCAGGCCATTGATGTAAACGGAGCAGCTACCTTGGGCCAGCGTCCTCGAGACACCGGAATGATCCGTGCACACGGCATAGTCGGCATGCGCCCTCGCCGCCGGTTGGCCATTGATGTGAACGTTGCCTGAGCCGGACGTTATGAAACCCGTTTCCCGCTGCGCGAATGACAAGCTACCAAGCAGTTGCCCAATGCCTGCCCCTGTCGCTGCACCCGCCCCGACCATTGCTACCAGCGCCGCAGCCCCCAAGCCGCCGGTGCCAATAACGGCTATCCCGAACAAGACGGCACCGGCCCCAATCGCCAAGCCTGCCAACAAGCCGCTCAATGCACTGGAATGCTCAATCGGATCGGCGAAACGTGCTGCACCACTCATGCTGGCGCAGCCTCGTACACCTCCTCATTGCCACCAGGCGGGCTGCGCACTTCAAAGCTGCTGATGACCTGAGTGAATGCTTCACGCTCAGTCTCCGTCATGCCCTTGGGGTTGTTGCTGGTTGCCGTGATCTGCATCAGAAGACGCTGCCCATGTTCGTCCTGATGCAGAAACATCACCTGTATCTGATGAATCGGCTGACCTTGCTGGCGCCAACGGAACTCCACTTGGCGTGCCTCCAGGCCCGCCACCTGGGTGGGGGTAACAGGTTCGATCCACTGCAGATGGGACAGCGTTTTATCCACTTCCCCGAGCAATTTTTGCGCAAGCGTTTCCAGTGATGCGTCCCGCGCAGCCAATGACCTGCCAATCACCAATGAAAACGGGCTAGGGGTGAACTCGGTGAGGGTGAATACATGAAACGTTTTGTCTTTCAGACTCTCTGGCCGCACGAAGCTCAGCTCATTCGCCAGATAACGCTCCGGCGGTGGCGGCTTCATCGCCTCTCGTGCGAGTTGCTCACGTTCGAGGCGTTCTTTCTCCTCACGCTTTTCAGAAATCCTGTCGTAGATACTTTTGCGATACATAAAGACTGTTCCCTGTCCTTCACTCGGATTTATTGAGATTGATGATCGTGCTGCCATTCACATCCACCACCACGCCGCACAACTTGATGGTCCCGTCCTGATTCATCACCAACTTGCTCTCCCCCACTTCAAGCGTGATGGACTGCGCGGCCTTCAATTTGATATGCCCTTGATCGACGGTGACGTAGTAAGACCCTTCTTCCACCGCAATGCTGGTTTCCAGCCGGATGGTTTCCGCATGCTTGCCGGTCACGTTGATCGTGCGGTTACCGCCAACGGTGAGCCTGTCATCCGCCTCGACTTCGGTATCCATATCGCGTTCGGCATGCAGGCTGACCTGCTCCGCGCCGGCCTTGTCTTCGAAGCGCAAGAAGTTGGCGGTGCGACCGGTGCCATTGATCGATCGGGTCAGTACCCCGCTCTGGGTCTTGTTCGCCGGCAGCGGCCATGGCGGCGGGTTGCCGTTGTTGTAGACGCTGCCGATGATCAAGGGGCGGTCGGGGTTACCTTCGAGAAACACCACCACGACTTCGTCACCTACCCGCGGGATCTGGATGCTGCCAAAGCCACCGCTGGCGCCGGTCTGTGCCACCCGCACCCAGCTGGAACTGCCCTCGTTGAAATCACCCTGGCGATCCCAGTGAAATTGCACCTTCACCCGCCCCAGCTCATCGGTGAAGATTTCCTCGCCGGACGGGCCTACGACGATGGCAGTCTGTGGGCCGTTGATAACGGGTCGGGCAGTGTTCGCCTGCGGGCGGAACGGGATCTTCTTGCGCACGCAAGTAAAGGTGTTGAAGTAGCTGGCCTGCTGGCCGGTGAGGTAGTTGTTGTGGCCTTCACACGTCACGCTCAACAACAGGAACTCACGCGCCTCCACCAAGCGGCCAGCGTGGGCCGGGTGCTGCAGCAACTCGAAGCTGTAACCCGGGCGCATGGCGCGGCAGTTGCTCGCGCCTTCGAACCATTTGGCGCGCACTTCCAGCGCCTCGATGCGTGTTCGCAACAAGGCTTCGCCTTCGTTGTAGGTCCCGTGGGTGTATTGGCCGGGGTCGTACACTTCCAGACATTGCACATCGCCTTGCTCGTTCACGCTGTCCATCGCCACCGGCAGCAGGTTGTGCGGCTTGCGATAGTCGAAGGTCTGCAGGGCAAGCTTGCCGGCCGACAGCTGGCGATGGCCGCTCCAGCGCGTGATGGCATCGGCGATTTCGGTCACCGAATTTCTGTGGAAACGGATCTGCGGTTGTTCGGGTAGTGGGTCTGACAAGCGGGAATAGTCGCTGATAACCAGTATGTGGTTCTCGGCACTGTGCTCGAAGTAGTAGAACATTCCAGCCTGCTCAAGCAGGCGATGAATGAAGCTGAAATCGCTCTCGCGGTATTGAGTGAGGTAGCTGTGACGCTTCTGCGAGCGGTGCAGGTAGAAGCGGTAACGGGCGTATTCCGGATACAGCGCAAAGACCTCGCGCAGCACCTCCTCCACCGTGCAGTCCTGGAAGATTCGCGTATCGATGCGATGCTCAAGCAGTGAAAGCCAAGGGTTCAGGGTCGCACTGTAGCGCTGCAGGGCGCCATCGCTGCCCAGGCTGGCAAAGCGGGTGAGGTAGCCGTTGATGAAGCGCGGGTCGGCATCGGCGAGTTCGATCTCCAGGCTGACCTGTTGGCCGATCATCGATTTCAGCGGTATCTGCACCGAGTTGCAGAACAGCAGCAGCTCATATTCGAAGGCTTGCGATAGGCCTTCAACGCCGTTGAAGCGCTCCAGCAGCAGTCCCGACTCGGGATTCGACTTGTGGTGGAACTTGAACAGTCGACGGTGCTGAGGGCTCAGCCGCTCGACCAGGTCCATGATCATTACGCTCTCCTTTGCACGTTCATGTTCGAAAGGCGGTGGAGGCTAGGGGAGTGGAAGGACCGATGGCAATGAACGGGGTGTTTAGGGGGATGGCGGGGGTTGGGAATGATCTGACAGCGGAATTTACGGTTTCCTACTATGGTCGCCGGGAGTGGATTTTTTGGGGGGGGCGTGTAGGGGAAGCAGCGGCGCAACGGTGCGGGTTTGGGACAAGGGGGTGATCCTGCAGGGATCGCGGATGAACCCGATGCTACCGAACAAAAACCGCATTAACGGGTTACAAAATTTGTGGGCGTGAGCTATGGAATTGGGGGAGCCAGGGCTTGTCGTGACATTTTTGGCGTCTATGCGATCGAGCGCCGCCCGCGCGGCGCATCGCGAGCAAGCTCGCTCCTACATTTGTTGCAACGTGCCTATGTCTGATAGGCCATGGTTGCCTGCCTGTTTGTTTGCACGACGCGATTTCTTGGCGGGCGCCTGAATATACCCGACAGCGATGAAAAGGAGTTTCCAGTGCCATCGATCTACCAGCTCAAACCGCGCTTTCAGTCCCTCTTGCGCCCTGCAGTGCAACGCCTGCACGACCGGGGCGTGACCGCCAACCAGGTGACCGTCAGCGCCGCCGTGGTCTCGCTGCTGGTCGGGCTGCTGCTGGCCTGGTTCAGCCACATTGCCTGGCTGTTCATCCTCATTCCGGTCTGGATGCTGTTGCGCATGGCCTTCAACGCCATCGACGGCATGCTCGCCCGTGAGTTCGGCCAGCAATCACGGCTCGGCGCCTACCTCAATGAACTCTGCGACGTGATCGCCGACGCGGCGCTGTACTTGCCGTTCGCCCTGCTTGCCGGGGTCTGGCCAATGCTGGTGATCGTGGTGGTGCTCAGCGCCACCTTCAGCGAATACGCCGGGGTGATGGGCCCGCTGGCCGGTGCCTCGCGGCGCTACGACGGGCCGATGGGCAAAAGCGACCGGGCGCTGGCCTTTGGCGTGCTGGGCACCGGGGTCGCCCTGGGCCTGTTCGACGGGGCCTGGGTCAATGGCCTGTTGCTGGTCATCCTCACACTCTCGCTCTATACCCTCTACAACCGGGTTCGCCAGGGGCTGGCCGAAGCTCGCTGAACCCTCCGCCGCCGGACAAGGACTTTCGCCATGCGCCAAGCGCAATCGCTGCATTTCACCACCCACGACGGGGTCGAGCTGCACTACCGTCACTGGCCCGCCACCCGCAACGAATACCAACCACGCCGCGCCGTGGTGATGTTCCACCGCGGCCACGAACACGGTGGGCGCATGGCCCACCTGGCCGACGAACTGGACATGCCGGGCTACGACTTCTTCGCCTGGGACGCACGTGGCCACGGCAAGTCGCCAGGGGCTCGGGGTGACAGCCCGGGGTTCGCCACCAGCGTGCGCGATGTGCAGACCTTCATCGAGCATATCCAGGCCAGCCACGGCGTTGCCGAACAAGACCTGGTGGTACTGGCGCAAAGCGTCGGCGCCGTGCTGATCGCCACTTGGGCCCACGACTACGCGCCCAAGGTGCGCTGCCTGGTGCTCGCCTCGCCGGCGTTCAAGGTCAAGCTTTACGTGCCCTTCGCCCGCCCCGGCCTGAAGTTGATGAAGGCCGTGCGGGGCAATTTCTTCGTCAACAGCTACGTCAGGCCGCAACTGCTCACCCACGACCCTGAACGGGTCATGTCCTACGTGGCCGACCCGCTGATCAGCCGGCCGATTTCCGTGACCATGCTGCTGGGCCTGTACGAAGCCGCCGACCGTGTGGTGGCCGATGCCCAGGCCATCCAGGTGCCGACGCAGATGCTGGTATCCGGGGCGGACCTGGTGGTCGAGCGCAAGCCGCAGGAACGCTTCTTCGAGCGCCTGGGCAGCGCACGCAAGGAAATGCACATTCTGCCGGGCTTCTTCCACGACACCCTCGGCGAGCGTGACCGTGCCCACGCACTCAGGCGGATCGAGCGTTTCGTCGAGCACTGCTTCGCCAGCCCCGCGCCGGTGCCGTCGTTGCTCGATGCCGACAAGGCCGGCGCCAGCTGCGCCGAAGCCGAAAGCCTGGCCGCGCCGTTGCCGCGCAACTCGCCCCGCGATCTCTACTGGCGCGCCACCCGGGCCGGCCTGCGCCTGGGCAAGGGGATGGCCGAAGGCGTGAAGCTGGGCTTCGACACCGGCTTCGACTCCGGCAGCACGCTCGACTACGTCTACCGCAACCAGCCCACCGGCAAAGGCAAACTGGGCCGGATGATCGACCAGAACTACCTGAACGCCATCGGCTGGCGCGGCATCCGTCAGCGCAAGCTGCACGTCGAAGAACTGCTGCGCCAGGCCATCGCACGGCTGCGTGAACAGCAACGGCCCGTGCATATCGTCGACATCGCCGCAGGCCATGGCCGCTACATCCTCGAAGCCCTGCAGGAGCTGGAACAACTGCCCGACTCGATCCTGCTGCGCGACTACAGCGAGCTGAACGTGCAGCAAGGCAGCGCGCTGATTGCCGAAAAAGGCTTGGCCGACATCGCCCGTTTCGTCCAGGGCGACGCCTTCGACCGCGCCAGCCTGGCCGCGCTGGACCCGCGCCCGACCCTGGCGGTGGTGTCCGGTCTTTACGAGCTGTTCCCAAGCAACTCGTTGGTGGGCAAATCGCTGGCGGGCCTGGCCGATGCGGTCGAGGCGGGCGGCTACCTGGTCTACACCGGCCAACCCTGGCACCCGCAGCTGGAGATGATCGCCCGCGCCCTGACCAGCCATCGCGGCGGCGAGGCGTGGGTGATGCGCCGGCGCAGCCAGGCGGAAATGGACCAGTTGGTCGAAGCGGCGGGCTTTCGCAAGCTGGTCCAGCAGGTCGATGAGTGGGGCATCTTCACGGTCAGCCTGGCCCAGCGGGTGCGTGAATGACAACCGCCCGTGAGCCGGGCCTGATCCGCCGAGGGGTGCTATGGCTGTTGCTGCTGGGGCCGTTGTTCTTCCTCAGCTACGGCCTGGCGAACAGCTACACGGCCGGTCGCAGCGATATCGGCAGCCTGGTGTTCGCCTGGGAAAGCCACATGCCGCTGTGGCCCTGGACGATCATCCCGTACTGGTCGATCGACCTGCTCTACGGCTTGTCCTTCCTGCTGCCCCGCACACGGCAGGAAATGGATCGGCACGCCCTGACGCTCCTCACCGCGCAGGTGCTCTGCGTGAGCGGCTTCCTGCTCTGGCCCTTGCGCTTCACGTTCGAGCGGCCCGAGCTGGGCGGCCTGTTCGGCTGGCTGTTCGATGTGCTGATGGGCTTCGACAAGCCCTACAACCAGGCGCCCTCGCTGCATATCGCGCTGCTGGTGATCATCTGGACGCTGTCTGCCCGGCATGTACAGCGCCAGCCCTGGCGTTGGCTGATGCATGGCTGGATGGCGTTGATCGGGGTCTCGGTGCTGACGACCTGGCAGCACCACTTCATCGATGTCCCGACCGGCGCATTGGCGGGGTTCGTCTGCGTGTGGCTGTGGGGCAACCGCTGGCGGGAAGCCGGCATTGCGCGCGTCGCCAAGCGCTGGTGGGTGGCGCTGTGTTATGCCCTCGGTTCGTCATTGCTGACGACCGTGGCCTTCATCGCGGGAGGGGCGGGTCTTTGGCTGTTGTGGCCTGCTACTTCCTTGCTGTTGGTGGCGCTGAACTATGCCGTTATGGGTAGCGGTGGGTTTCAGAAGAATGCGCACGGGCGCTTGTCGAGTGCCGCCAGCTGGCTGCTGGCGCCTTACCTGGTCGGTGCATGGATCAACTCGCGGCTGTGGACCTGGCGTCATCCGCAGGCCGATGAAGTGTGTGACGGTGTATTCCTTGGGCGCATTCCATGGCGCAATGAGGCTGCCCCGTTTGCCGCCATCGTCGACCTCTGCGCGGAGCTCCCCTGCCCTGTCAGCAAACAAGTCCCCACCGAACTTGTGGGAGCCGGCTTGCCGGCGATAGCGTCCGAACAGCCACAGCAGTTCTACAGCGCAGCCCCCACGCTGGACTTGATCCCCCCCGACAGCCACCTGCTGCAGCAAGCCGCCGAAGCCATCGAACGCCTGCGCCGGCAAGGCCCCCTGCTGGTCTGCTGCGCTCTCGGCTATTCACGCAGCGCCTGCGCGGTAGCCGCCTGGCTGCTCCTGACCGGGCGCTGCAAGGATCTCGACGACGCCGAAAGGCTGATCCGCCAGGCACGCCCCGGTATCGTCCTGCGCCCCGCCCATCGCCACGTGTTGCAACAGCTCGGAGCACAGCCATGAACCTGCACCTGGTCGCCAGCCTGCTCGCCCGCGGCGCGCAACTGGAGCGCTTGTCGGATGGCGTGACCCTGCTGGCGTTGGCCTACGGATTGGCACCGCTGCTCGGCGCACAACTTCATCCGCTGACAACGCTCCTGTGCGCGATGTTGCTGATGCTCGGCCTGATGCACAAATACTGGGCCATCCGTGTCGCCCTCGACGCCGACCTGTTCGCCCGCCTCGGCGCCAGCAGCGACCTGCCCGCCGACACCCGGCACCTGGACCGCGCCCTGTTCGACCTGCACCTCAAACCACAGCGTGAAGACAGCCGCGACTGGCCTGCCCGCAGCCAGGCAGCCTTGTCCCTGTTGCGGCGCCAGGCCATGTGCCTGGCCCTGCAACTGGTGCTGGCCTTGACTACCCTGCTGACTGTGCCCTTCATCGGATGACGACCGCACCATGCTCGCCGCCCTGACCGCCTTCCTCATCACCTCCGCCGCCCGTCTGATCACCGGCGCCCGGGCCTTGTGGCTCGGCTGCACCCCGCAGCCGGTACAGCGCCTGTATTACGCCAACCACAGCAGCCATGGTGATTTCGTACTGCTCTGGGCATCATTGCCCGACCCCTTGCGCAGGCGCACGCGTCCAGTGGCAGGCGCCGACTACTGGGCCAGACCCGGTATTCGCGATTTTCTGATTCGCCGGGTATTCAACGGGGTGCTGATAGACCGGCAGCGCAGCGAAGGCCAGGGCAACCCGCTGCAACCGGTGCTCGATGCCGTGGCCCAGGGTGATTCCCTGATCTTCTTCCCCGAAGGCACCCGCAACCTCGGCGACGAACCGCTGATGCCGTTCAGAAGCGGCCTCTACCACCTGGCCACGGCCAACCCCGAGGTCGAGCTGGTGCCGGTGTGGATCGCCAACCTCAACCGGGTCATGCCCAAGGGCCGTGCCCTGCCCCTGCCGTTGCTGTGCACGCTGAGCTTCGGCGAACCCATCCACCTGCTGGCCGATGAAGGCAAGCAGGCCTTTCTCGAGCGAGCCAGCCAGGCCTTGCTGAACCTGGCACCGAAGGACGCCTGACATGGACGACAACACCCTTTCCCTGTTCGCCGGCATCGGCGCCCTGTTGCTGATCGCCAGCATCATCGGCCGCCTGCTCAAGAGGCGCGCCGGCCCGGCGCCGCACGCGGTGATCGACAACCTCAACGCCCGCATCAACGCCTGGTGGGTAATGGTGCTGGTGATCGGCATCGCCTTCCTGTTCGGCAAGTACGGGGTGATCGTGCTGTTCTATGGGGTGTCGTTCTACGCCCTGCGCGAGTTCATGACCCTCACCCCGACCCGGCGCAGCGATTACCCGGCGCTGGTGGCCGCGTTCTATGTCGCCCTGCCGGTGCAGTACCTGCTGATCGCCATGGACTGGTACGGCCTGTTCAGCATCTTCATCCCGGTCTACCTGTTTCTGCTGCTGCCGATCCTTGCCAGCTTCGGCGGCGATACCACACGCTTTCTCGAACGTGCCTCGAAAGTGCAGTGGGGGCTGATGATCGCGGTGTACTGCCTGTCGTCGGTGCCGGCCCTGCTGACCCTGGATATCCCGGGCTTCGAGGGCCGCAACCTGCTGCTGATCGCCTGGCTGATCCTCGTGGTGCAGATCAGCGATGTGCTGCAGTACGTGTGCGGCAAGCTGTTCGGCAAGCGCAAGGTGGCCCCCAACCTGTCGCCATCGAAGACTGTCGAAGGCCTGGCCGGCGGCGTGGCGCTGGCAACCCTGGTCGGGGCGCTGCTGTGCTGGATCACCCCGTTCAACTTCTGGCAGGCGGCCCTGATGGCGCTGGCCGTGAATGCCATGGGCTTTTTCGGCGGCCTGGTGATGTCGGCGATCAAGCGCGACCGCGGGGTGAAGGACTGGGGCCACATGATCGAAGGCCACGGCGGCATGCTCGACCGCATGGACTCGGTGTGCTTTGCGGCGCCGGTGTTCTTTCACTTCGTGCGTTACTGGTGGGCTTGATCAGTGATGCTGCTTGAGTTGGCCTTTTTCCCTTGGCTCAGTGCGCGATAGCCAACTCTCGCAATGCTGCCGAGGCCAAAAACCCTGACCGCGATGCATACCGATGGTCGCGCTTAACTTTCTCATCGATGCGCTGCAGCAGATTTTCCGGCAGTGTCGCGTTGAATCGCACGGCCTTCCCCAGGTACGGCGTCACATCGAAATCCACGACGGCCCAGACTCCGCCGGCATAATCGGGATTCGCTACGTGAACGTCGATTTCCTGCGCTTGCGGCAGGGCCTCGTTATCAGCGACCAACCCTTCAAAATGCAGTGCCAGGGCTTCCTGAACATTTTCCAGCGCCTGGGCGACACTCTCCCCTGCGGAAAAGCAGCCTGGGACATCGGGAACAATCACTCCGTAATCCGAATCGGCGTCTTTGTGCAATACGACCGGAAATTTCATTGCGCGTCTCCACTGATACTTGAGCGGGTGAAACCAATCGGCTACTTCAACCCGGCTTGTTTCAGGATGCTGTGAACAGTGCCCTTGGGCAGATCACTTTTGGGATGGGGAACTGTCACTCTTCCCTTTTTCACTGGATGCCTGAATTGATGATGCCCTTCACCTCAACTTCGTACCAACCATCTGCCTCAATGAGCTGAATCACTTCACGACTGCGCATTCATTTTTCCTTCGGCAGTCGATGTGTATGGTACACACCGAACGGACCAAAACAAAGCGCAGTACACACTATGCACACCTTGGGCGACCAGCGGATGCACCAGCCGCTGCGAGTAGGCCTCTTCCTGTTGCTGGGTGAGAGACAAGACCAATACGCCTGCATCTCGCCATCCAGGCTCAACTGAGCGCCGACAGTGTGCGTCCCGCTCTGGGGGCATGCGGAGCTGGCCCCCTTGTGACGGTCGAGGTCAACGCGCTGGCATAGCGCGGTCAGACAGCTGGACGTCGAGCCCAGGCAACTGCGGCCGGGCCAATGGCCCTATGGTGACGCGTCATCCAGCCAGTCACCAGGAGTTGTGCCATGTCCGATTTCATCACCGTCCTGCGCGAAACCTGTCCGACGCCCGTCGTGGACGCCACCAAGTGGAAGCGCATCGGCGGCGATCCGCACACCGTCAACCTCAATGCCTACCTGTCGGCCGACGGCAGCAAGATCATGGGCACCTGGATCTGCACCCCGGGCAAGTTCGAGGTCAACTACGAGAAATGGGAGTTCTGCCACTTCCTCGAGGGCTACTGCATCATCACCCCGGAAGGTGAAGCGCCGAAGCATTTGAAGGCGGGTGATGTGTTCGTGATCGAACCGGGGATGAAAGGGACCTGGGAAGTGGTAGAGACCGTGCGCAAGTATTTCGTTTTTGCCTGATCCGGGATTTTTGCTGGCATCACTGGCCCTATCGCCGGCAAGCCGGCTCCCACAATAAGGCTGTGCAGTACCTGTGGGAGCCGGCTTGCCGGCGATAGGGCCACTACAGGCAAAAAAAATCGCGAGGCAGACGCCCTTCCCTCTGGTGCGCAGTTGCAGAGGGAAAGCCGCCCGACCCGCGATGAAGTCCCTCGCTCGTCAGTCCTTCTTGCGGTACCCCTCGACAATCGCCGAGAAGTCCTTGCCGCCTTCACCACGCAGGCTCATGGCCTGGTAAAGCTGCTGGGCCACAGCGCCCAGGATCACCGGTTGATGGGCCTGGCGCGCCGCTTCGGTGGCCAGCCCCAGATCTTTCAGCATCAGCTCGGCACCAAAACCACCGGTATATCCCCGCGATGCCGGCGCCGTCTCGATGATGCCCGGCCACGGGTTGTAGGTGTCGGAACTCCAGCAACGCCCGGTCGAGCTGTTGATGATGCCGGCAAGCACCTTGGTGTCGATGCCCAGCGCATTGCCCAGGGCCATCGCTTCGGACACGCCGATCATCGAGATCCCCAGCAGCAGGTTGTTGCAGATCTTGGCGATCTGCCCGGTACCGACCTCACCGCAGTGCACGATGTTGCGGCCCATCTGCTCCAGCACCGGCTTGAGCGTGGCGAACAGCTCGGCGCTGGCACCGACCATGAAGGTCAGGGTGCCCGCCGCCGCGCCGCCGGTGCCACCGGATACCGGCGCATCGCCCATGTCCACGCCCTTGGCCGCTGCAGCCTTGGACACCTCGCGGGCGGTCTGCGGGTCGATGGTGCTGCAATCCACGGTCGGCGTGCCGGGGCGCACGCCCGCCAGCACACCGTCATCGTTGAGGTAGACACTGCGCACGTGGGCCGCTGCCGGCAGCATGGTAATCACCAGCTCGCTGCTGGCGGCCGCTTCCTTGGGCGAGGCGCTGACCTGCCCACCCAGTTCGGCGAGTTCGGCCAGCACGGTCTTGTTCAGGTCGAACAGGCTCAACTGGTGCCCGGCCTTGATCAGGTTGCGGGCCATGGGGGCGCCCATGTTGCCCAGGCCGATGAATGCGATACGCATGGCGAACTCCTTAGCGCAGGCTGATGGTGGTGTTCACACCGTCATTGACGCTGTCGTCATCGAACCAGCGGGCGGTGACGGTCTTGGTCTGAGTGTAGAACTGCACCACTTGCTTGCCGTACGGACCCAGATCGCCGAGCTTGGAGCCGCGCGAGCCGGTGAAGCTGAAGAACGGCACCGGTACCGGAATCGGAATGTTGATGCCGACCTGGCCGATGTCGATCTCGCTCTGGAACTTGCGCGCCGCCGCGCCGCTCTGGGTGAACAGGCCCGTGCCATTGCCGAACGGGTTGGCGTTGACCAGGGCGATGGCTTCGTCGAGGGTGTCGACTTCCAGGGTCACCAGCACCGGGCCGAAGATTTCCTGGGTGTACACCTGCATGTCGGTCTTGACCCCGGAGAACAGGGTCGGGCCGACGAAGTTGCCCTGCTCGTAGCCTGGCACCTTCACACCACGGCCATCGAGTTCGAGCTTGGCGCCTTCCTGGATCCCGCTTTCGATCAGGCCCAGCACACGCTCCTTGGCCCGCTTGGAGACCACCGGGCCGACGTCGGTGCCCGGCTCGCTACCGGCATTGACCTTGAGCTTGCTCGCCGCGTCCTTGATGTCCGGCAGCCATTCACGCGCCTTGCCCACCAGTACCGCCACCGAGGTGGCCATGCAGCGCTGGCCGGCCGCACCGAAGGCGGCACCGACCAGGGCATTGACGGTCTGGGTGCGGTTGGCATCGGGCAGGACCACGGCGTGGTTCTTCGCGCCCATCATCGACTGCACGCGCTTGCCGTGCTGGCTGCCCAGGTTGTAGACGTGGGTGCCGACTTCGGTGGAGCCGACGAACGAAATCGCCTTGATGTCCTTGTGGGTGCAGATCGCGTCCACCACCTGCTTGCCACCGTGCACCACGTTGAGCACACCGGCCGGCACGCCGGCTTCCAGCGCCAGCTCGACCAGCATCATGGTCGACAGCGGGTCCTGCTCGGAGGGTTTGAGGACGAAGGTATTACCGCAGACGATCGCCATCGGGAACATCCACAGCGGGATCATTGCGGGGAAGTTGAACGGGGTGATGCCGGCGCACACGCCGATCGGCTGGCGCAGGGTGTAGGTATCGACGCCGCCGGCAACGTTCTCGGCGAACTCGCCCATCTGCAGCGTGCCGATGGAGGCGGCGTGCTCGACCACTTCCAGGCCGCGGAAGATATCGCCCTCGGCATCGGCGAGGGTCTTGCCCTGCTCGGCGCTGAGGGTCTGGGCGATACGCTTGGTGTGTTCGCGGATCAGCGCCTGCAGCTTGAGCATGATGCGCATGCGGGCGCCGATCGGGGTGTCGCGCCAGCTGGCGAAGGCACGCTGGCCAGCGGCCACGGCGGCATCCACTTCTTCCACGGTGGCGAACGGCACTCGCGCCAGCACCTCTTGGGTGGCCGGGTTGACGATGTCGCGCCACTCGGTGGTCTTCGATTCGACCCACTGGCCATCGATCAGCAGCTTGACCTGCTCGACCTTGGTCTTGTCGGGGGATTGTGGTGCGTTCATCTGCGTTCTCCTTGGAATTTTTGTCGGGACGAGATCGCCAACGCCGTGCAAACGCGAGGTGGCGTCGTGGGGCTTTTTTCGAGTATAGATGTGCAAACATCCAACAAGAACGCACAAAAAAACCGGATTAACATGCAAAAAGACCTGACCTCCCTCAGTGCGCTGAACTGGGACGACCTGAAGTTCTTCCTCGAAGTAGCGCGTACCCGCAAGGCCAGCAGCGCCGCCAAACGCCTTAGCGTCGACTACACCACGGTGTCTCGGCGCATCAGTTCGCTGGAGGGTGCGCTGGGCACGCTGCTGTTCGAGAAATCACGCACCAATGGCTTCGTGCTGACCGCCGAAGGGCAGCGCCTGCTGGGCTATGCCGAATCGATCGAAAGCACGCTGCACATGGCTTGCGAGCAGGTGTCAGGGTCTGGCGTGGCGTTGTCAGGGCATGTGCGCATGGGCTGCACCGAGGGCTTCGGCAGCTTCTTCGTCACCCCGCAGCTGAGCCATTTCGTCGACGCCTACCCGGCGATTTCCGTGGATATCCTGCCGCTGCCGCACTTCATCAGCCTGTCCAAGCGCGAGGCGGATATCGTCATCGCCCTGGAGCGGCCGGAGCATGGGCCTTATGTGTGCTGCAAGCTGTGCGACTATCGGCTGCGGCTGTATGCGACCCAGGATTACCTGGACGGCCATGCGCCAATTGGTCAGGTGAGCGACCTGGTGGGGCATCCGTTCATCAGCTATGTGGATGATTTGGCGTTCAGTTCGGAGCTGCTGTACCTGGCCAACCTGATCCCCAATGCCAGTGCGCACCTGCGCAGCACCAGTGTGATCGCGCAGTACACGGCGGCCTTGCAGGGGCGTGGGTTGGCGATCCTGCCGTGTTTCCTGGCGGCGCAGGATTCGCGGCTGGTGACGGTGTTGCCGGAAGAGATCGAGGTGACGCGGCAGTTCTGGATGTATTGCCGGGAGGATTTGCGGAAGTTGAAGCGGATTACCTTGTTGTGGGATTACATCCGCGGGGTGACCGAGGCGAATGCGCCGTTGTTGATGGGGGAAACTCGGGAGATGAGGTTTGCTCAGGATTGAGGGGGGCTGCTTCGCAGCCCATCGCCGGCAAGCCGGCTCCCACAAAGCTGGCACTAGACACTGTGGGAGCGGGCTTGACCCGCGAACACGGGCGAAGCCCGTGCCAGGCTGCGATGGTGTCTGAGCTGGCCCCTTCGCGGGACAAGCCCGCTCCCACTGGTTGTGTTCTGTGCCCTGGGCCGCAGCTAGCCTGCCTGTCAGTAAGACGCCACCACGATCGACACCCGGCGGTTTTCGGTGCGCCCGGCACTGGTCCGGTTATTCGCCACTGGCTGGGTACTGCCCAACCCACGGGTGTGAATGTTCTGCGCCGGCATGCCGACGTCGATCAGTGCCTTGGCCACACTGTCCGCGCGCCGCTCGGATAGCTGCTGGTTGTACGCCGCCTTGCCCGTGGCATCGGCATGGCCATCTACCCGCACGCCCTCGATACCTACCCCCAGCAACGCCTTGCCGATACGCTCGACAATGGCCTGGCTCTGGCCATTGAGGCTGTCCAGGTCGCTGCCGAACAACACCTTGCCCGACAGGTCGAACGCCCAGCCCTCTTCGGTCGGCGCAAAGCCTTCGCGCTTGAGCACGGCGATCTGCTCGGCCGTGAGCCCTTTGGGCGGCGAACTCTGGCAGCCGGTCAGCGCCAGCAAGGCCAGCAACAGTGCAATGAAGGGAAAACGCAAACGATGGATCACGGTTCAGCTCCTGTTCTTGAACTCGGCGGCGGACCGTTCCGTCTGCGCCGCTTGCCACTGGCCACGGCGCTTGCGCTTGGCCTGGTACATCGCCGCGTCCGCGGCATTAAGGAGGCTGGCGGGGTCGCTGCCATCCTCCGGGTAATAGGCGATGCCAACACTCATTGAGGTAGTAAGCGTGCCGCCCTCGTCGAGCTGCATCGGCAGTTGCATGCTGGCGATGATCTTCTCGGCAATGCGCTCGGCGTCCTCGCGGGACTGCAGCGGGGTCAGCAATACCGCGAACTCATCGCCGCCCAGGCGGGCCACCAGGTCATGCTCGCGCAGCTGCGCCCGCACACGGTCGGCGACGTTGATCAGCACTTCGTCACCCACGGCGTGACCAAGGCTGTCATTGATCTGCTTGAAGTGATCGCTGTCGAGGAACAACAGCGCCAGGTGGTCCTGCTGCCGGGCCGCATTGCGCAGGCAGCGGCTGAGGCGGCCTTCGAAGAAGGCCCGGTTGGGCAGGCCGGTGAGGCTGTCATGGCTGGCCTGGTGCGCCAGCGCGGCATTCTCGTTCTGCAGGTGGCCGTGCCAGACCTCCAGTTCGTCGAGCAAGGCGTTGAAGTCGTTGCCCAGCTCATTGAGTTCGGCGATCGGCGCTTCCGGCACGCGGCGGTCGAAACTGCGCTCGCGCCGCGCGGCATGGGCGACGCTGGCGAGGCTGCGCAATGGGCGGACAATATCGCCCAGCATGCGCCGTGACAGGTACAGGGCGACGAAGGCACTGAGCAGCGTGCAGAACAGAATGCCGCCAAGGCCACCGAGCAGGAACAGCAACAGGCTGCGCCCCTGGCCGATCAATTCGATATGCCCGACCTTCTGCTGCTTGTGCAAGATCGGCAGGTTGACCGGTTGGTCCAGCAGCGCGGTCGCTACCTGGGCTTCCAGGCGGGCCAGCATGCCATCGTCGCTGCGCTGCCAGTGCGCCAGTACCTCGCCGTCGCTGTTGAACACCTTGGCGTCCGCCACCTCCTCGGTGCCGGCGATCAGCGCCAGCGCTTCATTGGCGGCGGCACTGTCGTCGAATACCACGGCGGCTTCGACGGTGTAGTTGATGGAGCGGGCGATCAAGTGCACGTTGTGGTTGGCGTAGACACGCAGGGCCAGCACGCCCAGCAGGGTCAGCGAGATGCCCGCCAGGCCCACGGCCAGCAAGGCCACGGCAAGGTGCCCACGGCCGAGCACAGAGCGCAGTGTCGGGCGCACGCCTGGCTTTTTCCCCGGCTTCATGGCTGCACCGCCCGGCGCCGCGACAATTGCAGCACGCTGGGGTGGATACGCACGCCGGAGCGCGCCACCGAATCGAGATTGACCTCGAAAGCCACTTGCTCGTCGCCGACCCGCAGGCAGAACAGGCTGCCGACCGTGCACGGGTCGTCGGCTTCGCTGATGCTCACCACCGGGTGCCCACTGATGACCTCGAACAGGCGATCGCGCTGACCTGGGTCGAGTTTGCCGACATAAACGGCATCACAGGCCTGGGCGATCTGCCGGTCATCGGCCAGCAGGCGGCGAACCAGCAACGGCTGGCCGGCGTTCTGCACAGTGCTTTTGATCAAGTCGTCGGCGTATTCGGTGGGGCCGACCAGGCATAGGCGCAAGGGCATCGGCTCGGTTGGCCAGCGCGCGTAGCTGAGGATTCCCAAGACCACTTGGGTCACGGCCTTTGCCCGCTCTTGGGCCTGCTGGGAGGGGGGGGACGCCTGTGCATGGGCAGGGCCGGCCAATAGCAACAGGGCGGCCAGCACGAGAGAAAGCGCACCGCATGTCAACCGCTCCCTGGCCCGTGTCATGTGAGAATTCTCTCAAAACGCTATATGAACTCGGCGCAACGATAGCACAACGATGGCCTCCTGTAGGAGCGGAGCCTTGTGTCGGCTTTGATGGCCCTATCGCCGGCAAGCCGGCTCCCACAGTTACACCGCTGAACCCGACCTGTGGGAGCCGGCTTGCCGGCGAGGGGGTCAGACCTGCTCGAGCATGAGGCCGGAAATACGCCGGACCTTGCGTAACACGGCCTCTTCGAAAATGCCTTGGCGCGGTTCGATCAGGCTGAAGCAGTGCTTGGCGCGGGTGATGCCGGTATACACCAGCTCTTTGGTCAGCACCGGGTTGAGCGCATCCGGTAGCACCAGCGCGGTATGGCTGAACTCCGAGCCCTGCGACTTGTGCACGGTCATGGCGAACACCGTTTCCACTTCGTTGAGCCGGCTGGGCAGGACGAAGCGCACACCGCCGCTGCCGTCATTGCGCGGGAAGGCCACGCGCAGCAGCGGCTCGCCGTGCTCGTCGGGCAAGCGCAGGGCGATGCCGATATCGCCGTTCATCAGCCCCAGGCCGTAGTCGTTTCGGGTGACCAGCACCGGGCGCCCTTCGTACCAGGGCTGCTGGCTGTCGATCAGCCCGGCATTGTGTAGCACCCGCGCTACCCGCTCGTTGAGCCCCTCCACACCCCAGGCGCCCTTGCGCACCGCGCAGAGCAGCTGGAAGTCCTCGAAACTGTGCAGCACCTTGGCCGCCCATTGCTCCCAGCGCGGGTCGTCGAAGGCCGTGCCGGGCGCCGGGCGCAAGCGGCCGATCGCCCGCAGGTAACTGCGATAGCCCTGTGGCCCCTCGGCGCCGCGGTTCAGGCCATCGAGCAGCAGGCGGTCGAAGGCACGGTCTTGCTCGCCGCGCAGGGCCAGCCCGAACACATCGCTCGGCGGCAGGCTCAGCAAGTCGCGCGCCGCCTGCCCTTCTTGACGGTTGACCAGGCGCGCCAGCTGGCCAATGCCGCTGCCTTCGCCGAAACGCCGGGAGAAGCGCAGCATCACCACCTGTTGGGCCAATGGGTGACGTTGATCGTCGCCCGGCTTGAGGCCGCTGCCGGCCAACGACTGGCCGCCAATCTGCTCCAGCCAGGCTTGCGTCGCGGGCGAATAGCAGCCGTCCTCGGCATCGCGGCACAGGTCGCCCAGCACCGCACCCGCCTCGACCGAGGCCAACTGGTCCTTGTCGCCCAGCAGCACCAGGCGGGCCTTTGGCGGCAAGGCATCGAGCAGGTTGGCCATCATCTCGAGGTCGATCATCGACGCTTCGTCGACCACCAGCACGTCCAGGGGCAACGGGTTGCCGGCATGGTGGCGGAAATGCCGCGACCCCGGCCGGCTGCCGAGCAGACGATGCACGGTGCTGACATCGGTGGGGATCTGCCCGCGCACCTCGGCACTCACCTGCAAGCGCTCGACCTGCTGGCCGATGGATTCGGTGAGGCGCGCCGCCGCCTTGCCGGTAGGCGCGGCCAGGCGAATACGCAGGGGCCTGCCCTGCTCCACCGCCGGTGCCTGCAACAAGGCCAGCAAACGGACCACGGTGGTGGTCTTGCCGGTGCCGGGGCCGCCGGTGATGATGCTGAAGCCGGCGCGGGTGGCCAGGGCACAGGCCAGTTTCTGCCAGTCGACCTGGCCGGCCAGGGCCCCTGCGTCGAACAACTGTGCCAGGCGCGCCGGCAAATCTGCCGGGGCCGCCTCATGCAGGCTCAGGCGCTGGCGAAGGGTGGCATCGATGCGCCGTTCATAGCTCCAGTAGCGGCGCAGGTACAGGCGTTCGCCGCTGAGTACCAGCGGCCGGGCCTGCTGGCCGGGGGTATCGGCGGCGGCCACCAGCGGGCTGGCAGCAATGCGTTGCAGCCAGGTGCGCAGGTCGAGGTTGGCCAGCAGTTGGGAAGGCAGCAGCAATGGGCCCGTCAGGGCATCGCCCTCCGGTGGCAGCGACAGGGCGAAATCCGGCTCTGCGAGGGTTTGCTGCAAATCGAGGCAGACATGCCCGTGGCCAAGCTGATGGCTGGCCAAGGCGGCCGCCAGCAGCAGCAATGGATCGCTGCCAGGGGCTCGCTCTTCGAGGAAGGACACGAATGCCCGGTCCAGCGCGCGCAACCAGCCACGCTCCACCCAGCGGTCGAGCAGCTGCAACAGATCGCCGCTGACATGTTGCGGCTGCAGCCCCAGCAACTGTTCGGCGTGCAGGGGCGTTGGCAAGAGATCGTCGAGGGTTCGGCTCATGGCGCGACTCCGGCAAACAGGTCCTGTTGCTGCGGCTGATGGACGCCACGGAACAGTGCGTCGAGCGCTTCGATCAGCTCGCGCGGTGGCTTGGCGAAGTACACGCCATGGCCACTGCTGCTGGCGCCGCGCAGGAAGATGAACAGGGCACCGCCGACATGGCGGTCGTAATCGTAGTCGGGCAGCCGTGCGCGCAACTGGCGATGCAGGGCCAGCAGGTACAACACGTACTGCAGGTCGTAGCGGTGTTCGAGAATCGCTTTTTCCATGGCCACTGCGTCATAGGCCAGGGTGTCCGGGCCTAGCCAGTTGGACTTGTAGTCGGCCACGTAGTAACGCCCGTCCAATTCGAAAGCCAGGTCGATGAAGCCCTTGAACATGCCATTGAGCAGCGTCGGCTGGGCCGCAGGGCGCGCCGCCCCGGAGTGGGTGTGACGGGCCACCAGACGGTCGAGTTGCTCGGCATCGACCTGATGGCTGGCGAACCAGAACTCCATTTCGATCTGGTAGTGCTGCAACCGGGCGAGCGTGAGGCTCGCATCGCGGGCCGGCAGCGGCTCGTTGAGCATCTGCAGCATCCAGTGGCTGAGGGTTGGAATCCAGCCGGTCCAATCGCGGCGGTTGCAACGCTGGCCGACGGTACGTTCGATCAGCTTGGGGTTGGCGGCGATCTCGGCAAAACCTTCGCGACCCGCCCATTCGAGCAGGCCATGGAGGAAGGTGCCCGGGTTCGGGCCGCGCGGGAAGCGATGGATGTCGCCGCCCTCTGCCGGCACTTCACGCACCAGCTGGGCATCGACCCCCTCATCGTCGAGCAGCTGCTGGGCTTGGGAGCTGTCGGCACCCAGTGTCTGTTCACCGACCCGCAAGGCGCTGTAGGAGGCGATCCACCAGTGTTCGGATGCCGCACGCCGAGGCTTGCGTGCAGGTAGCAGCTCGCGCTCGGCATGGGGCGGTTGATAGCACTGTTCGTCAGCCTCCGGCAGACCTGGGCAGGCAATCTGCGGGCAGCTGGACAGCAGGCCCTGCAGCCAATCCGACAGCTGCGTCGAGCCCGCCAGCGGCAGTCCGCCACCGAGCAGGTAGCCAAGGGCCGAACGGTGCAGCTGCGAGGTCTTCTGGGTACCGCGCTTGAGGTCGGCGACGCCCAGCCAGCAGGCGTGCTGGGCACGAGTGAGGGCGACGTAGAGCAGGCGCAGGTCTTCGGCCAGGCGCTCGTCATCGGCCAGGGCAATCTGCTCCTGGTCAGGGGTCAGGGTGAGCTGCACGTTGCCCTGGCTGTCGTGCCAGGCCAGCGGCAGGCGGCTACCGTCTACCGGTTTGCTGGTGCAGATGAAGGGCAGGTAGACCAGCGGATATTCCAGGCCCTTGGACTTGTGGATCGTCACCACCTTGACCAGTTGCTCGTCGCTCTCCAAGCGCAGGATCTGCTCTTCACCGGCCTGCCCGGCGTTGGCCAGGTGCTCGGCCAGGTGGCGAATCAGCGCCTGTTCGCCGTCCAGCTCGCCGGCCGCCTGCTGCAACAGCTCGGCCAGGTGCAACAGGTTGGTGAGCACCCGTTCGCCGTCGCTGCGCGCGATCAGGGTGCGCGGCAGGTGGAAGTCGTGCAGGAGGTGGCGCAGCATCGGCAACACGCCCTGGCGCTGCCAGGTGTCGCGGTAGCGGCGAAAACGCATGACCCAGCCTTCCCAGACCCGCTCGTCCTGGTTCAGCTGGTCCAGCTCGGCCAGCGACAGGTCCAGGGTCAGGCTGGCCAGGGCGGCCTTGAGCAAGCGCTCGGAGTCGGGTTCGGCACAGGCCTTGAGCCAGGCCAGCAGGTCATGGGCTTCCTGGGCGGCGAATACCGAGTCCTTGTCGGAGAGGTAGACGCTGCGTACATCGCGGGCGGCCAGCTCGGCACGCACCAGCTGCGCTTCGAAGCCATCGCGCACGAGAATGGCGATGTCCGAAGGCAGGCAGGGCCGCTGTCCGCCTTGCTCATTGCGAAAACCGCTGACGCCGCGCTGCCCGCCATTGAGCAGGCCAACGATGTGGCTGGCGCAACTGGCCGCCATTTGCTGGCGATACAGCGTGCTGGAGACGGGCTCGTCGCTTTCCAGTTGCCAGCACTGCAAGGCCGCGCTGGGGTGACCATCGATCAGCAGCGTTTCACTGCGGCCCTTGGCCCGTACTTCGACGAATGGCAGCGGGTTGTCGCCGTCCTCGCGGAACAGGAAGGCGCCTCGCCCTTGTTCGCGCCCTTCAGCCTGCAGGAACACCTGATTGACCGCCGCCACCATTGCCTGGCTGGAGCGGTAATTGGTATCCAGGCTGTGCAGGCGGCCAGCGGTGGCCCGCCGGGCCGACAGGTAGGTATGGATGTCGGCGCCACGGAAGGCATAGATCGCCTGCTTGGGGTCGCCGATCATGAACAGGCCGGTCTCCGGGCGGTTCTCGCCGATGCGGTAGATGCTTTCGAAAATACCGTACTGGACCGGGTCGGTGTCCTGGAACTCGTCGATCAGCGCGACCGGGAACTGTTCGCGAATCAGACCGGCCAGGCGTTCGCCGGCCTCGCTGGCCAGGGCATGCTGCAGGCGGAGCAACATATCGTCGAAGCCCATTTCGGCACGACGGCGTTTTTCCACTTCGAAGCGTGCGGACACCCAGGCGGCAGCGTGTTCGAGCAAGCGTGCATCCGGGCTGGCCAGGGCCTGCAACTGTTTCGGCAAGTCCTGCATGGCCAGCAGGGCCGGATGTTCAGGCGGGTCGCCGACTTTCCAGGCTTCGGCCAGGCCGGTTGGGGTCAGGCGGGTGAAACCGGTGCCCAGGTCGAGGTCTACTTCCTGCTCATCACCGGCCCAGGTACGCAACTTGTCGAACCACGGCTCGAAGAAGCGAGCCTGCAGCTTGCGCCCGTCCGCTTGCTTGGCCGCCACGGCATCGCGGCAGATTTGCTGCAACTCATCGGCCCACTGCATCCACGGCGCCTTGAGCTGGCGCAGCTGATCGACCCGTTGTTGCAGCGCGGCATCGATCAGCGCTTGAGGCTCCTGCTCGTCCTGATGCAGGCGCACGCGGCCAAACAACGGGCGGATGCGTGGCAGCAGCGCATCCGGGCTGCCCCAGTGGTTGCGCACCCAGTTCAGGGCCTCGCCGTGCATGCCGTAGCAGAAGCGCCGCCAGTAATCGCGCATGACCTGGCCGAGCAGGTCGCTGTGGTCGGTTTCCAGGCTCTGGGTGAACAGGCTGCCGCTGTCGAACGCGTGCTCGCGGAGCATGCGCTGGCACCAACCATGGATGGTCGACACGGCCGCTTCGTCCATCCACTGCACGGCAATTTCCAGGCGACTGGCACAACGTGGCCAGTGTTCTTCGGCGTAATCGTCTCGCAGCTGGTGGAGCAGTGGATCGGCTGCCTGCAGTTCACCCCGGAAAAATCTCGCCGCCTCGGCCAGTCGGGCGCGAATACGCTCGCGCAGCTCCTTGGTGGCGGCATCAGTGAAGGTCACCACGAGGATCTGCGGCGGCAGCAGTTCGCGGCCGAAGCCTTGCTCGCCACCATGGCCAAGGATCAGGCGCAGGTACAGCGCAGAAATGGTGAAGGTCTTGCCGGTACCGGCACTGGCTTCGATCAATTGGCTGCCGTGCAAGGGAAAACTCAATGCCAGGGGACGGGCCTGGGTCATGCGCCACTCTCCGGGTTGCCCAGTGTTTGCCAGGCTGCGCTGAATAACGGGCGGTACAGGGTTTCGCACCAGCCTTCGAAGGTTTCGTCGGCGCTGAGCGCGCTGAAGTCACGGAACTGCCGGGCCAGGGCCAGGCTTTCACTGCGCTCGCCAAAGCTGTTGCGACCGTCGCCCTCGTAGGCTCGCATGGCAGCGGCGAGGGCTTTGTCGGGGTCGTCCTGGGCCAGCCAGGCGAACGCCGTCTTGGCCGCGACCGGTAGCGGCGCATTCATCGCGGCCTGGCGCGACACCAGCAAGTGGCCAAGCAGCTCGGCAGCCTGGGCTTGTGGCAGTGGGTCGAGCAACAGGGTGATGTCACTGGCCAGCAGCGCGCTGTGCAGCGGATACCCAGCGGCGCAAGCCGCCAGGTGCATGACCCAGCTGGCGATCAGGCGATGCCACTTGAGGGTGCGACCGGCACTGATGGTATTGGGCACCGTGGTGATGCTCAGCAGGCTCTGATTGTCGGCCTGGTAGACCCGGCCAAGCCAGCCCTCCAGCCGGTGGCTGCCCTGCTGAAAATGGATCGGCAGCGCGCCTTCGACCACGCTGGGCCAGCGTTGCAACAGCTGGCGGTGACGCTGCAGCAGGTCAGGCAGCGGCTGGATCAGCTCGGCCTGCAGAATCTCGCCGAACCCGGCCAGGGGCAGCACACCGCAGGCCTGAAGCCGGCGCGCCTGTGCCTGCAAGGCGCGTTCGGCCTGTTCAGGTTCGGCCATGGCTGCGCCCAGCAGGCTTTCGCTGGCGCTGTAGCGCTGCAGCGCGTCGAGCACGAACGGCTCTTCGTCCGGCGTGGGTGCTTCCAGCGCTTCGAAGAACACTTTCAGCCGCTGGCTGAAGAAATGCCGCACGGGATGGCGCAGAAAATCCTGCAACTGCGTCAGGGTCAGGGCTTCATCGCTGGCATAAGGGGGCAGGCCTGGTTCTGGCAACGCAGCCTCATCGGCCTGCCGGTGCAGCAGCTGCCATTCATGGGCATAGCTGAACAACGCGCTACCTTTCTGGAAATAGCGTGGGCTGAAGGGTTGCAGCGGGTGCTCTTGAGTCAAGGCATGCAGCAACTGCTCGCCCGCTTGCGGGTCGTCGCCGACACCGGCCAGACGCCAACCGGCGGCCAGATGATCGCGCAGCTGGCCAATCAATACCGATGCCGGACGCTCGCTGTTGTCGCGAATGCTACGGCCGACCCAGCTGATGTAGAGCTGATCGCGTGCCGAAAGCAGCGCTTCGAGCAGCAGGTAACGGTCATCTTCACGGCGCGAGCGATCGCCCGGTCGGTAGTCGCTGGCCATCAGGTCGAAGTCCAGCGGCTGCTGCGAGCGCGGATAGTCGCCATCGTTCATGCCCAGCAGGCAGACCACACGGAAGGGGATCGCGCGCATGGGCATGAGGGTGCAGAAGTTGACGGAGCCTGCGAGAAAACGCTGGGACAGCTTGCCCTGGTCCAACCCCGAGAGCCAGGCCTCGCGCACGACAGTCAGGGGTAGCAGGTCTTGCAGGCCAACGCCTTCGCAGACTTCCAGCCAGCCATCGCGCAGCTCCTGCAATTGCATCAGCAGAAACTCGTCGTGCTCACCTTCGGCCAGGAAGAATACCTGCAGCAAGGCGTGCAGGCGCTCGCCCCATTGCGCCGCTGTCGCGGGCTGGGACAGTACCTGGCAGGCCACATCGAGGGCATCGAGCAACGCCACCAGCGGGCCGATAAGTGCGGCATCCAGGCCGCCGATCTCGTCATACGGCTCGATGCCATCGCAGCCCTCGCCCACGCCCACCGCATAGCCAAGCAACATGCGGCGCAGACCGAAGCGCCAACTGTTCTGTTCCAGCCCCTCGGGCAGGCCAAGGGTGGCACGCTGTTCGGCATTCAGGCCCCAACGGATACCCGCGCCTTCGATCCAGCGGTGCAGCGTTGGCAGGTCGCTTTCGCGGATACCGAAGCGGGCACGCAGTGCCGGCACATCGAGCAGGTCGAGCACTTCGCTCACCGCGAAGCGGCTGTCTGGCAGTTTGAGCAGGTGCTCGAGGGCGATCAGCAAGGGATCGCGGCCGCGCTGGCCCTGGTCGGTCAAGGTGAAGGGGATGTAACGTGGGTCGTTGCGCTGCAACTGGCCAAATACGGCGCGGATATGGGGGGCATAAGTGTCGATCGCCGGCAACATGACGATGACATCACGCGGACGCAACGTCGGGTCGGCACTGAAGCGGGCGAGCAGTTGGTCGTGCAGGATCTCCACTTCCCGTTGCGGGCTGTGGGCAACGTGGAAGCGTACCGATCGGTCCTTGGTCAGATCGACTTCAGGCCACAGCTGGCGGGTCTCTGCGAGGGGGCGCAGTTCGAGGATATCGTCTTGCAGCTGGTTGAGCAGCGTGGTGGGGTGCCCCTCGCTGAACAAGTCGATGCGTCCTTCGCTGAATGCACCTTGGTAGCTGCCTGGATCGTCGTAGCTGTCGAGCAGGTTGATGTAGTCGCGGCCCTGTTTGCCCCAGGCGGCCAGCAAGGGATGGGCATGCTGGTGCAACGACTCGTCATCCAGCTGCAGTGGCATGCCTTGCTTGCGTTGCTGGCGCTTGTACTGGTGACGGAGCAAATCCTTGTCGGCCACGATGTCGGCCCAGTGATGGCGACAAGGGTTGTGCACGCACAACAACACCTGGCTGAAGCGGGCCAGGCCGGCCAGCGCTTCCAGTGCCTGGGCGGGCAAGGAGGAGATGCCGAACACGATGACTCGCGAAGGGAGGCCGGCAGGCGGTTGCTCAAGGCTGTTGATACGCTCGATGAAGCGTTGGTGCACCCCTGCTCGGCTCTGGGCCATGCCCTGCTCGCCAACATCCTCAAGCAACGCTCGCCACAACTCGGCCTGCCAGCGATTGCCGGGGGCCAAGGGTTTTCGTTCGCCACGGGCCGTGTTGAGCACGTGGTTGCCGGCAGCCCAGTCCTTGAGCCAGTCGGCGCGGTAGACCTGGTACTGGTCGAACAGGTCAGCCAGGCGCTCTGCCAGCTGGTAGCGTTTGCGCAGGTCGCCGTCGTCGGTGAGAAAGCGCCGCAATGGCTCGAAGTGGGGGCGTTCGATCAGCTCCGGGAGCAAACGCATGAGGCGCCAAGTCAGGGGCGCCTTGTCCAGCAGCGAGACCTCGGGGATTTCATCGCGGCCCAGCACCTTTCTGTACAGCTGCCACATGAAGCTACCCGGCAGCTGCACATCGATGGCCGCGGCGATACCGCATCCCCCAAGGTCATCTTCCTGTGGGTCTTCGGCCAAGGCCAGCTTGAGCCATTGGGCAATGCCGTTGCTCTGTACCAGCGCAATCTCGTTTTCCAATGGAGCCAGCGGGTAACGGCGCATCCAGTTCACAACCAGGCTGCGCAGGTCGTCCAGGCGGTTGCCGTGGACAATCATGAAGCCAGGATGGAGTGAAGTGGTGTTGGCCATTCAAGGTCCTCTGCAGGGTGCTTCGAAATGAGGGGGAACGATATCACGGCTGACAAACAGCCAGAAAAGACAAAACCCCTACCTGCTCGCGCAGATAGGGGTTTTGCGAAATGAATCTTGACGATGACCTACTCTCACATGGGGAAACCCCACACTACCATCGGCGATGCATCGTTT
>Ga0160465_100227_pt1 | contig 41793 bp, 37 predicted proteins | sample HID1971K_E11MG_FD_108209 | JGI IMG/M metagenome (GOLD analysis project Ga0160465, IMG submission 108209) | Enriched millipede-associated microbial communities from UW Madison campus, WI, USA - HID1971K_E11 MG | ecosystem: Host-associated > Arthropoda: Insects > Digestive system > Unclassified ...
TCCGCGCTGCCTGTTTCGCGGGGCAAGCCCGCTCCCACATGGATCACGCTGTGCCCTGCAATCGGGCTGTATTCTCGGGCACTGGCAAGGCTAAATCCCGCCATGGTGTACCCGTCCTGAGCAGCGATCACGATGCTGCAGGAGCTCCCGCAGCAGAGTGCTGTCCGGGCTTATCTGCAGAGCAGGCTTGTCTGGAATGACTTCGGCGAAATGTGCCAGCACCTCGGCGTCGTCTCAAGACACAAGCCGGCTTGCCGGCGATTGGGCTGCAAAGCAGCCCCTTCACCGCTGGCTACCGTCTGAACTCCCTTGCCCACCCGTACCCTCCGACCCGCTGCCATCCATCCCCGGCAGGTCGCGAGAGTCATTCTGCTTGGCGGGTGGGCTTTGCGGGTCACTGCCCTGGATACGCGGATCGGTATCCCGCGGCATGGGCTTCTCAATCGGGTTGAGTGTGCTGTCGACACCCGGCTGGGGCGCCGGGTTGTGCGGGTCGTCGGGGTAGGTCGTCCCGGTGCCGACCGCCAGGGCCAGCGGAGAGGTGAGCAGGGCAACGAGCAACAAGCTTGTGCGGATCATGGGCAGGCTCCTTGGCGAGGGTAGGGCTCGTACTTCTGTTCGGCCCTACCCAGCGCGCCAAGGTGCCATCACCCCGATCAGCGGTTACACCACTGCCGCCAGCATCATGATGAAGATGATGCCGACCACGGAAAGAATGGTCTCCATCATGCTCCAGGTCTTGAAGGTTTCAGCCACGGTCATGTTGAAGTACTGCTTGACCAGCCAGAAACCGGCATCGTTGACGTGCGACAGGATCAGCGAACCCGCGCCGGTGGCCAGTACCAGCAATTCCCGATTGACCCCAGGTACCAGGTCGATCACCGGGGCGACAATGCCGGCACCGGTGATGGTGGCCACCGTGGCCGAGCCCGTGGCGATGCGAATCACCGCAGCCACCAGCCAGGCCAGCAGGATCGGCGAGATCTGCGCCTGCACTGCCATCTGCCCGATCACGTTGCCGACCCCGGTATCCACCAGCATCTGCTTGAAGCCGCCACCGGCACCCACGATCAGCACGATGGCAGCGGTCGGTGCCAGGCTCTGGTCGAGCATCTTCATTATCTGCTGGCGGTTGAAGCCTCGGGCCGAGCCGAAGGTGTAGAAGGCCAGCAGCAGTGCGGCCAGCAGGGCGGTGATGGGGTGGCCGATGAGGTCCATCCACTGGCGCACGATGTGCTCGGCCGGCAGCACCACGTCGGCGAAGGTCTTGAGCAGCATCAGCACCACCGGCAGCAGCACGGTGACCAGGGTGATGGTGAAGCTGGGCAGGTTGTTCTGATCGGACTCCTTGGCGATCTGGTCCATCAGCTCCTGGGACGGGTTGCCGGGGATGTAGCGGGCAATGAAATTACCGTACAGCGGGCCGGCGATGATGGCCGTCGGCAGTGCCACCAGCAGGCCATAGAAGATGGTCTTGCCGATGTCGGCGTGGAAGATACCGATCGCCAGCAGTGGTCCCGGATGCGGTGGCACCAGGCCGTGGACCACGGACAGGCCGGCCAGCAGCGGGATGCCGATCTTGATCAAGGACACGCCTGAGCGCCGGGCGACGATGAACACCAGGGGCACCAGCAGCACGAAGCCGATTTCGAAGAACAACGGAATGCCGACCAGGAACGCGGCGAACATCATGGCCCAGTGCACATTCTTCTTGCCGAATGCGCGGATCAGGGTCTGGGCGATCTGGTCGGCGCCGCCGGAGTCGGCCATCAGCTTGCCGAGCATCGTGCCCAGGGCAAGGACGATGCCGACAAAGCCGAGCACGCCACCGAAGCCGTCCTGGAACGACTTCATGACCTTGGCCACCGGCATGCCGGAGGTCAGGCCGAGAAAGCCGGCGGCCAGGGTCAGGGCGACGAAGGGGTGCACTTTGAAATGGGTGATCAGCAGGATCAGCCCGATGATGGTTACCAGGGCGTCGAGCAGCAGGTAGGTATCTGTAGCCAGTCCGAACATGGTGGTTATGCCTCGGTCTTATCGTTGTTTTTTTTGGGCGTAGCTTTATTGAACGTTCGCCGCCTGCAAGCAGCGAGATAGCGCTATCTCAGGTGAGCCGGATAAACCGCCGGTTCAGGCGGTCCGCGCCAGGGTCCGCTCACCGCAGGGCTTTAGCCAGGCGTCGACGGACTCGGCAAGGGCGGCGACCGGCTGCGTGGCATCCAGGGGCAGGGTCAAGGCTTCGCCATGGGGCGGCTCGAGGGCGGCGAACTGGCTTTCGATCAGGCTCGCCGGCATGAAGTGGCCGGGGCGGGCGAGGACGCGCTTTTGGGCTTCGGCCGGGGTGAGTTCGAGGAATACGAAGGCCAGCTCCGGCATCGCTTCGCGCAGGGTGTCGCGGTAGCGGCGCTTGAGCGCGGAACAGGTGAGGATGGGTCGTTCACCGGCCTTGGTGGTGGCTTGCAGCTCCTGGCCCAGGCGCACCAGCCAGCCGGCACGGTCGCTATCGTCCAGGGGGATGCCAGCGCTCATCTTGCGGATGTTTTCGGCAGGGTGAAACGCGTCGCCTTCGATCAGGCGGCCGCCGCTTCTGGCGGCAATGGCGGCACCGACGCAGCTTTTGCCGCAGCCGGCCACACCCATCACCACAATGGCGGACAGGGGAGCATTCATTCAGTACCTCCTGCGGGGTGAGATAGCGCTGTCTCGTCGCAGACGATACGCCTCTCCCCGGTGTTGTTGGTTTTGTCCTTACGCAGTATGGACGCTTGGCAGAGTGCGTGTAGCGGCTGCTACCAAAGATTACATTGCCTGCGTCCTGAGACAGCGCTACCTTAGTGGTCGTTCCCCTCCCTTGGCAAGTAGTAAAATTACAACATCCATGTCCCGTACAGGCTCCCGCACCACCGGTCGTCCCACGCTGGCTGAAGTCGCCAGGCTTTCCGGGGTTTCCCCGATTACCGCATCCCGCGCCTTGCGCGGCGTCAGCACAGTGGCCCCGGCGCTGGTGGAAAAGGTCGCCGCCGCCGCGGCGAGCCTGGGTTACGTCGCCAACCCGGCGGCGCGCGCGCTGGCGTCGGCACGCAGCCAGTCGGTGGTGGTGTTGATTCCGTCGCTGTCCAACCAGCTGTTCATCGACACTTTGGAGGCTATCCATGAGGTGATGCGACCGCGTGGGCTTGAAGTGTTGATCGGCAACTATCACTACGATATCGACGAAGAAGAAAACCTGATCCGCAATTACCTGGCGTATCAGCCGTGCGGCATGCTGCTCACCGGTTTCGACCGCAGCGAAGCCTCGCGGCAGATGCTGACGGCCAGTGGTGTGCCTTGTGTGCACATGATGGAACTGGGCGGGGAGGCTGGGGCCCTGTCGGTGGGCTTTTCCCAGCAGCAGGCCGGACGCGCTGCCGCGCACCACCTGATCGAGCGTGGTCGTCGGCGCCTCGCCTTCATCGCCGCTCAGCTTGACCCGCGGGTGATGCAACGCGCCGAAGGTTTCCGCCAGGCCCTGGCCGAAGCCGGCCTGCAGGCGACCGAGCTGGAGGTGCTGGCGCCCCAGCCCTCGTCGATCGGGTTGGGCAGCGAACTGTTCAGCCAGTTGCTGACCAAGGCGCCCGACGTGGATGGCATTTTCTTCTGCAACGACGACCTCGCCCAGGGCGCGGTACTGCAGGCGCTGCGCCAGGGCATCGAGGTACCGCGTCAGGTGGCGATGGTCGGGTTCAACGACTTGCCGGCGTCGGCGCACATGGTGCCGCGGCTGACCTCGATCCGCACGCCGCGGGCTGCCGTTGGTCGGGGGGCGGCGCAGGCGTTGCTGGCGTTGCTCGATGGCAAGCGGGTAGCGACCGAGCAGCAGGATCTGGGGTTCGAGTTGATGGTGCGGGAGAGTTCCTGAGCGGTCTGACCTCTGTTAGCGCAATGTTACAACCATGTGACTAATCATTAAGTAGTAGCATTGTGCTTGCATGCCGTCCGCGCCGATCTATGCTCAGGAAACCCTGCGCACATAGGACCCCGGCGCCATGTTCGACTTCCATCGCAAGTCCGATCTGCTCGAGATTCAACGCACCCGCCAGGCCCTCGCCGAAACGCAAGCCAAGCTTGCTGCGATCAGCCGCAACATGGCGATGATCGAGTTCGCGCCTGACGGCACCATCCTCGATGCCAATGCACAGTTCTGCCAGACCATGGGTTACAGCGCCGAGGAACTGCGCGGCAAGCACCATCGGTTGTTCTGCGATCCGGCCTTTGCCAAAAGCGCCGAATACCAGCAGTTATGGCGCGATCTGGGCGAGGGCAGGGCCATCAGTGGCACCTTCGAGCGCGTCGACAAGGCGGGGCGCGAGGTCTGGCTGGAAGCCAGTTACATGCCGGTAGTGGATGAACGTCAGCAGGTCACCAGCGTCATCAAGGTGGCTGCCGACATCAGCCAGCGGGTCAAGGATGAACATGAAAGCCAGAGCCAGCTCAAGGCCATCGGCCGTTCGATGGCCGTGGTCGAGTTCAACCCGCAGGGTCGGGTGATCAAGGCCAACCAGAACTTCCTCACGACCATGGGCTATCGCCTGGAAGAAGTGGTCGGCCGCCATCATGGGCTGTTCTGCCAGCCCCATGAGCGTGAATCGGCCCAGTACCGCGAGTTCTGGGCCTCGCTCAATCGGGGCGAGTACCATTCCCATCGCTTCGAGCGGGTCAACAAACAGGGCCAGACGGTGTATCTGGAGGCGTCCTACAACCCGATCTTCGACAGCAAGGGGCGCTTGTACAAGGTGGTCAAGTTCGCCAGCGATATCACGGCCCAGGTCAGCACCCAGCAAAGCGCCGCCGACGCGGCCCATGCCAGTTCGGTACAGACCGACGCTTGTGCGCGCAAAGGCACCGAGGTGGTACAGCAGACGGTGCAGGTCATCGAACAGATTTCCCAGGAGCTCAATGACGCCGCGCGCAGCATCGATGCCGTGAGCAAACAGTCGGATGTGATCGGGCAGATCGTGCTGACCATTCGCGGCATCGCCGACCAGACCAACCTGCTGGCCCTGAACGCCGCCATCGAGGCGGCGCGTGCCGGTGAACATGGCCGCGGTTTTGCCGTGGTCGCCGACGAAGTGCGCAGCCTGGCGGCGCGCACCAGCAAGGCGACCTTGGAAATCGTCGATGTGGTGCGACAGAACCATGACCTTTCGCTGACGGCGGTGGCCAGCATGCAATCGAGCCTGACGCGCACGGGGCGCGGCGTGGCCTTGGCCAACGAGGCCGGGACAGTGATCATGGAGATTCAGCAGGGTTCACGCCACGTGGTCGACGCCATCAGCCAGATCAGTTCGACGTTGCAATTGCACTGAGGGAGTCGGCCAATTCACGCTGAAGGGTCAGCAGGCTGGTTTCCAGCTGCTGGCGCAGCGCCTGGGTGGGCAGGCCTTGCGCCTGGGCGTGCTCGATGGCCTCGCAATCGCTCACTACACCGCGCACCTTGAGCATTTTGGCACCGCCCTTGATTCGGTGGGCGATGCGGCCCAGGGTGTCGCTGTCCGGTGTCGTTCCCAGCGCACGCAGTGAGGCGAGGTCTTCACTGGCACTTTGCGCCAGTTGCTCGAGCAGATGTCGGATCAGTTGCGGGTCATCCTGGGTCAGGTGACGCAGTTCGCTGAGGTGGAACCCACTGGCCGGCAGGGTGGAGGTGTCTGCGTCGGTTCGGGCCTGGGGCAGGTGCATTTTCAGCGTGCGCAGGCCAATCGGTTTGAACAGGCAGTCATCCATGCCGCTGGCCAGGCAGCGCTCACGTTCTTCGGCCTGGGCGTTGGCGGTGACCCCAAGGATCCTGCAGCCGGATCCTCCCTTTTCGTGCTCCAGTTGTCGAATCCTGCGGGTCAGTTCATGGCCGTCCATCACCGGCATGCTGCAATCGGTGATCACCAGGTCGAATGCCGCCGCCTGCCATAATGCCAACCCCGCTTCGCCATGCTCGGCCAGGGTTACCCGGTGACCCAGGGTGTTGAGCTGTTTCTCCAGCAGCAACAAGTTGGCGGGGTAGTCGTCGACCACCAGGATGTTCAACGGCCGGCTTTCGCGTTCCGGGTGTGGCGGGACGAACGCTACTGGCGGGGGCTCGGCAGCGGCTGGCAATTGCAGCTTGACGTGCACCCGGGTGCCCACGCCTTCGACACTCTGCAAATGCAGCTTGCCGCCCATCAGCTCGGCCAGGGTACGGCTGATTACCAGGCCCAGGCCGGCGCCCTGGTGTGCCCGCGGGCCTTCGGCCTGGGCAAAGGCACTGAACAGCCGGGCCTGATCTGCCACGCCAATGCCGATTCCCGTGTCACGCACGCACAGTTCCACCTGGATGTCGTCGCCCGTGGTGGTCGGCTGTAGTTGCAGGCTGGTGTGCACCTCGCCGCGATCGGTGAACTTGATGGCATTGCTCAGCAGGTTGGACAGGATCTGCTTGATGCGCAGCGGGTCTGCCAGTACCCAGACAGGGCCCGCCGGCAGCTCGCTTTGCAGGTAAAGGCCCTTGCTGCGGGCATTGCCTTCGAAGACCCGCAGGGTGCCTCGCACCAGTTCGACCAGGTCGGTGGCCACAGGCTGCAAGGTCATGTGCCCGGACTCGATGCGCGAGATGTCCAGAATGTCGCCGATCAGCCCTAGCAGGCCTACCGCCGAATCGTGCGCGGTGCGCAGCGTCGCGGGGTCGCTGCGGCCGGCGGCGCTGTCCTCCAGGGCCAGTTCGAGCAAGCCGATCACCGCATTCATCGGTGTGCGGATTTCATGGCTCATGGTGGCCAGGAAGGTGCTTTTGGTCTGGCTGGCCTGTTCTGCATCGTCCTTGGCCTGGCGCAACTGTTCGAGCAGGCCGCGGCTGAGAGCCAATTGCGCCTGCAATGCATGTTGGGCTTCGGTACGCTGATGGATCAATTTGCGCAGGTAACTGTTCCAGAACACCACGCCGGCCAGCAGCAGGGCCGAGAGCACCAGCACCTGCAGTGCCAGCGTGCGGTAATTGCGCCATTGACTGTCGCTGACCAGCGAACTGGTGCGCCAGCGGTTGACCAACTGATCCAGTTCTTCGGGCGGGATGCTCAGCAGTGCCTTGTCCAGGATGGCCTGCAGCTGGGGTTGATCAGGGGCGACGGCAAACGCTGCAACGGCAGGGTCGTCGCCTAGGATGCTGGCGATGCGCAACTGGTTCTTGAACACATGGTTGATGTAGTACGTGGCATTGATATGGCTGCTGTACGCCACATCGGCATTGCCGTTGGCCACCGCTTCCATCAGCGCCAACGGGTTGGCCGCTTCGACTACCTTGGCACTCGGGTACTGGCGCAGCACCTCGCCGCGCAACGGCGAACCGCTCAGCAGGGCGATGCGCTTGCCATCGAGGTCTCTGCTTTGCAGCGGCCACGCCGCCTGACTGCGTGTCACCAGTACCCGTGGGCTGACCAGGTAAGGCCGGGTATAGCGCAATTGGTTGGCACGATCGACGCCATAGCCGAGCGCACCGATCATTTGCGCTTCGCCTTGCGACACCTGCTCGACCATGGTCTGCACGGCCGGCCGCTCCATGAACTTGAACTGTAGCCCGGTGCGCAAGGTGATCTGCTTGAGCAGGTCGACGGTAATACCGCTGGTGCGTTGTTGGGCATCGTTGAACGTCAGCGGTGCCAGCGCCGGGTCGACCAGCACGCTGACCGTCGGATGGCGTTCGATCCAGGTCTTTTCTTCATCGCTCAGTGCAGAGAGGTGGCGCTCCAGCAGCAGGCTGGTGTTGCCACTGGTCCATCGTCGCAGGATGGTCAGGCGCTCGCTTTCGGTGATCTGGTCCAGGGCGGCGTCGATCAGGCGATGCAGGCGCGGGTTGTCGTTGGCCAGGGCAAAGGAAAAACTGCCAGGCCTGGCCTGGCAGAAATGATCGATTTTCACCGTGCCCTGGTAGCTTTTGCCGATGAGGTAGTCGGTGCTGATGGCATCGCCCAGGTACGCATCCGCTTCGCCGAGCTCGACGGCCGCCAGGCCTGCCAGGGTCGAGCGGTAGAGGCTCAGTTGAGCCTTGGGGTAAAGGGCGCGGACCGTCTCGCCGGGCAGGTAATGGTCGACCATCGCCAGGCGCATGCCGGCCAGGTCCGGGTTGTTTTTCAGGCTGCGGCCTTCACGGATGACGATCACGGGCAGGTCGTCGGCATAGGGCAGGCTGAGCTTGAGTTGGGCATCGGCCGCTTCGAAGCCGTTGGAGCTGCCCAGCAGGTCGATCTTGCCCTCACGCAGGGCAGTGATCGCTTCATGGCGACTGGCAAAACGCCTGACTTGCACGGGGATACCCAACTGCTCACCGATCAGCCCTGCGAAGTCGGCACTCAGGCCTTCATAGTCGGACGGGCTGATATTGATTTCAAACGGCGGGTAGTCGGGGCGCGAACTGCCCAGCAACAAGACTTGGCGCTGCTGCAGCCACTGGCGGTCCTGGCTGTCCAGGCGCAGCGGCTGGGTGGCACTGGTGGCGCGCGCCAGCAACTGGCGTGGCTCGGCGTCGGCGAGTGTTGGCAGGGGGCAGCAGGCCAGGCTCAGGAGCAGGAGCACGCCGGCCGAGAAGCGATTCATGGCGGTGTTGCGCTCAGTTGACGTGGTTGCGTTTGGCCAGATCGACCATTTCCACCAACGACTCGGTCTTGAGCTTTTCCATGATGCGCCCCCGGTATGTGCTGATGGTCTTGGCGCTGAGGTTCATGCTGCTGCCGATGTGCTTGTTGTTTTCGCCTCGGGCCAGGCGTCGCAGCACTTCCATCTCCCGGTTGGACAGGCTTTCCAGGCGTCTGGGTTCGCTGTCCAGCGTATTGCTGTTGACCGACATCTGGGGAAACGTGGAATAGCCCTTGACCAATGCCTTGAGGGCGAAAATCAAGGCGTCATGGTCTTCATCCTTGGTCACGAACGCACCAATGCCGGCATCCAGGCAGCGGCGCACGTAGAGCTCGCTAGCTTGCCCGGTCAGCACCATGATCTTGGGGGTGGGCTCCAGCTGCTGAAGGCGCTTGATGACCTCCATGCCATCCAGGCCCGGCAGGCCGATGTCCAGTATCACCACATCGGGCCGTAGCTCGCGCGCTACCTGCGCCACTTCGCTGCCGTTGCCTACCTCGCCAACCACACGGAAGCGCTCACGCTCCAGCAGCAGGCGCATGGACAGCCTGACGATGGGGTGGTCGTCGACGATCAACACTGTTGTCATGTAGTTAACTCCTGTCGGAATGTGGTCCGTTTCCTGTGCTTAATCAGGAATACGTCTGCAAGTTCTTTCTGCAGCGCAGCACGATACGGCCATTCCGATTCCTTGGTAATGGCGAGTATAGAACTGTTGAACAAGCAAGCAGGAGTTGTGGAAAATTCCTACAACATGTCGGAAGAGGCATCGCCCGGACGCGGCGATGCCGGGTGCCGCTGGGCCGTTACTTGCAGGCCGAGTGGGGCTTGAGGACGCGATGCGGCGATGCCGGGTTGTTGCTCAATGCCAGTCCAACTCGTGTGGGGCGGGGCAGCAACTGGCCAGAGCAGTTCGGGCAGCGGCCCTGGAAGCGCGTTTCGGTGCAGTTACGACAAAATGTACATTCGAACGAGCAGATGAATGCCTCCGGGCTGTCGCCCGGCAAGTCGGCATCGCAGCATTCGCAATTGGGGCGTAGCTCCAGCATGGGCGTGACTCCGGTACGCAGGGGGCAGCTTTGCAGTCTGCTACGGCTGGCGTACCGGTGGCAATGCTCACCCGCCAGGGCGGTACAGATGCGCGTGCCCGGCGCGGTACAGGGCCGACGCGGCGAACGGCGTGTCGCCCAGCACATGGCCGACGAGAATCAGCGCCGTGCGGCGAAAACCTTTGCTGGCGACCTGCTCGACGATATCGGCCAGGGTGCCGCGAACCCAGTCCTGGTCCGGCCAGGTGGCACGATGGACCACGGCGATCGGGCACTCGGCACCATAGTGGGGGCGTAGTTCCTCGACGATTCGCGGCAGGTGCTTGACGCCCAGGTGAATGGCCAAGGTCGCACCATGGCGGGCCAGATCGCCCAGTTGCTCCCCGGCCGGCATGGGTGAGCTGTCGCCGTAGCGGGTCAGAATGACCGTCTGCGCCACGTCCGGCAGGGTCAGTTCGCAGCCCAGCAAGGCGGCACTGGCGGCGGTCGCCGTGACCCCGGGAATGATCTGGTAGTCGATGCCCAGCTCACGCAAGTGCTGGATCTGTTCGCCGATGGCGCCGTACAGGCTGGGGTCGCCACTGTGCACACGAGCGACATCCTGGCCCTGTGCATGGGCAGCTCGCATGGCCTCGATGATCTGTTCGAGGTGCAGCTCGGCACTGTTGATGACCGTCTCGGCCTGGTGGCCTTCGAGTACCGCTGCCGGTACCAGGGAGCCTGCGTAGATGATGACCGGGCACTGTCGGATCAGGCGCTGCCCCTTGACTGTGATCAGATCCGGGTCGCCAGGGCCGGCACCGATGAAGTAGACCGTCATGGAAATTCCTTGCAGAAGAATGGTTGAAGCGATTATCCGCCACCGGCCAGGGCGACGGTAGCCGGCCCCTGGCTTTGCCGCGTGACACGCAGTCTGGCCGAGCCAAGCTCGCGGCTGGCCAGCGCCAACGCCGTGCTTTCGGCGACGCCCCAGCAGCCGCTGTGGGCGTAGGCCGGTGCTGAGCGATGACTGAGCAAGGGTTCGAATGCCTGTAGCTGGCTGGCATCGAATACCACCAGGATCAAGCCGTGACGCAGGGCCAACTGGCGCAGCCCGGGTTCGTCGGCTTTCAGGCTGATAGTGGCGATGCCACGTAGCGTATCCAGCGCCAGGCCTTGTGAAGCCAGGCTCTGGCGCAGCAGGGTGTCGAGGACATCCACCGGGCAGCCGCGGCGGCAGCCGAAGCCGGCATACAGCGCCGGCAGCGGCGTTTCAAGGTCCATCAGGCCTGTTGGGCACGGCGGTAGAACCAGGCGCTGAGCAGGCCCAAGGCCAGCCAGAACACGGCATTGGTGAGCCAGGAGGCAATCTTGAACTGGGTTTCCAGTGCCTCGGGCGCCAGGCTTTGGTGCACCTCGGGCTGCGGCGCACCGATGACGTGGGGCACTACCAGCAGCACTACGCCGACGGCCTTGAGCAGCCAGTGCCGGGCGAATACCAGCAGTGCCAGCCCCAGTGCGGTAGCGGCTGCGGTGCCGATCCACCAGCTCTGGCGTTGGCCGAGGTCGGCGGCGGCGGTACCGGGTAACTCGGGCGGCAGACCCAAGGTCGGTGCCAGGCAGAACACCGCGAAGCCGGCCAGGCCCCACAGCGCACCTGTGCTGACCCGGTTGGGTTCGCGCAGGCTGTACAGGGCGACCAGGATCAGGGCGAAGCCAACGGCCACTACCAGGTTGCCCCCGGTGGTCGAGAGCATGCGTTGCCAGCCATCTTCCGGCGACCAGGCCTCTGCACTGTGTTCATGGGCCGCAACGGCCGCGCCGTCATGGCTGTGGTGTTCGGCGGCGGGGGCAGCCGACTCGTAGGTTTCCGCCTGGAGAATCAACGGGGCGACCCAGAAGCTTTGCAGCAGGGTCAGCAGCAAGGCTGCGAGCAGGCCGCTGAACCCAGCGGTGCGGGCAATGCGCTTGATCATCGGGCAGGCCTCAGTGGCAGGGGAATGCGGCGCTGTGGCGGGTGTCGTGGGCGGCGTTGTGCACGGCTTCGATGTGCGAGAAACCGGCGAAGTAGACCAGGCACAGGCCCAGCAGACTGGCACCTACGGCAATGACGACGCGCTGGCTGAGGGTGACGGGGGTGGCGATGCTGTGCTTGGCGCTGGAAATGGGCATGACGCGTTCCTCTGTTGTTTTAAGCTCAACGGGCAAGCGCGGCAGCCCCGGACGCGAAGCGCCCAAGGGAATGCGACAGCGCCCGCCCACCGCGGGGTGTTCATGTGACGCCAGGCCGGTCTCCGGGCTTGCGAGGAGGAGCAGGGCTCCTTGGTAAAGCGTCACCTTCCCATGCCGAACGACGTGGCACAGTGGTCTAGACGCTTCGCTCGCTTACCGTTGCGGGGGCAGCACCGGCCTGGTCCGGCCCTGCTCGAGGGCCTGCGACGCACCGGTTTCCCGTTTCACCCCCGAGGGGGCACCTGAACGCAAGGCGTAAGGAGAGCACGGGGCAGGGTTTCCGTCAATTGGTTGCACTTTATTACTGGGGGCGCGGCCCATCGCCGGCAAGCCGGCTCCCACAAGTACAGCGCAATGCTCAAGGGCGGCGCTGTACCTGTGGGAGCCGGCTTGCCGGCGATGGGCTGCAAAGCAGCCCCAACAGATCCTGAGGAAAAAACAAAACCCACCCCATGAGTTGACCACCCGCCACCCCCCGCGTAGCCTTGCCGCTTCGAGGTTCTTCGGCCCTGCCGAAGCTAAGACGGGAACGCGGTACAAGCCGCGGCTGCCCCCGCAACTGTAGGCACCGGCAACGGATCGACACAGCCACTGCGCCAAAGGCGCGGGAAGGCGTCATCCCGCCAGCCCCCTGAATCATGGGGGCCGGAACGGTGCAAGCCAGGAGACCTGCCTCGTCACGTTTTCGACTTTCAACCGGGCGGGGTGATCCGGTGGCGAACGAGCCCGGCCGGCCTGGCCCGCGGCTTTCGTCCCGTGTGCCCGCGCCAACCTGCCAAGGGCAACGCGACATGAAAACACTGGCCAAGCTCCCCGTCACCATCGTCACCGGCTTCCTCGGCTCGGGCAAGACCACCTTGCTCCGGCACATGCTCGACAACGCCCAGGGCCGCCGCATCGCGGTGATCGTCAACGAATTCGGCGAGCTCGGCATCGACGGCGAAATCCTCAAGCAGTGCAGCATCGGCTGCACTGAAGAAGAGGCCACCGGCCGCGTCTACGAGCTGGCCAACGGTTGCCTGTGCTGCACCGTGCAGGAAGAATTCTTCCCGGTCATGCGCGAACTGGTTGCCCGTCGCGGCGACCTGGACCACATCCTCATCGAAACCAGCGGCCTGGCGCTGCCAAAGCCGCTGGTACAAGCCTTCCAGTGGCCGGAAATCCGCACGGCCTGCACCGTCGACGCGGTGATCACCGTGGTCGACAGCCCGGCCGTGGCCGCCGGCACCTTCGCCGCGTTCCCCGACCAGGTCGACGCCCAGCGCAAGCTCGACCCCAACCTGGACCACGAATCGCCGCTGCATGAACTGTTCGCCGACCAGTTGGCCAGTGCCGACCTGGTGGTGCTGAACAAGGCCGACCTGATCGACGCCGAAGGCCTGGCCAAGGTCCGCGCCGAAGTGGCCGAAGAGCTGCCGCCAGCGGTCAAGGTCATCGAGGCCAGCAGTGGCCGCCTGCCGCTGGACGTGTTGCTGGGCGTGGGCGCCGAATCCGAGGTGCACATCGATGGCCGCCGCACCCATCACGATTCGCACCACGACGGCGATGACCATGACGACCATGACCACGACGCGTTCGACTCCATCTCCATCGACCTGCCGGAAGCCGACGAAAGCCTGCTGCTCGACGCCCTGACGCAACTGGTGGTGGAGTTCGGCATCCTGCGTGCCAAAGGCTTCGCCGCCGTTCCCGGCAAACCGATGCGCCTGCTGGTGCAGGGCGTGGGTACCCGCTTCGACAAACACTTCGACCGCGCCTGGCGTGCCGACGAACCGCGCATCACCCGCCTGGTGCTGATCGGCCAGGACCTCGATGCCGTGCAGCTGGAAGCGCGCCTGCGCCAGGCCCTGGGCGCCTGACCCATGCACCTGCTGCGGACCCAGCCCGGCGGCTTCGTGCCGGACGACAGCATTGCCGACCTCGGCCAGACACCCGCCGAACTGGTGATCCTCTGCAGCGGCGATTCGCACCTGGCGTTGCTCGCCGAAACCGCCGAGCAACTGCCGGATGACTTTCCCAGCCTGCGCCTGGCCAATCCGATGCAGGTGCAGAACCATGCCTCGGTCGACCTGTATGTAGAAGAGGTACTGCGCCACGCCAAGGTCATCCTGGTGTCGTTGCACGGTGGCGTCGGCTACTGGCGCTACGGTGTCGAGCAGTTGGTGACGCTGGCGGAGCGCGGTGTGCAGTTGATCCTGGTGCCGGGCGACGACCGCCCGGACCCGGAACTGACCGACCTGGGCACGGTGACCGGCGCGGCGGCAGAGCGCCTCTGGCACTTTCTGCGCCAAGGCGGCAAAGCCAATGCCGTCAACCTCTTCAACTGCCTGGCCAACCAATGGCTGGAGCGCGACTATACCTGGGATGAACCGCAACCCTTGCCACGCACCTCGGTGTATCACCCCACCAAGGCCAGCGCCGCGCTCGAGGACTGGTACGGCGAGTGGCACCCTGAGCATCCGGTGGCACCGCTGCTGTTCTACCGTTCGCATTTGCAGGCGGCCAACACCGCCTTCATCGATGTGTTTTGCCAACGCCTGCAGGCAGCCGGGCTCAACCCGCTGCCTATCGCCGTCGCCAGCCTGAAGGAAAGCGCCTGCCTGGAGCAGGTCGAACAGTGGCTGGATGAGGTCGGCGCCGAGGTGCTGGTCAATACCACCGGTTTTGCCATGTCCAGCCCGGAGCGCCCCAACCTGCGCCCATTGCGTCGCGATATTCCCGTGCTGCAGGCCATCTGCGCGCAGGACAATCAGCCGGGATGGGAAGCCAGCGAGCAGGGACTGGGCGCCCGCGACCTGGCCATGCACATTGCCTTGCCGGAATTGGACGGGCGCATCATTACCCGGCCGGTCAGCTTCAAGGACATGGCCTGGCGCAGCGAGCGCAGCCAGTCCGATGTGGTCTGCTACCGGGCCCACCCCGAGCGCATGGACTTCGTTGCCGAACTGGCGCGGCGCTGGGTCGAGCTGGCACGCCTGCCCAATGGGCAAAAGCGCGTGGCCCTGGTGCTGGCCAACTACCCGACCCGCGATGGGCGCATCGGCAATGGCGTTGGGCTCGACACGCCAGCCGCTGCCTTGAACATACTCCAGGCCCTCAAAGCCGAGGGTTACCCGCTGGGCGAGCTGCCGCACAGCGGCACGCAGTTGATTCAGCAGTTGCTCGGTGGTGTGACCAACGACCTCGAGCACCTCGACCAGCGCCCATGCGCGCAGAGCCTGAGCCTGGCGGACTACCAGGCAGCGTTCGAGCGCCTGCCCGCCGCCAACCGTCAGGCCGTGATCGAACGCTGGGGCCCGCCCGAGCAGGACCCGATGTACCGCAGCGGCCGGCTGATGGTGGCGGGCCTGCGTTTCGGCCTGACCTTCGTCGGCATCCAGCCGGCGCGCGGCTACCAGGTCGACCCCAGCGCCGTGTACCACGACCCGGATCTGGTACCGCCGCATGGCTACCTGGCGTTTCACTTCTGGCTGCGCCATGCCTTTGCCGCCGATGCCGTGATCCACGTCGGCAAGCACGGCAATCTTGAATGGTTGCCCGGCAAGGGCGTGGGCCTGTCCGCCGAGTGTTGGCCGGACGCCTTGCTTGGCCCGTTGCCCAACATCTATCCGTTCATCGTCAACGACCCGGGTGAGGGCGCCCAGGCCAAGCGCCGCACCCAGGCGGTGATCATCGACCACCTGATGCCGCCTTTGACCCGCGCCGAAACCTACGGCCCCTTGCGCCACCTGGAGCAGCTGGCCGACGAATTCTATGAAGCGCAGCTGCTCGACCCGCGGCGGGCCCGCGAGTTGCAACGCGATATCCTCGAACTGGTCAAGGCCAACCACATCGACCGTGAGTTGCAACTGGAAGGTCAGCTGGAGGATGCCACGGTGTGGCTGCCGCGGCTGGACACCTACCTGTGTGACCTCAAGGAATCGCAGATCCGCGATGGCCTGCATGTGTTCGGCCAATCGCCCCAGGCTCGGCTGCGGGTCGATACCCTGCTGGCCCTGCTGCGGGTGGAGCGCGGTGACGGGCGCGGCGGCAATGCCAGCCTGCTGCGGACATTGGCCAAGGCATTGGCGCTGGGCTTCGATCCGCTCGACTGCGACCTCGGCCAGCCCTGGGCAGGTCCTCGGCCGGCGCCGCTGCAGGCTTTGAGCGAAGCGGCGTGGCGCACCTGCGGCGATACCCGTGAGCGCCTCGAACTGTTGGCGCTGAAGTACATCGAGCAAGCACTGGAAATGGCCCTGCAACTGCCCGACGAGCCGCAATGGCAACCCGTGCAGGCGGTGCTCGGCGCGTTGTGCGAACAGGTTGCGCCGAACCTCGACGCGTGCGGGCCCGCAGAGATGAACGGCTTGCTCGCCGCCTTGGCGGGGCGCTTCGTGCCAGCCGGCCCTAGCGGTGCCCCCAGCCGTGGCCGCCTGGATGTGCTGCCCACGGGCCGCAACTTCTACACCGTGGATGTGCGCAACCTGCCCACCACCACAGCCTGGCGCCTGGGTTTCGCGTCGGCGAACCTGATCCTCGAACGGCACTTGCAGGACCATGGCGACCATCTGCGTCAGCTCGGCCTGTCGGTGTGGGGCACGGCGACCATGCGCACCGGTGGCGACGACATCGCCCAGGCCATGGCCTTGATGGGCGTGCGGCCGGTGTGGGCCACAGGCAGCCAACGCGTCGACGATTTCGAGATTTTGCCATTGAGCCTGCTCGACCGCCCGCGGGTAGACGTGACCTTGCGGGTTTCTGGCTTTTTCCGCGATGCCTTCGGCAACCTGATCCGCCTGTTCGATGCGGCGGTGCAAGCGGTGGCGGCGCTGGACGAGCCTGCCGATCTCAACCCCTTGGCCGCCCGCGTGCGTCATGAGCGCGACGCTTTGCAGGCGCAGGGCGTGGAGCCTGAACAGGCAGCGCGCGAGGCCGGTTGGCGGGTGTTCGGCGCCAAACCAGGTGCCTACGGTGCCGGCGTGCAAAATGCCATCGATGGCCGGCTGTGGCACAACCGCGATGACCTGGCCCAGGTGTATCTCAATCACGGTGGCTACGCCTATGGCGTCGGTGACGAAGGCACCCCGGCTCGCGCGCAGTTTGCCCGGCGCCTGGGCCAGGTTCAGGCCGTCCTGCAGAACCAGGACAACCACGAGCACGACGTGCTCGATTCCAACGATTACTACCAATTCCAAGGCGGCATGCTGGCAGCGTCCGAGACCTTGTCCGGGGCGACGGTGGCGAGTTATCACGGCGATCACAGTCAAGTTGACCGGCCGCGTATCCGCACCCTGAAGGAAGAGCTGAACCGGGTGATTCGAGCCCGCGCCCTCAACCCCAAGTGGATCGACGGCGCCAAGCGCCATGGTTACAAGGGCGCTTTCGAGCTGGCGGCGACGGTCGACAACCTGTTCGCCTTCGACGCGACCACGCACTTGATCGACGATCATCATTACCAGTCGCTGGCCGATGCCTATGTGCTCGACCCGGCGACCCGCGACTTCATGCGCGAGCACAATCCCGAGGCGCTGCGCGACCTCACCGAGCGCTTGCTGGAGGCCCAGCAGCGGGGGCTCTGGGAGCAGCCTGGCGACTACCGCGAAGCGCTCGAGGAACAATTGCTCGATGGCGAGGAACAGGCTTGAAATGAGTGAACCCGTGCAATTTCCCCTGGCGGCCGTGGTCGGCGCCGACGACCTGAAGCTTGCGTTGTGCCTGACCGCCATCGACCCCAGGATCGGCGGCGTGCTGATCGAGGGGCCGCGCGGCATGGCCAAGAGCACCTTGGCGCGTGGTTTGGCGGACCTGCTCGGCGAGGGGCCTTTCGTCACCTTGCCGCTGGGTGCCAGCGAAGAACGCCTGGTCGGCACGCTCGACCTGGATGCCGCGCTGGGGCAGGGCAAGGCGCAGTTTTCCCCCGGTGTACTGGCGCATGCCGATGGCGGGGTGCTGTATGTCGATGAAGTCAACCTGCTGCCCGATACCTTGGTGGACCTGTTGCTCGACGTTGCCGCCAGCGGTACCAACCGTATCGAGCGCGATGGTATTTCTCACCGGCACAGTGCGCGTTTCGTCCTTATCGGCACCATGAACCCCGAAGAGGGCGAGCTGCGCCCTCAGCTGCTTGACCGCTTCGGGCTCAATGTCGTGCTCGAAGGGCTGCCAGCCCCAGAGGCTCGACAGCAGATCATTCGCCGTCGCTTGGCCTTCGACACCGACCCGCAGGCCTTCTGCGAGCAGTGGGCCGCGGCCCAGGCGCAACTGCGGGAGCGCTGCCAGGCAGCTCGCCAGGGGCTGGCAGCGATTGCCCTGGACGATCAGGCCCTGGCCTGGATCACCGAGCGCTGTTATGCCGCTGGCGTCGATGGCCTGCGTGCCGACCTGGTTTGGCTGCGCGCCGCCCGTGCGCATTGCGCCTGGCGCGGTGGCAAGGCGATCGAGCTGGTCGACGTCGAGGCGGTGGCGGAGTTTGCCTTGCGCCACCGGCGCCGCCAGTTGCCCGAGCCCGCCGCCGATTCCCCGCCGCCTGCGTCTGCCGGCCGCGATACGCAAAGCCAGGGCGGGCAAGGGGATTGGGGGACACTGCCGGCTCAGCCGGTCACCAGCGGTGCCAGGCGCGAGGTACCGAACTGGGCAAAAAAGCCCTGAGCATCCGCCCACCGGGCAACAAGGTGGCGGATGCCATGCCCCGTGCCGGAAAACTGGCAGGCGCCAGCCGTGGCCGCGTGCGTGCGGCGAGCAAGGGCCGGGTGGCCTGGCTGCCGACCTTGCTCAAGGGGCGCCCGCTGCAGCAGCGCGACCTGTGCTGGCAGCAGCGTCAGGCTCAGGCCACCGAGTTGTGGCTGGTGATCGTCGATGCTTCGGCCTCGACCCGGCGCCACCAGGCGCTGGCGCACGGCAAAGGCCTGCTGGCCGAGCTGTTCGACCAGGCTTATCGCCAGCGAGCCCGGCTGGCGCTGATGACCGCCAGCGGCGGTGCGCCCCAGTGGCAACGCCAGGGGCTGAAAGCGTCGGCCGCCTTGCAACCCTGGTTGCAAACCTTGGGGGCCGGAGGAGGGACCCCGTTGATCGCGGCGTTGGAGCAGGCGCGTCGCTGGTTGCAGGCACGGCAAAAAGCCTACCCACAAGAGCTTCAGCGTTGTCTGGTGTTTACCGATGGCCGCCTGCAGCGCTGGAAGGATGTGCAACCCATGCCCTGTGCGACGGTGCTGGTGGACATGGAAATGGCGCCGGTTCGCCTGGGGCGTGCGCGGCAATTGGCCGAACAACTTCAGGCTGAATACCAGCACCTGGAACAGTGCAGGGTCATGCAATAAGGCAACTGGCGCGACATTATGTCGCTATTGAAAAGTTGCTTTCAGGCGAATTCAAAAGTTGCACAAGTGCGTGACAGGCACGCACTTGCTGGTCAAGCGGTGATATTACTTCGGCATCGACCAGGGCTGCAGGTCATAACCCTTCTGGGACAACTCGGCGCGCACTTCCTCGATCAGGCAGGCCCATTGTGCCGGGTCGGAATAGATACGCGAAGACACTTGCTTGCTCCCGATACGGGTGCTGGTCCGGTCGATCACGGCCAGGCTCAGCTCACCAGTACCGTTGGGTGCATCCCAGGCTACGCACTGGAAAGGTTCGAAGGCGTGGTCGGCAATCAGCAGGGCTTCGTTGACACGGAGCGGGGCATTCATGGTTCGGTCTCTCTATGGTCCCAAACAGCGTAATGTAGGTCCGCGTTACTGCCATGTCGCTTCAGCTTATCGCGATCTGCAGTGCGGGGTTATTCGTACTGATGCTCCAAGTTGGTAGAGGAGTCACACAGTCTTGATACTTTTTTTCAAATTTGAACTGTTTTTATTGACCTGCGCCGCCTGTGACGTCAATAAATTTGAAAAATTCCCACATGGCCCGGCCAGCGCGGAATCGGGCAGACAGACGGTAGTGGGCACCGTCAAGTTCGTTGCTACTGTTAAAACGGCGCCGCAACTTACTGTTTTCACGTAAAAAACCACAAATTGGCGCCAAGGAACGGTCATGCACGCTACCGCCGCCCTGCGTCGTTTGCTCATCGTCGACCCGTGCGATGATTGTCACCGCTTGCTGCCAGGTCTTGAGAGTGCTGGCTGGGCTGTTCACAGCTGTAGCCTGGACCTGGCGCTGGAGCACCGCTGCGACCTTGGCCTGTTGCGCCTGCAGGAATCGCACCTGCGCCACCCGGATGCGGTCAAGGACATGATCAAACGCAGCAATACCGAATGGATCGCGGTGCTCAACGCCGAGCAACTGCGTATGCAGAATGTCGGTGACTTCGTCTGTGAGTGGTTCTTCGACTTTCACACCTTGCCATTCGACGTTTCCCGCGTGCTCGTCACCCTGGGGCGTGCGTTCGGCATGGCACGCCTGCGTGGCAAGGGCGCGGTACCGGTCGATGGCCTGGAGCACGAACTGCTGGGTGACAGCCGGCCTATCCTTGAGCTGCGAAAGCTGCTGGGCAAGCTGGCGCCCACCGAATCACCGGTATTGATCCGGGGCGAGAGCGGCACGGGCAAGGAGTTGGTAGCACGTACGTTGCATCGCCAGTCACAGCGCTGCGAAATGCCGTTTATTCCCATCAACTGCGGGGCGATCCCCGAACATCTGATCCAGTCCGAGCTGTTCGGGCACGAGAAAGGCGCGTTCACCGGCGCGCATCAGCGCAAGGTAGGGCGGATCGAGGCGGCCCACGGTGGCACGCTGTTCCTCGACGAAATTGGCGACCTGCCACTGGAACTGCAGGCCAACCTGCTGCGCTTCTTGCAGGAAAAGCATATCGAGCGGGTCGGTGGCAGCCAGCCGATACCGGTCGATGTGCGGGTGCTGGCCGCCACCCACGTGGACCTGGAGAAGGCCATCGAGCAAGGGCGATTCCGGGAAGACCTGTATTACCGTCTCAACGTCTTGCAGGTAGTGACTGCGCCATTGCGTGACCGGCATGGTGATTTGTCGATGCTGGCCAACCACTTTTCACACTTCTACAGCCTGGAGACAGGCCGTCGGCCGCGTTCTTTCAGCGATCATGCCTTGGCCGCCATGGGGCGGCACAATTGGCCGGGCAATGTGCGAGAACTGGCCAACCGGGTGCGACGGGGTCTGGTGTTGGCCGAAGGGCGGCAGATCGAAGCCCAGGATTTGGGCCTGCATGTTCACCAGCAGGAGGAGCAGCCGCTGGGCACCCTGGAAGACTACAAGCACCGTGCGGAGCGTCAGGCGTTGTGCGACGTGCTCGACCGGCACAGCAACAACCTGAGCATTGCCGCGAAGGTACTGGGTGTATCGCGGCCAACGTTCTACAGGCTGCTGCACAAGCACCAGATCCGGTGACCCCTCAGGTCATCGGAACCTGCAGAAAACCTGTGGGATCAACTGTCTTGCTCAATTTCAAAGCGTTGACGCGATTCCTGTGGGAGCCGGCTTGCCGGCGATGAGGCCGGGACAGGCACGATGATGTAGCCTGTGCTGGCCCTATCGCCGGCAAGCCGGCTCCCACATCCCACATCCCACAGCGCACTGCAAGTTCAGCTCGACTGCGCGATATGCCCGTCCGAGAGCTCCTCGACCGTCTCTTCCTCACCCGGAAGCGCCGTGATCACACTGAAATCGCTGATTTCGACTTCACCCCCGCCATACCCCAGCAAGTGGAAGGAAAACGCCTTGCGCACGGTAGGGTTGTCGAAGCCGAATTCCATCTCCAGCGGTTCATCGGCCGTCACCCGAATCTCTTCTGGCAGGCCCAGCGGTACGTCCTGCTCCAGCTCCTTGGCCTTGAGCTGGATGTAGGCGACGTGCTGTCGATCGAGTGCGCGCACCTTGATCCGCACCCGGGTATGCGAGCCTTCGGGCATTTCCAGATACTGCGCGCCAATCAGGTTGTCGGCCCAGTCATCGCGAATGCGCGCCTGCAATTGGATGGCCGACGGGCCACCGAACTGGTAACGCAGGTTGAGCGGTGTCTGCAACAGGGACTGGTCGAGGACCCCGGCAAGGGCGCCGAGCTGTGGCCCCGTGTGGTCGTCGGCCGCGCCGAGGTAGCGGGCCTGGTCGGCAATGAAGCCTTGGCTTGCGTAACGGCGACAGCGTTGCTGGAAGTCGCATTCGGTGAATACGCCTTGGCCATCGTGGTAGCGCAACATGCCGTTGGTGTAGGAAATCATCTCCCGCCCGCTGTCGTAATCGCGTAGCAGTGAGCGCCCGGCCAGTGCGACCGGGATCGGCAAGGCAAAGTAGTCGAGCAGGGAGGTAGCCAGGTCGACGTGGCCGTAGGTGCCCTGCTTGAGGTGCGGCAGTTGCGCCTGCTCCGGTGCAAGGATCAGGTTGAAGCCCCAGGAGGAGGCCAGGCGCACCCCGTCGATGCCGTGGGATTCGTCGGACGTCACCACCACCAGCGTGTCCTTGAGCACGCCCTGACGCTCCAGGTTGTCGAGAAACGCCCCTAGCGCGTCGTCAAGGTAGGCCACCGCGGCCTGCTTGGCGGTGTCGTAACGCGCCAGGTAGTCGGCCGGTGCCGAATAGGGCTGGTGGGTACCCACGGTCAGCAGGGTCAGCATCCACGGGCGGTCCTGTTGGCGCAGTTGCCCGACGTAGTCCTGGGCACCCTCGAAGAATGCCCGGTCATCCTTGCCCCAGGGGAACTCCAGGTAGTTCTCGTTGCTGAACCATTCCAGGCCGTGCACCGAGTCGAAGCCGATGTGCGGCATGATCCGGTCCTTGGCCATGAAGCGCAGGCCGGCGCCCTGCAGGTAATGCGTGCTGAAGCCTGCCTGACGCAGCTGGGCCGGCAGGCAGGCCTGGTTACGTTGCTGCTGGGTGAGCAGCTCCATCCCTTTGGGCGTGCCGTTGGCCAGTTTGTCGTAGTCGCCGCAGAGCATGGCATACAGGCCACGGATGGTCTGGTGGGTGTGCAGCACGTAGTCCGGCGTGTTCATGCCGCGCTCGGCCCAGCGGCTGAGGTTGGGCATCAATTCTTCGTCGAAGCGGCTGTGCAGGGCCTGACGGTTCGGCCGTACATAGGCGCCAGGGATGCCTTCAAGGGTGATCACCAGCAGATTGCGAGCGCTTCCGGGGGCGCTCAGCAGTTTCTGGCCATGCAGGTCGGCCTGGGTCAGGCCAGCACTGGACAGGGGCGTGATGGGCTGCTCCTGGCCAGTCCAGGTGAGCGCCCGTCGTTGCAGGTCGTTGACGCCTGCGGACAGTAACTGGTGAGAGAGATTGTATTGGCGCCACTGGTCGGCATCCGAAGGCGTCAGCTGTTGGCTGCCCCAGTGCAGGCCGAACAGCATCACAGGGATGGCCAAGGCCCAGCGCGGCAACGCGGCAGGGCGACGCGCCCGACCTCGCCAGGTGATCGCGCACCAGGCCAGCAGGCCCGCAGCCATCAGCCAGGGCAACCAGGGGTGGGCGAGGCCGCCGCCGGTGGTGTTTTCCATGAACTGTGGGTCGATCAGGTACGCCAGGTCGCCACTGTTGGGCAGCCGCCCGACAGCGCTTACCAGCTCTGCCGACGTCACCCAGAGTGCCGCCCAGGCCAGCAGCACAGGCAGTGCCAGCCACCACGGCCGGCGGTGCAGCAACAGCAACAGGAGGCTGCCGAAGGCCAGGTCCGACAAGTAGCCGAGCGGATTGGACCACCCCAGGAGGGTGCGCACAGCCAAGGGGATCACCAGCACCAGGGTTGCCAGGGCGACGAGCCGAGTGTGCGAGTGGCCGAGCTGGATATTCACGAAAACTTTCCTTAATTACCGTCAAAACGTCACATAGCTATGCGTGATGATAACAGTCCGGTGTCAGGAAAGCGGTTGGCTACAAGGTTGGTTACCAAAACCAGGCCCACGCTGCAGGCCTGGCATTGGCAAGACCCGGTCAGAAGTAGTACGGGAATTTCAGGCTGAAGGAGAAGTCTGGCGAATCGTCCGTCAGGCCAATGGCGAGGTTTGGCACGATGGTCAGGTTGTTGGTGGCGGCGAAGGTCAGGCCGATGTTGAAGTTCGCCGAGTTGTAGTCGCTGTTGCTGATCGACTGCCAGTCGCCGCCGTCGGGTTTGATCTTGCTCTTGCTGGCAAACTGGTCGGTGACCGAGAACGACATACTCATCTTCTCGTTCAGGGCGAACGCGATACCACCGCCAATCTGCCAGGAGTCGCCGAGTTTCACGTCGCCCGGCACCTTGGTGTTGACGGTGGGGCTGATGTCGCTGAACGAATCTTCCATGTTGTAGGTGTACGACAGGCTGCCGAAGAGCACGGCCGGGTCGAAGGTCTTGACCAGCGAGATACCGGGTGTGATGGCCCACACGCCATTACCGGTTGGCAGGTCTTCAGGGATCGCGAGGTTGTCGTTGGCGCTATCCTGGATGAGCTTGATGCCGTAGGGGTCCTTGCCGGTAGGCGCCTTGATCCGCAGCGTGGCAACCGTGTCTGGCCAGTTTTCCGACTCGTCGATGAATTTGTAGGCCACGCCGACGTTGACGTCGCCGATGGTCGGGTCGCGTTTCACCGAGCCATCGGAACTCACCCCGGCTGCACCGCCGGCGCCGCCGGAGGAGTAGGTCGACTCGCGATAGACAATCGGTACGTTGATGTCGAACTGCCAGCGCTGGTCGACGTTGTAACGTGCCGTCAAGTCCAGCGTCCAGTTGTCGGCCTTGATCCGGTCGATGTTGATATTGCCCAGGAAAATCGAATCGAGCGCCAGAAACCCGTTGAGTGTCAGGGCACGGGTGTCGTAGTGGGTGTAGGTCAGACCGGTCTCGACACTGAACTTGCCGCCGCCAAAGAAGCCGCTGGCTTCGTCATACAGGTTGGAAACGCTTTGCGCCGGTTCCGAGTCCTCTTTGAGCGATTGGCCGTAGGAGCTGCCGGTGGTGCCTGGTGCCCCGGAAGCCACGGTCTGTGCACCCTTGACGCCTTCGGCGGGTGACTTGGTCAAACGCTTGGGCGCGGGAGTAGCAGGGGCTTCCTCGACCTGACGCAGGCGTTGTTCCAGCACCATCAATGCATTCTGTTGGGCTTCGTAACGTTGTTTCAACGCGATCAATTCTTGTTTCAGCGCTTCGACCTGAGGGTCGGTTGCCGCTTGTAGCAGAGTGGCCGGGGCCAAGGTCGTCAAACAAACGAAAGCTCTCAACGTCAACAAACGATGCATGGATTAGCCGTCCCTTCTGACTACTTGTTCGATGAGACAGAGCGTAGATCAGTATCCGCCGGTACGAAGACCTTTGAGCTGATCAAGGTTGGCGTTCATCGGGCCAGCCGTTGCAGGGCTGTCGCGCAGCACGACATTGAGCTCCGTCAGGTTACGCACCTGGTTGCCAGCGCCGAGCAGGGTGGTGTTCTGCATCAGCCCACCCTGGCCCAGACGCTGCAGTGCGCTGCCCTGGTTGTTGTTGGCGACGATGCCGAGCTGTACGCCGGTGCCGCTGGCGGAAACACTCAGAGAGCCTGCGCCATTGGCGCCCACCAGGGTCGTGCCCGCCGCTAGGGCCTGGCCTTGCGTTTGCGTGGCGGGTGCTTCGTTGCCCTTGGTGACCGTGATACCGACGTTGTTGTATGCCGAGTTGTAGTCACCGGCGGCACGTACCACCTGGGTCACGCCTTCGGTGGTATTGAGCCCGCTACCACCGGTAACGGTACCGGTGCCCGGGCTCTGCGATTGCGAATTGCCGGTGCCTTTTTCGTTGATCATCGAGACATAGAACTGCGGTTGCAGGGTGGAATGCTGGATTTGCATCGAGGAGGTAGCGCCGATCACCTCACCGTTGGCGTTCTGCCAGGTGCTGGTCATGACCACGCCAAAACTGACGATGCGCCCCGGCAATACATAGCGGCCGCGCAGTTCTGCCAGTTCCTGATCCTTCAGTTCGATCGGTTTGAACGTCTGTGCCTGGGTCGGCAGGCTGGCGGCCAGGCAAACGAATGCGAGCCAGCATGAAGTCTTCATGGGATGCTCCCGGGGCCTCTTGCCCCTTGTCATTAGAAGAAGTCGCTTTGAATGAAACCGAAGTCCATCAACTCGGCATCCTTCACCGGGGCGAAGTTGTTGATGCGGTTCTTGGCGCTGAGTGGCAGAGGCGGGTCGAGCAGTACATTGGACTTGTCGTACCCTTGGCCGATGACGGCGAAGATGATGCCGTTCCAGCCTTTGACGAAATCATCGAGCTTGAAGCGTTTGTGGCCCAGCACCGGGTCGCCGATGTATACCCAGCCGTTGTCGACTTTCTGCATGACCACGAAATGCTTGTAGCCACGGATGTCCATCAGCACGACCACCGGGATGCGGATGCTGTGCAGGGTGTCGGGGGCTACCCGGTAGCCGCGGGCGCGCATGCCCAGGCTTTCCACGTAGCGCTTCATGTCGAGCATCGAGAAGCCCTGGGTACGTACCAGGTCATGGTCGGCGCTGGCCAGCATGCCCTCGATCACGTGTTGTTCGTCCACGTCCAGCCAATAGGCCTGGCGCAGAATGGTCGCCAGTGATGCGGCGCCGCAGCTGAAGTCGGTTTTCTGTTGCACGAGGTCGGCGAACTTGCGCTCGCGGATGCTCTGGATGGGTTTGTAGATCACTGCACCACCTGGCAGGACGGACAGCGGCATCTGGGCTGCTTCGCTGACACTGGCCGTGCACAGCAGGAATGCCAAGGCGATAATGCGCATGTTCCATGCCCCCCTGTTTTTGTAGAAAGCTTTTGTAGAACGCTTTTAGTAGAACGCTTCTGGTAGAAAGAGGCCCCCCGAAGGGGGCCTCAAGGCTGCAGTTACATCGAGGTGTTGGAGATGGCCAGCGAGTTGCTCTGCTGGTTGCCCACACCGGCTGCCACGTTGACGCCCAGGTTGCCGCTGCCGCCATTCACCGAGCCACTCAGGGTTGCGGTGTTGGTTACAGGGTTGGCCCAGCCAGTCGGGGTCAGCACTTGGAACGAGACGGTGTTCTCCATCGCGTACTCGCTAGCCTCGCTGAAGCTCTTCGAGATGCTGTCCGAAGACTCCGAGGCCTTCTCGCCAGATTTCTCGAAGGCCGAAGCCTGCGCTTTTTCCCATGCCGACTCGTTTGCCTTCTCGAAGGAAGTATCGCGAGACTTGTCGTAGGACGACTCACGGCTGCGGTCATACGAAGAGTCACGGGTACGGTCATACGCAGATTCGCGGCTGCGATCAAACGAGGAGTCACGGGCTCTGTCGAAGGACGAGCTCAAGGACTTGTCGAACGACGAGTCGGTGGACGACTCGTGCGACTTGTCGATCGATGCGTCAAGCGAAGCGCTGAGCGTTGCATCGAAGTCGGCACTGCGCGAGCGCGTGAAGTTGCCGACGGTTTGCGACGAAGACGCACTGCCGTTGGCACTGGCATCGAGCGAAGCGTTCACCGAAGCGCTAGACGAAGAGCTGTGGTCGCTGCTCGACGAGCCATTGGCTGCCCAGTTGTTGGAACCGCTGGCGCTGCTGCTGTTGCTGCCACTGGCGCTGCTGCTGTTCGAGCCGCTGGCACTGCTGCTGTTGCTGCCACTTGCGCTGCTGCTGTTGGAGCCGCTGGCGGTCATGCTGGTCGAACCGCTGGCGCTGCTGCTGCGCGAGCCGCTGGCTTCGCTGCTTTGGTTGCCAGCCACGCTGAAGCTCGAGCTGGAGCTCTTGTCGACGCTGGCATCGAACGAACCGCTACGCGAAGACGAACCGCTCTTGGAGGTGGTGAAGGTCAGCGTGTCGATGGTGTAGGTACGATCGGCACGGTTTTCGACGGTCAGGCCAGGTCCGTTCTGGTTGGCCGAAGCGGTGGCAGTGGAGTTGCCGATAGGGGCAGCGTTGTTGGCAATGGCCATGGTATTTTTCTGCTGGTTCAGGTCACCGCCAGCAATGTTGATACCAATGTTGCCGCTTGCGCCTTCAGCCGAGCCGCTCATGACCGCAGAACTCTGGGTCGACCAGTTCTTGACAGTGTTTCCGTCGCTGAACTGACGCACGCTTGCGGTGGCTTCGGATTCGCCGAAGACGAAGCTGTTGTCGATTGCCGAGTTGTCAGACGAGGTATTGGCAATGGCCGCGGCGTTGTCTTGTTGGTTGCCGTTACCGGCCGCCACGTTGACCCCGACGTTGCCACTGGCGCCAGTGCCAGAGGTGCTCATTTCGGCTTCGTTGACAGTGCCTTCGTTAATGACCGAGTTGCCAGTGCTGCGTTGAGCATCGTTAGCTTCGGCAGTGGCGTTGGTGTACACCGGTTTTGGTGGGGTGGGTCGCCTGTCGTTCTGATTCGCTTGTGCAGCAACAGCCATGACCGCAGCAATTGCGAAAACCAGAGGCTTGATTGCCATCGAGGGTTTCATGGTGTTTCTCCGTCTTCTTTAGGTTAAGTGTTGTTCTTACCTTTTACCTACCTATTCGGGTCAGTTCGCGACCCGTACGCTCAGGGTGTTTGCCGTCTGGTTACCCACCCCGGCGCTCTGATTCAGCTGAATGACCCCACGGCTACCGGTGAATGCCTGGTCACCGGTGGTGACCAGGCGATAGCCAGGGGAGGAATCAGATGGATCGGAGCTGTTGATCAGCGCCACGTTTTGCTGCAGCAGGACGCTGTCGTCGATACTTTGCGGTTGTGTACTGAGGCTGATGCGCAGGGCGTTGGCCTGCTGGGTGCTGGCACCGGCGCTCTGGTTCACACCCAGGGCACCACTGCCGTGACTGAAGGCGTCGCCCTGGATGCTGGCACGGGCATCCATGTTGGGGTCGACGATGGATATCTGGCGTTGCCGGATCTGCGTGGTGGCAGCGGCCGTGGTGCCGGTGGCCAAGGCCCGGGCGTTGGCTTGTTGCTGCAGGTCGCCTGCCGCCTGGTTGACGCTCAAGTTGCCTTGGTACTGCGCGCCGGAACTGTCGATGTTGGCGCTGTTGATCACGGGAACCGGGGATTGGGCGAGGGCCGTTGCACTGCAGAGGGTGGCCAGGATTAACAGCGATTGCCTCATCTCATTTGCCTCCGGTCAGGATCTGCAAGGGCGCCAGGCCACGCTGGACACTTGAGTTGACCATGTTGGAAATGCCGTTGCCGGAGCCTGTACCGCGACCCGCCGCCAGGTTGGGGAGTTGGGTCTGGTTGCTGATGTTGCCGCCCACATTGTTGGTCTGCTGGGTGATCAGCGAAGAAATCCCGGTACCGCTGGTGATGTTGGCAAAGTCCCCATCGCTCAGTTCGTTGGTCTGCTTGAGCACGTAGGCGGAGGGGTTGGCGTTGGCGGTGGTGGGGTAGGGGTCGGGCGCCAGGGGGGCGCGAGTGGCGATGCGGGGTTGAACATCGCGGGTGATGACGATGATTCCATTTTCGGCCTGTACCGGCACGCTGACGCTTGCGCCCAAAGCACAGCCGACCAGCAGCAGACGGCAGATGCCATTGTCCAGTTTTCCCATGACTGCAATTCCTTCTTCAGCGCGGGCCTGATTAGGCGTTGCGAGGAGGAGAGCAGAAGGCGTGCCGCTTTTGGTTATTTCTTGATAATCAAAGGCCTGCAGTAACTTGTTGGCGGTTGTGAGAGGTTGTTGTTTCAGCGTTGAGACAGATTTTCCGCAAAGTGGGCTGTTTTCCGGTATGGATGTTGCTCATGCGGCGCTTTCGTACACTGTTTCATCGGCTTGACACTCCCACCGCCAAATGTGGGGAAGTCCGCAAATACGGGGGTCAAGGCCCACTGGGGTGTGTCAGAGGGTTAACACTCGGTGGGGCAAAGCGGGGTTTTCCCCTGCAACAGGCCCTGCACGGCGCACAATGCCGCCGCACTGCGCCGGGGCCAGTCACCCTCGATCACCTGCACCGTTTGCCGATGGCGCTGCAACCAGTTCAGGCTGTCGGTGAAGAAGCGATGCCGGTCGGCAAGGTCCGGCTGGCTGCGTTGGCCATCGGCCACCCAGCCCACATCATGGGGGCTGAGCAACAGGTGCAGATCATACTGACGAGCAAGCAAGGCTTGTTCCAACCAGGCGGGGCAATCCTGAAACAGCGCGCGGCTCCAGAGCATGTTGCTCAACAGATGAGTATCGAGGATCAACAGCTCCGGAGCCTGTTGCCGTGCCTGATCCTCCCAGGCCAACTGGCCCTGGGCGATGGGGGTGATATCGGCATAGCAGGTGTCGCGACATTCCCGATCGATGAAATGGCGCACATATTCGCCCACCACCACACCGCCGAAATGCGCCTGGATCTCGCCACTGAGCCAGCTCTTGCCGCTGGACTCGGGGCCACACAGCACCAGGACCTTCATGCCTGCAGCGCCGGGTCGCGGCGCCATTCCAGCCAGCCGCGCACGGCGATCAGGGTCAGCACGGCGAAGAAGCCGGCGGTGAAGTACAGCTGCTGGTGCAGGTACTGGCCGACATAGACCACGTCCACCACCATCCACAGTGGCCAGCACTGCACGCGTTTTTGCGCCATCCACAGCTGCGCGACCAGGCTGAAGCCCGTCAGCGTGGCGTCCAGCCAGGGCAGGGCGGCATCGGTCCAGTTGGCCATGGCCGCGCCCAGCGCCACGCTGATCAGCAGACCGCCCACCAGCCCTATGGCCAGTGCCGGTGTTTGCAGGCGCGAGACCTGGCGGGCATCTTCGACGCGGCCCGGGCGCGTCCATTGCCACCAGCCGTAAAGTTGCAGCGCGGCATAGGCCAGTTGCAGCAGCATGCCCGAATACAGCTTCACCTCGTAGAACAGCCAGCCATATATAAGCACCATCACCAGACCGATCGGCCAGCACCAGGCATTCTGCTTGACGGTGAGCCAGACGGCGGTGACGCCGAGCACGGCGGCGATGAGTTCGAGGCCGGACATCGGCGCTCCTTGGCGACTTGAGGGGGCGCGATTGTAGCCTGTGGGCGAAGGGAGGTGTAGAGCGGCGCATGCACCGCCCACTGCGGGTCCTTCGCTAAACCTTGAACTGACGCAGCAATTGCTCCAGCCCTTCGCTCAAGCGCCCCAAGGCCACGCCCGCATCACTGGACTGACGCGCCGCTTCGGCGGTCTGCTGAGACAGCCCGGCGGTGTCCAGCACATTGCGATTGATTTCCTCGACCACATGCGACTGCTGCAGCGTCGCGCTGGCGATCGACGCGTTGAGCGCGGTGAGGCTGTGCAGCGCCTGGTTGATGGCACTCAGGCTGGAGCCGGCCTCGCGGGCTTGCTCGACGGTCTGGCGCGACGCTTCGCTGCTGGTATCGATGGCCTTGACCGCGGCGTCCGACTGCTTTTGCAGGTATTCGATCATGGTGTGTATCTCGGCGGTCGATTGAGCCGTGCGCTGGGCCAGCAGGCGCACTTCGTCGGCCACCACGGCAAAGCCGCGGCCCTGTTCGCCGGCCCGGGCGGCTTCGATCGCCGCGTTGAGGGCGAGCAGGTTGGTCTGCTCGGCAATGGCGCGAATCACCTCCAGCACGCCACCGATCCTGGTGCTATGACCCGCCAGGTCGCGGATCACCTGGACCGCCTGGTCGATGGTCAGCGACAGGCGGTCGATCTGCAGCAGGCTGCCGTCGATGGCTTGCTGGCCATGCTCGACCTGTTGTTGCGCGGCCTGCATTTCACCGGCTGCCTGTTCGGCCGTCTTGGCCACGTCCTGAACGGCGTAGGTGACTTCATTGACGGCGGTCGCCACCTGGTCCATCTGCAGCGACTGCTGGGCGCTGTGTTGTTGCGCCGCGCCGGCATTATCGCCGACATGCCCGGCGGAGTGGGCCAGGGCATGGGCGGCATCCTGCAACTGGCCGACCACGCCCTGAAGCTTGCCGTTGAAACGGTTGAAGTGCTCGCCCAGCTGGGTGATTTCGTCGCGGCCATGGGTGTCCAGGCGACGGGTAAGGTCGCTTTCGCCGCTGGCGATGTTGCCCATTGCCTGCACCGCCTCCTGCAACGGGCGGGCGATGCTGCGGGCGATCAGCATGACCACCAGGGCCATCAGCAAGGCAACGCCCACGCCGACCAGGGAGGCGTCACGCAGCTGGCGCGCGAATTCGGCCTGCACGTCATCGACATACACGCCCGAGCCGATGACCCAGCCCCACGGCTGGAACAGCTGGATGTACGAAGTCTTGGCCACGGGCTCGCTGGCCCCGGGTTTGGGCCAGCGGTAGTTGACCGGGCCCGCGCCCTGGCTGCGGGCGAGGGCGGCCATTTCATTGAACACGGCAAAACCGTCCGGGTCGCGGATGGCGGAAAGATCCTGGCCGTCGAGCTTGGGATTGGCCGCGTGCATGATCATCTTCGGCCCCAGGTCGTTGATCCAGAAGTAGTCGCCCTGGTCGTAACGCAGCGCCCGCACCACTTGCAGCGCTTGCTGCTGGGCAGCCTCGCGGCTGAGCGTGCCAGCGGCTTCCAGCCCCTGGTAATAGGTGAGCACGCTCGCGGCGGTCTGCACCACATGGCGGGTCTTTTCTGCCTTGGCCTGGTACAGGTCTCCGTGGATCTGGCGCAGCATCAGCAAGCCGAGCACCACCAGCATCCCCACCGCAACCAGCAGGATCAGCCACAGGCGGCGACTGATCGACATCGACCTCAAGGTCTTCATGAATGGCACTCCCGCATTGTTCTTGTTATTCAGTGCATCCAAGCATGCTTTGTCGTCAGCCTGTATCCGACTAATGGCTAAGTGCCATTTAGTTGCGGCGTCACGGCATGCCGCGCGAGCCATCGCCAGGCTGCTCTGCTAGGATTTCGGCCGCGCAAGATGAAACCTTTAGGCGGGGTGAACTTTTCTACTGGCGTTATACCCAACAGTCGCTGTAAAAGAGCCGCGCCGCGAGCGGCAATCACAAGCAAATCAAGAACAAGGGGCCTGCAGACAGCAGTGCTTCAACGGGGGAATGATGGATTTTTGGACTGCCTTCCAGGCAATCATCTTAGGCGTGGTCGAAGGACTGACGGAGTTTCTGCCGATTTCCAGTACCGGCCACCAGATCATCGTTGCCGACCTGATCGGTTTTGGCGGTGAACGGGCCATGGCGTTCAACATCATCATCCAGCTGGCGGCGATCCTGGCGGTGGTGTGGGAGTTTCGGGGCAAGATTCTCGAAGTGGTGTTCGGCCTGGCCAGCCAGCCGAAGGCGCGGCGTTTCACGGGCAACCTGCTGCTCGCGTTCATGCCGGCCGTGGTGCTGGGCGTGCTGTTCGCCGACCTGATTCACCATTACCTGTTCAACCCGATCACCGTGGCGGCCGCGCTGGTCGTGGGTGGCGTGATCATGCTCTGGGCCGAGCGCCGTTCGCACCGCGTAGAGGTCGATCACGTCGATGACATGCGCTGGTCGCACGCCCTGAAGATCGGCTTCGTCCAGTGCCTGGCGATGATCCCGGGTACCTCGCGCTCTGGCTCGACCATCATAGGCGGCCTGCTGTTCGGCCTGTCTCGCAAGGCGGCTACCGAGTTTTCGTTCTTCCTGGCGATGCCGACCATGGTCGGTGCGGCGGTGTACTCCGGCTACAAGTACCGTGACCTGTTCCAGCCGAGCGACCTGCCGGTGTTCGCCATCGGCTTCGTGACCTCGTTCATCTTCGCCATGATCGCGGTGCGTGCGCTGCTCAAGTTCATCGCCAACCACAGCTATGCGGCGTTCGCCTGGTACCGCATCGTGTTCGGCTTGCTGATCCTGGCGACCTGGCAGTTCGGCTGGGTCGACTGGGCGACGGCGAACGGCTGAATGCGTATCAAGCTACTGGCGCTGGCAGTGCTGTGCCTGCTGCCCCTGGCAGGGGCGGTGCAGATGGCCTGGAGCGGGCAGTCGTGGTTGCCGCTGGGGCTGTATCCGGCGGTTAGCCTGGTCACTGTCCTGCTGTATTGGCAGGACAAGCACCAGGCCCGCACTGCGGGCTGGCGTACACCCGAGAAGGTGCTGCACGCCAGTGAGCTGCTCGGCGGCTGGCCGGGGGCGCTGGTGGCCCAGCAACTGTTTCGGCACAAGACGCGCAAGGTTTCCTTTCAAGTCGTGTTCTGGATCATCGTGCTGGTTCACCAGGTGTTCTGGGCCGACTGGCTGTTTCTGGGCAACCACCTGCTGTCGTAGTGCTCCGCTCACATCAGCAAACCCACCTGCAAGCGCTTCGGTAGCCGCCGCACCACCAGCTGGTGCGAGCGCTGCAACAGGTCGCACAGCTCCTCGCGGCCCATCGGGTAGGGGGCCTGCATGATGACCCAGTGCGCCCGCGCCAGGTACGGCGCCGGCCGCACCCCAGGGCGGTCGCAGTAACCCAGAAACAGCTCGTTGCCGACCTTGAACGATAATCCCGCGCCGGCCAGCCCGATGACCGCGAACATCTTGTTGCCCGCCACCGAGAACACCCGGATCCCGCCCCATTTGTAGTCTTCCCGTGCCCCCGGCAGGTTCAGGCAGAAGGCTGCCACCTGGTCCTCGGTCATTTTCTGCTTAGACATAACGCTCTCCACAGGCTTCGAACGAGGTGGCCAGGTGGTCGATCCACACCCGTACGGCCGGTAACAACCCACGCCGATGCGGGTACACCGCCTGCAGGTAGCCCCCTGGCAACGACCACTCCGGCAGCAGTCGCACCAGCTCCCCGCGTGCCAGCTCTTCTTCGCAGAACATGCTCGGCAGGGCCGTGAACCCTAGCCCGGCGCGCACGGCAGCATTGCGTACCACGAAGTCATCGATCGCCAGGCGTGGCTCCAGGGCAATTTCCTGCTGCCGGCCATTGGGCCCGAGTAAACGAAAGTGCACCAGCCGGTCGGCTTCGGCAGCGCCCAGCACCGGCAGGGAAGCCAGCTCGGCGGGGTCACGCACATGGTCGGCAAAGCCCGGTGCGGCCACCAGCTGCATCTGCGCCTGGCGCAGGCGGCGGGTGACCAGCGCCGGGTCTTCGTCGCCCAGGTCGCGCACACGCAGGGCCACGTCGATGCCTTCGGAAATCAGGTCGACACGGCGGTTGAGCAGCACCATGTCCAGTTGCACCTGGGGGTACTGCTGCAGAAAGCGGCTGATCACATCCGGCAGGAAGGCATGGGCCAACGCCACCGGGCAGGACACCCTCAGGCGACCGCGCGGCTCGCTGCTCATGCTGGCCACTACCTCGTCGGCCGCTTCAGCCTCCATCAACATGGCCTGGCAATGGTGCAGGTAGCGTTCCCCGACCGTGGTCAGCTTCAGCTGCCGCGTGGTGCGTTGCAGCAGGCGGGTGCCGAGACGTTCTTCCAGCTCGGCGATGCGCCGCGACAAGCGCGACTTGGGAATGCCCAGCTGGCGACCGGCGGCGGCAAAACCACCGGCTTCGACCACTTGGGCAAAATAGAAGAGGTCATTGAGGTCTTGCATGAGGGCTGTCTCACTGTTCTACCTGTGGGACAAACTAACGCATTTTTGCCGACTTATCAGCTATTCGACGTCTCGGTAGGATTCTCCCCATCGTGATCGCCCACCGCCGCGGTCTTCATTCACAGGAGATTCCCATGAAACTGTTGCATATCGATTCGAGCATCCTGGGCGACAATTCCGCCTCTCGCCAACTCAGCCGCGAAGTGGTCGAGGCCTGGAAAGCCGCTGATCCGAGCATCGAGGTGGTGTACCGCGACCTCGCTGCCGATGCCATCGCCCACTTCTCGGCGGCCACCCTGGTAGCGGCAGGCACCCCGGAAGACATGCGTGATGCCGCCCAGACCTTCGAAGCCAAGCTCAGTGCCGAGACCCTGGAAGAATTCCTGGCCGCCGACGCCTTGGTGATTGGCGCGCCGATGTACAACTTCACCGTGCCGACCCAGCTCAAAGCCTGGATCGACCGCGTCGCCGTTGCCGGCAAGACCTTCCGCTACACCGAGGCTGGCCCAGAGGGGCTGTGCGGTGACAAGAAAGTGGTTCTGGTGTCCACGGCCGGCGGCCTGCACGCAGGTCAGCCTAGCGGCGCCGGCCACGAAGACTTCCTCAAGGTGTTCCTGGGCTTCATCGGTATCACCGACCTGGAAATCGTCCGCGCCCATGGCCTGGCCTACGGCCCGGAACACCGCAGCAAGGCGATCGATGCTGCACAGGCGCAGATTGCCAACGAGCTGTTCGCGGCGGCCTGATCGGGCCAGCCTGACTGCACCGGCCTGTTAACCCACAGGCCGGTGCAGGCGCGTTTTTCATCCAGCTTTCATCTGCTGCTCGCTCGACCGGCCCTATCCTCTGGTGATCCCCTCGCTGCGCTCGGGTCGCCGGCCAATGAACATCCTCCGCTGCTTGCTGGCACCGCTCCTGTGCGTCGGCCTGCTGGTCCCTGCCGACGCCGCCCCGTGGGTCGCCGGCCTGCACCACATGACCCTGGACGATCCGGTCGATGCGCGCCCGATGCAGGCCTTGGCGTTCTACCCCGCCCACGGCACGCCCCGCAGCCTGCGCATCGACGGCTACCCCGTCGACGTCGCCGAGGAAGCTCCGGTTGCCTCGGGCCAGTTCCCGTTACTGGTGCTTTCCCACGGCAACACCGGCAGTCCCCTGGCCTTGCATTACCTGGCGACATCGCTGGCTCGACAGGGGTTCGTGGTGGTGGCGGTGGTGCATCCAGGCGACAACGCGCGCGACCACAGCCGCCTTGGCACCTTGAGCAACCTGTATGGCCGACCGCTGCAGGTCAGCGCCGCGATCAGCGCCGCCCGCGTCGATGCGCTGCTGGGGCCCTACCTGAACGATGGCAAGGTTGGCGTGATCGGCTATTCGGCCGGTGGCGAGACGGCGCTGATCCTGTCAGGCGCGCGGCCCGACCTTGACCGCCTGCGCAAATACTGCCTCGAACGCCCCAACGATGCCGACGCCTGCAAGACTCACGGGGTGCTGATCGCCGACCGCAACGAGCTGGCCCCCCAGGCTGACCCACGGGTGGGGGCGGTGATGCTGATGGCGCCGCTGAGCCTGATGTTCGGCCGTCATGCCCTGGCCGGGGTAAAGGTCCCGGCACTGATCTACAGCGGCGACAGCGACCAGCTGGTGGCGGTGGACCGCAACGCCGAGGCGCTTGCGCGCAAATTGCCCGTGACCCCGGACTATCGCCTGCTGGCCGGCGCCGGGCATTTCGTGTTCATGGCCCGCTGTGACGAAGAGCAGCATGCGCGGATGCCGGTACTGTGCAAGGATGCCGAGGGTGTCGATCGGCGTCATATCCATCATTCCCTGCAGCGCGACACCGCGGCCTTCTTCAGTCAGACCCTGGGCGCGCCAGCGTATGCAGGCCGGTCAGGCGCGACGGCCGCGCCGCGCCAGTAGCAGCGTCAGGCCAACACCGGCCAGGGCCAGCAAGGCCGCTACACAGAAGATCGAGGCATAGCCCAGGTGCATCGCCACCGCGCCCATCACTGGGCCTGCGATGGCCAACGCCATGTCGAAGAACACCGCATAGGCACCCAACCCGGCCCCGCGGCTGCTGCTTGGCACCTGCTTGATCGCTTCGACACCCAACGCCGGATACACCAGTGAAAGCCCGAACCCGGTAAGCCCGGCCCCCAGCAGTGCCCAGGCAGGCGAGGGCGCCAGCCACAACAGGCCCAAGCCGAGCACCTCGGTGGCCATGCAGGCGACGGCCACGTTATAACCGCCGAAACGGTTGACCGCGTTGACGAACAGCAGCCGCGAAACGATGAAACACAGGCCAAAGGCACTCAGGCACCAGGCCGCGCCGACCCAGCCGCGCTCCAGGTAATACAGGGTAACGAAGGTGGTCAGGGTGCCATAGCCGATCGACGCCAAGGTGAGCCCAAGCCCGCACGGGGCCACCCGACCGAACGCCGACCAGAAAGGCAGGCGCTCCCCGCGCACCACGACCACATCGGCGCGCTTGCGCAGCACCAGCAAGGCCAACCCGGCCAGCACCAGCAGCGCTGGCCCCAGCACACTGAAATCAAAGCCATCGACCGCCACCACGCCCATTGGCGCGCCAATCGCGATGGCACCGTAGGACGCGATGCCGTTCCAGGAAATCACCCGGGCCGTGTGCTCCGGCCCCACCTGGTTGATACCCCAGCTCAGTGTCGCCACGCCGATCAGGCCTTGGGCAAGCCCGAGCAGTACACGCCCGCCCAGCAGCAGGGCCAGGCTCACCAGTGGAATGCTCAGGGTCCAGGCTGAAAGCAGCGTCAACACCCCGCAACCGGCGATCCCCAGCAAGCCATAGCGAATGGCCTTTTTGCCGCCCAGGGTATCGGCCACGCGCCCGGCGAAGGGACGGCTGAGCAGGGTGGCGAGGTATTGCAGGCCGATGGTCACCCCGGCGATCACCGCGCCGAAACCGAGCTGATCGTGCACATAGCTGGGCAGCACCGCGATCGGCAAGCCGATGCAGAGGAAGGCAATGAAGGTGTAGAAGACGATCGACAGGATCTGCTGGGTGATGCCGAAGGTATTGCTGGCGGGGGCGGGTTGCTGCGCGGTCATGGGCTCGTTCGCGGGCGGGCGGGGCGTGGCTTCATCATGGCCGTTGCGCGAAAGAAAAGAAAGCAGGCTAACTAATATTTTACAGGCTTGTGGAGGCGCTGCCCTCATCGCTGGCAAGCCAGCTCCCACCCCGGATTACGGTGCTTTCATGTGGGAGCCGGCTTGCCGGCGATGAGACCATTACAGCCTCAGCTGATTCAGACCAAGACGCCCTGGCTACGCAGGTAATCGTCATAGGTGCCGCTGAAGTCCACTACGCCATCGGGCGACAGCTCGATGATGCGGGTGGCCAGCGACGACACGAACTCACGGTCATGGCTGACGAACAGCAGGGTGCCCGGGTAGTTCTCCAACGCCAGGTTCAGTGCTTCGATCGATTCCATGTCCAGGTGGTTGGTCGGTTCGTCCATCACCAGCACGTTCGGCTTTTGCAGGATCAGCTTGCCGAACAGCATGCGGCCCTGTTCACCACCGGAAATCACCTTCACCGACTTGAGGATCTCGTCGTTGGAGAACAGCATGCGCCCGAGGGTGCCGCGAATGACCTGTTCACCGCTGGTCCACTGGCCCATCCAGTCGAACAGGCTCAAGTCGTCTTCGAAGTCGTGGGCGTGGTCCTGGGCGTAGTAGCCCACTTCGGCGCTGTCGGTCCATTTCACCGAGCCCGCATCCGGCGTCATCTCGCCTACCAGGGTGCGCAGCAGGGTGGTCTTGCCGATACCGTTGGGGCCGATGATCGCAACGCGCTCGCCGGCTTCGACGGTGATGTCGAAGTTCTTGAACAGGACTTTTTCGTCGAAGGCCTTGGCCATTTTCTCGACGACTACCGCCTGGCGGTGCAGCTTCTTGGTCTGCTCGAAGCGGATGAACGGGCTGACCCGGCTCGAAGGCTTGACCTCGGCCAGCTGGATCTTGTCGATCTGCTTGGCCCGCGAAGTGGCCTGCTTGGCCTTGGAGGCGTTGGCCGAGAAGCGGCTGACGAAGGTCTGCAGCTCGGCGATCTGGGCTTTCTTCTTGGCGTTGTCCGACAGCAGCTGCTCGCGCGACTGGGTCGCTGCGGTCATGTACTCGTCGTAGTTGCCCGGGAACAGGCGCAGCTCACCGTAGTCCAGGTCGGCCATGTGCGTGCACACGCTGTTCAGGAAGTGACGGTCGTGGGAAATGATGATCATGGTGCTGTTACGCGCCGTCAGAATCGTTTCCAGCCAACGGATGGTGTTGATGTCCAGGTGGTTGGTCGGTTCGTCGAGCAGCAGCACGTCCGGGTCCGAGAACAGCGCCTGGGCCAGCAGCACACGCAGCTTCCAGCCGGGTGCCACTTCGCTCATCGGGCCGAAGTGCTGTTCCAGCGGAATCCCCAGACCCAGCAGCAGCTCACCGGCACGGGATTCGGCGGTGTAGCCGTCCATTTCGGCGAATTCGGTTTCCAGCTCGGCGACGGCCATGCCGTCTTCTTCGGTCATTTCCGGCAGCGAGTAGATGCGATCGCGCTCGGCCTTGACCTTCCACAGTTGACCATGGCCCATGATCACCGTGTCGATCACGGTGAATTCCTCGTAGGCGAACTGGTCCTGGCGCAGCTTGCCCAGGCGGGTGTTCGGTTCCAGCATGACCTGACCACCGGACGGCTCCAGGTCGCCACCGAGGATCTTCATGAAGGTCGACTTGCCGCAACCGTTGGCGCCGATCAGGCCGTAGCGGTTGCCGTTGTTGAATTTGACCGAGACGTTTTCGAACAGCGGCTTGGAGCCGAACTGCATGGTGATGTTAGCGGTGGAGATCAAAGGGCTTACCTATCAGTAACTTACGACGCTGGATTTTCAGCTGATACCGATTTGATACCAATCTTGAGTGATTCCAGCTCGCTCCAGTCGGAGCGTGAGTTGAGCCAACGGGCATGCGTCGACAGCAGCATCTGAACGCTGTGACCCAGCTGTTGGGCGATAAATGCGGGGTTGAGGCCGGACATTGAGCACATTGTCGCATAGGTGTGACGGCAGTTGTATGGGGGGGCGACGCTTGATCCCCAATTCCTTGGGGAGACCTAGGGCGCGCGGGTGGGCTTGGTCCGGTACGTAGAGCTCACGAAGGCATACACCCGATGGTTTCAAACGGGACGCGCTCAAACAGCAGGGGGAACAAGCGGCAGGTAGGGCAGCAGGCGTTCGGTCTCTTTCTTGACCACGGCGTAGCATTCGCAGCTGAGCTGCTCCAGGCGGGTCCTGTCGAGCACCTTGATGTTGCCCCGGCTGTACTCGATCACGCCAAGGCGCTGGAGTTTGCCGGCGGCGTCGGTCACGCCTTCGCGGCGCACGCCCAGCATGTTGGCGATCAGTTCCTGGGTCATGCACAGGCGATCGCCCGGCAGGCGATCCAGCGACAACAGTAGCCAGCGGCACAGTTGCTGGTCGATGGAGTGGTGCCGGTTGCACACCGCCGTTTGCGCCATCTGGGTAATCAGCGCCTGGGTGTAGCGCAGCATGAGCATCATCAGCTCGCCATGACGATTGAACTCGTCCTTGAGCCGCTGGCAGGGCAGGCGAAAGGCATGCCCGGCGCTTTGCACGATGGCGCGGCTGGGGGTGCTTTCGCCCCCCATGAACACGGCGATGCCGACCAGACCTTCATTGCCCACCACCGAGATTTCGGCCGAGGCCCCGTTCTCCATCACATACAGCAGCGAGACAATGGCATCGGCAGGAAAATAGACATGGCGCAGGGCGTCGCCGGACTCGTAGAGCGCCTTGCCCAAGGGCAGGGTCACCCGTTCCAGGTGCGGCTCCAGCCGGCTGAACGTCGACGCGGACAGTGCGGCCAGCAGGTGATTCTGTTGCGGCTTGGGCGAGGGGGGCATGCTCGGGACCATCGACTGCAGCGGCTGTCGAAACAAGAATAGCCCAGCAGGGCCGGGGATTGCGTTCACGGCACCCGAGGTCTGCCGGGCGGTTCACGTGATGGGCACGGGATTGCGCTTGCACTGGGCAATCACCTGGTGCGGTTTACCGTCGTCCTTGAGCTGCAAGATGGGCTGGGCAAGCAGTTGGCCGTCCAGGCGCAGGGTCAGCTCGGCGGCGGCGCTGTTGAGGACTTCAATGCGGTAGGAGGTGCCGCCAAACCGGTAGTGCAGCACGCAACCCGGCCAGTCGGCCGGCAGCAACGGGCGGATCCGCAGGGTGTCGCCGCTGCGTTGCAGGCCCAACAGGCTTTCGACGATCAGCCGGTACATCCAGCCCGCTGAACCTGTGTACCAGCTCCAGCCACCCCTGCCCGCGTGGGGTGCCACGGCGTAGACATCAGCGGCCATGACGTAGGGCTCGACCTTGTAGGTGTCGATCAGCGCGGCGCAACCCTGACGCACCGGATTGATCAGCCGCAGCAGCTCCCAGGCCCCCTCGGTATCCCCCAGGTGGGCGTAGGCCATGCTCGCCCAGATCGCCGCGTGGGTGTACTGCCCGCCGTTCTCGCGCACTCCGGGCAGGTAGCCCTTGATGTAGCCGGGGTCCAGGTCGCCCTGGTCGAAAGGA
>Ga0160465_100267_pt1 | contig 36550 bp, 35 predicted proteins | sample HID1971K_E11MG_FD_108209 | JGI IMG/M metagenome (GOLD analysis project Ga0160465, IMG submission 108209) | Enriched millipede-associated microbial communities from UW Madison campus, WI, USA - HID1971K_E11 MG | ecosystem: Host-associated > Arthropoda: Insects > Digestive system > Unclassified ...
GGTGATATATTTCCCAGAAAATATAGTGAGAATGTAATCATGGCCAACCATATCGGGCATTTACCGGCAGATAGCCTTACCATATTTGATCGGGGATATGCCAGTTACAGCCTGATGTACCTATTGATGAATGAAGAAACCCCACGCCATTTTTTGATCCGCTGCAAGACAAGCTACAACAATGAGGTGAGAAAATTTGTCTCCAGTGGCCAAACCGATACAACAACCAATATATATCCCTCAGCAGAATCCATCGAAGGACTTAAGGGGTATGGCTTTATCGTAACGCAAAAGACCCCAATAGCCATTAGAATGGTTAAGGTAACCTTGCCCAACGGAGAGATAGAAGTCTTGCTCAGCAATCTTTATGACAGGGAAATATTTACCCTGGAAAAAATGGCTGAACTGTATTTCCATGCGATGGAAAATTGAAACAGCCTATGGCAAACAAAAAAACCAATTGCAGATGGAGATATCCAGTGGGCACAAGGTAATCTGCATTGAACAGGATTATGCGGCAGGCCTGTTTGTCTCCAATCTGCAGTGTATTATCGAAAAACAATGCGACCATAAGGTAAGGGAAATTTCCTCACGTAGACAGTACGAATATAAGATCAACCGAAACCTAAGTTGGGCGTCATTAAAAAACAGGGTGCTCAGATTGTTTATCCGATCCAGCAATAGTTTAGAGATATTAATGGAAATTGAGCATCTGTTCATTAAAAACCTTGAGCCCATAAGAGCTGGAAGACAGACACCAAGACCAAAGCCGAAAAGAAAAAGAGGAAAGTATCAAACCTTTACCAACTATAGGCGAGCTATTTAACTCTTAACTAAATGACATTGAGCGGAGGCTTGCGCTAGAGCAACCTTAAACCAGAGGGGAGAATTATTTCTGTATCAATAAAATTTACAACCTCCGACATTTCACTTACCATTATGGCAACTGTTTCATCACCGGATGATAGGCTTCCAACTGGAATTTCTCTTAGAAGCTTATATATGTATTCAGAAGTTGTTGATTTATAAAGATTAAGCGCTCTTGTTTCATTTAATTTTTTGGCATAAAATAGCATCAGGCCATACTCATCAAAATTAAATTCACAATACTTATCATTCAATGACAATACTAATGCTCTCATAATTTAAGTTTGCTATTTTATTTCTAATTGTTTGATAGCTGCTTTGCTTTTTAATTTACCTACATCCATCTCTGGCACAGGTGATGTGTGCCAGCATGGCTGATATTACCCTTTGTAATAAAGTTTATTTCCATTTTGAAGTGCAGATTGACATATTTGTTTTATTGCATTATAAACATCCATTTCTTCATTAGGTATGATATTATTTATTGCTATAAGTTGATCATAAAACTCTTGTAATCTCTCACATTCTGATTCATCGGTCCCCCAATCTAAGTTTACATTGAAATTATAAATTACACTATTGATATCGGTCATTGAATCAAATGGAATCCAATCCATTATGGAACTGAAATCAGCGCTAAATAAATGTACTTCAAATACCAACATTCCAGTCGATGTTCTTTCTCTTAAAAAAGTTTCCGATTCCCCTTCATATTTGGAAGAGTATAAATCTATTTTGTTCATAATTTATTTATATAAGGAAATACCTTTTAAAGAATATTCACCCCTCATTAGCACCCTATAAATCATACCCTGTCTCACACCGTTAAGGCTATCTCTTATTTGAAACTTAATTTTATATTTATTTAAAATTGTTCCATCTATCATAATATATTAAGTCCTACTGTTTATGGTCACTTCCCTCTGTTTTAATTTTAAAGTTAGGAAATCGTTGAAATAGTGAAACTAAACTAGAGGGAAATGCTTAATCATTTTCACAACACCAATTGTTCATGTAATTTTTGCAATGTTTCTGCTGCATCAACACAAAAGCCCGGGTGCACCTTTGAGCATTGCACAACTGTACTTCGGGTTGCGGTAAGCCATCTAAAACGTGATGCCATATCGTATTGACCAATTGGACCGGAGCCATCAGCCCCTTTACTGATTCGTTCGAATGCACAAAGGTTTTCCTTTAGCTCATCAAGGTCAACATCAGCCGAAAAAGCTTTTATCCGATTCTCATCCAAAGAAAATATGCTCTGCAAAAATTTTTGTTTGGCACAATATAAAATAATACCAACGTTCAGAAACTCTTCGCGTTCTACCCTGGGCATTACACGAATTACAGCGTACTCAAATAAGAACTGCTCTTGCATGCTGTGCCTCCTTTAAAAATACATGAGAATGTGCCAAACGACTCTCTAAAAACCAGGCATAAGCTTTCCGGTGTTCTGCTTTGCTTTCGAAATTGCTTTCTCCCTCCAGCCATACATCTGGAATCAGATTTACAATGGTTTGAATGTGGGTAGGATTAAGTATTGTCCGAAATTCGGCATCTACCAAATCCAGTTCTGTTGCCCAAGGCAGTAGAACATGGTCTTTAACCAAAGTAAAAGGTCTTTTTGCCTGTTCTTCCCAGTTTTGCCAGGAATGGTGAAAATACAATGATGCACCATGATCGATCAACCAAAGTTCTTTATGCCAAAGCAACATATTGGTATTGCGACAGGTTCGATCCATATTGGTTAAAAAACAATCTAACCAAACAATTTGCGAAGCCAGTTTGGAATCTACTTGTGTAACGATTGGATCGAAAGTTATGGCACCAGATAGGTAATGAAGCGCCAGATTAAGTCCAACACTTGCCTTTAATAAATCCTGTATTTCTTCATCGGGTTCGGTTCTGCCAAATGCTTCATCTAAATTGGCAAAAACCAGTTCCGGAACACGTAATCCCAAAATACGGGCTATTTCTCCACCGATCAATTCGGCGATTAGTGCCCGGCTTCCCTGTCCTGCCCCTCTAAATTTCAGCACATATAAAAATCCGTCATCGCCCTCGGCAATTGCGGGCATAGAGCCACCCTCTCGCAAAGGCGTAACATATCGGGTTACATTTATTGTTCTAAGCTGATTTTGAAAATCGTTCATAAGCACCATTCAGAAAGCTTTCCATTATAAAAGATAACTTTCCAAACTGCCGCAAATTTAGGAGAAATCCCTCAATATTAATGTTATGGAATTTAGAGCCTGTTTAAATTTTATTCAATTATAATACTTATCTCAATTTCTGTCACAACTGACCTTGTCGATTGCTTTTAATCCATCAAAAATAAGATCTTCGACAAGCCCAGACTGACATACGAAATAATTTTCGTCAAAATTCAAACAGGCTCTTAGGGTATTATTGAAAAATTAGTCATGCCCTAAATATACAATCCCGGCAGGTGTCATTGCTGCCGACCATTGTACAAAATTTCTATTGATCGTGATAAGGCCCATACTTTCAAGTTCTTCATACTCTTCTTCCATCCCACCTAAAATTGAAGAACTTACCTGTTGATTAATTATCTCCAGCAGTGATATAATTTCTGTTCTTTCCATAGTTTAATATTGATTAGATATTTGTTATTAAACATAAAATGTGGTTAAAATGTTTAGCCGGAGGTTAAAATCAAGCATTAAACGAATATAAAGGCGATTAATTTTCAAAATCCATCCCGGAATAATTAAAACTCTTTAAAGATAAAAGCTGTTTTATATCAAAGTTGGATAAATATTATGCCTTCATCAGTAATTAATCATTTCAGCTATGATATCGAATCTGGCACATTGAAAATAGCATTTGTAAGCGGAATGATTTATCAATACAGGAAGGTTCCGCAACAAATTTATGACATGTTCAAAGCTTCGGGCTCTAAAGGTCGATATTTTAATCATTTTATAAGAGGCAAGTTTAAATACAAAAAATTGAAATCAAAGTAATATGCCTGAAGGTCCATCGATAGTAATATTAAAGGAGCTTGTTCAAGATCTGCATTTAAACAAAACAGAAATCTTAGGGATTGCAGGAAATACCAAAACAATAGATAAAGATCGATTGCAGCACCAATATGTACAGGATTTTAAGAGTTGGGGTAAACACTTTTTAATTTGCTTTGATGATTTTACCATCCGCATTCATTTTATGCTATTTGGTTCTTACCTCATTAATGAACGAAAGAAAATGCCTTTAAGACTGGGGCTGATTTTTAAACATGCTGAGTTAAATTTTTATGCCTGTTCTGTAAAATTGCTTGAAGGAAATGCGGATGATCTCTACGATTGGTCGGCAGATGTAATGGCAGATGAATGGGATAGTAAAGCAGCGGCCAGAAAATTAAAAGATAATCCGAATGCCTGGATTTGCGATGTGCTTTTAGATCAACATATATTCGCTGGTGTGGGCAATATCATTAAAAATGAGGTACTGTATCGGATTGGTGTTCATCCTTTAAGTAAAATCAGGGATTTACCTCCTGCAAAAACCAAATCATTAATTAAGGAAGCCCGCCAATACAGTTTCGACTTTTTAAAATGGAAAAAAGCCTACACCTTAAGAAAACACTGGAAAATTTATTCTAAAAAGTTTTGCCCTTTTGGACATCATGTGGAGAAGGATATACTTGGCAAAACCCGGCGACAAACGTATTACTGTTTAAAGTGTCAAAACCAATACAAGTAACTTTATAATGTACCTTAAAAGAAAAAGTGTTATTTTTTTTGGAATTGAATAAACTAAGTCTATATTTGCCTTCGAGAGCGTTAATTTAGATACGGGTATATGGCTTCTGCTATATGCCCGTTTTTTATTTCACAAGGCTTTAAACCTGCTTCACAGCCTATCCAAGAGGTTTTTTGGTCAAAACAACATGCTCCCCTTTAACCGGACGGCCATTTAATTCTCTAAAAAAATCTTCTTTATCTGATCGATTATTCCATCATTGAGATGATCAGATTGGTAATTTTTATATTACATTAAGTTTATGACGGATCATCGAATCGAACATTAAAGCAATTTTACGGGAATTAGAAATTCTAATTCTTTCGTTCATGATTTTTTCGGCAGATAAGCTCCTGATTTTATTAAACAGCCTTCTGTAATAGATATAGGCAAGATAAACGCCTTTTCTTGAACTTGATGGCAACATTTTTATGCCTTTCAAAGCTTCGTTAAACTCTGCCTCTATTTCCAGTTCTATTGTCTTTTTTTGATGATCACCAAAAGACCTTAAATTAACATTGGGGAAATAACTGCGGTTTAAGTTATGATGATCGGACTTGATGTCGCGAAGAAAATTTACTTTTTGAAATGCAGAGCCCAATTTCATGGCATAAGGTTTCAAGCGTTCATAATGTTCGACTTCGCCTTGTGTAAAAACTTTCAGGCACATTAAGCCAACTACCTCTGCCGAGCCTAAAATATAAGCATCATATAATTCTGGAGTGTATTTTTTCTCATCCAGATCCATCTCCATGCTCTTCAGGAACAAATCAATCAAAACCCGATCTATTTGATATTCGTTAACCACTTTTTGAAAAGCATTCAAAACCGGATTTAAACTGATACCCGATTCAATAGCCTCGAAAGAATCCTTTCTAAACTTATCAAGTAAATATTTTTTATCATAGTGATGAAAACTATCCACAATCTCATCTGCCAGGCGTACAAAAGCATATATAGAATAAATCGGTGGTCTCATTTCCTTATTGAGAAAATAAATCCCCAGAGAAAAACTGGTACTGTATCTTTTCGTGGCAAGTTTACTACAATCAGCAGATAACTGATCAAATACTTTTTTCATAGGATAGTAGAATTCTGGATCGTATTTTCAAATTCATCAAGGGTTGTCTATTGCATATTTTCATATAAGCTTACATGCCTTATATGGTAAAAAAGATCGTTAACAAATAAGAATATTTAAACATTCTACACCTTATATTCTTTTAACTTATAATAAGCTATATTTCAACAAAAGTAACAATAAAAAATCTCGAAGCCCAATTCAGGTCTGATACTGATAATTTTCAAAACCTCTGCTCCATATCCATGTTTAGTTAAAAATGAATAAATTTTTACAATTTCTGAGGTACGTGGAGACACACGTACCTCGGCCTGAGGCCTTGAGTCGTGTCTCCACGACTCAATTATAATTAAACTAAAAATTTAAACAGTTTCTCCATGTAATTAAAAATGCCTGAATCTGTCTCAAAACAAAAAATGAAAACGCTTTTATTACTAAATATTTTAGTATAAATTTGTAATCATAACGGAGCTTTAATGTTATATGCAATTGTAGATATAGAAACCACCGGAGGGCATGCCTCAGCGAATGGCATTACAGAAGTGGCCATAAACATTCATGATGGAAATCAAGTCGTTGAATCTTATTCCACACTCATCAATCCAAAACGAGATATCCCAATATACATAACGGCTTTAACCGGCATTGATAACGAAATGCTTGCCGATGCACCTACCTTTGAGGATGTTGCCCTGCAGATTTATCAATTGCTTCATGATAAGATCTTTGTTGCCCATAATGTTAATTTTGATTATTCGTTTTTAAAACACCATTTGGCTGCCGCTGGATACGATCTGCAATGTAAAAAACTCTGTACCGTGAGGCTAAGTCGCAAGTTAATTCCGGGTAAATCATCCTATAGCTTGGGTAAACTCTGTAATGCCTTACAAATTCCCATTTACAATCAACACAGAGCAGCTGGAGATGCTAATGCAACAAGCATTCTCTTTAATCTTTTACTTGAAAATGATCAGGAAGGTATAATCGCGGAAATGCTCAAGAAAAGTTCAAAAGAGCAGGTTTTACCCCCTAATTTAGATAAAACTGTGTTTTTGAATTTACCAAACCAGCCTGGTGTTTATTATTTTAAAGATAGCAAAGGGAAAATCATATATGTTGGAAAAGCGAAAGATTTAAAGAAGCGGGTAAGCAGTCATTTCACCGGAAATAAGCCAAACAGGCAGCGGCAGGATTTTTTAAGAACAATTCATCATATCGACTATGTGGTTTGCGGAACAGAGTTAATGGCCTTAATTTTAGAGGCTAACGAAATTAAACGCCTTTGGCCTGAAAATAATCGAGCGATGAAACGTTACGAACATAAATATGATTTATATGTTTTTGAAGATCAGAATGGGTACTTACGTTTAGCGATAGATAAGCACAAACCTCATAACAAAGCTTTACAAAGTTTTAATAATTTATTGGAAGGTTATAACTTTCTGAATCAATTGGTTGAAAAATATCAGCTTTGTGCCAGACTCTGTCATCTGCAAAAAAAAGCAACCAAATGTGTTGCACATGAAAACGGACAATGTTTTGGTGCCTGTAGCGGAATAGAAACGGTAGCGGTTTATAACAAAAGATTGAATGCTGCTTTAGAAGAAATCCAAAATATGCAACCCACTTTTGCCCTTGTTGATGAAGGCAGAGAAGAAGAAGAATTTAGCTGTTTAGTTGTTGAAAAAGGAAAGTTTTATGGTATGGGCTATTTCAGCAATAAAAATTATTTATCTGATGGATTGGCATCTATCAAAGACAGCTTATCCATATATCAATCAAACAGCTATATTTTGAACCTGATTTTAAATCATGCAATGCAACATCCATATAAATTGTTTAAATTGTAGTTCTTAGGCATCTTTGATTTAAGCGTTCCGCCTATCCAGAAGGGATTTTGAAATAAATTGCGTAAGCAATTGTTTACATAACTAAAATATGAGAAGGGGCGCTTTTCAAGTCATAGCCGATTTTGGACAAATAAATTAGATGCCCTATCAGCATCTGTCTAATGATAAATCTAAAACAAAATAAAATGAAAAATGAACCAATTATTGTAGAGCGGGTGTATAATGCACCAATCGCTAAAGTTTGGAGCGCCATTACCAACAATGACGAATTGAAATTATGGTATTTCAAACTGGAAGATTTTAAACCTGAAGTCGGGTTTAAATTTGAATTTATGGGCGGACCTGAAGATGGCATTCAATATCGGCATCTTTGCGAGGTGACCGAAGTGATTAAAGGGAAAAAGATAGCCTATAGCTGGAGATATGATGGTTATCCAGGAAATTCTTTGGTAAGCTGGGAACTCTTTGAACGAGGAGATAAAACACTTTTAAAATTAACCCATGAAGGTATAGAAACGATTGCTGTTGCAGGGCCAGATTTTGCAAGAAGCAATTTTGTAGCCGGCTGGGATTCTTTTGTAAACGAGGTTTTATTAAATTATTTGGAACCGATTAAAGCTTAGAATATTTTGGTTATTGCAAGATATATTTTACCACAGATGAACACAGATACCTAGCTTAAACTATCTGTGTTCATCCTTTTCATCCGTGGTCTAAACTTTAATGACTAGCCAGGTTATTTGTCATTCTGAATGTAATGAAGAATCTCTTTTGGGTATTCGATCTAGGTAGTCGGGAAATACTTCCTGGCTTTTGAACTTGGGATTTTTAAATCCCACAAAAAAAGATTGAATATATATAGAAACCGTTTAAATTTTAATTATAAAGCTTAAAATATTTTGGTTGTAACTAAAATGCTTTCATTGCCCCGGTTCGTGTCCCCACGAAACGGAATACGTTTGGTTCGTGAGGACACGAACCAAGGCGGCGAGAATTTTCGTAAGACCAGGAAGCAGAAGAACTTTACAAATTTTGAAAAAGGGCACTAAGGTTACCAACTCTCCTAACCCATATCATTGCCCCGATTCGTGCCCCATGAAGCGGAATACGTTTGGTTCGTGAGGATACAAACCAAGGCCTGATAAAGTTACCAACTCTCCTAGCCCATATGCCATTAGAGTTTGTAACTTTTCCTCACCTGCATCAAATACTTTCCATTAAACTTCTTCCAAGGCAGATTTTATGGCATCATAAATATAATCCAAATCTGCGTCACTGATTACATAAGGCGGAAGAATATAAATTATATTTCCTAATGGCCTCAAAATAATTCCTTTATCTAAAAAGTAGTTATACAGCAGATTACGAAGATTACTTAAATAAGAAGTTTCATTTCCGGTTTCCCATTCAATTGCTATAATTGTTCCCGTTTGCCGAACCGCTTTAACCTTGAAATGTGTCTTAATTTCTTCCAGGAAAACTGAATGTTTAGCTTCTACCCTTTTAATATTTTGCAGAGTTTCACCTTCCAATAAAATATCCAAACTGGCTAAAGAAGCTACACAGGCTATTGGATTAGCGGTAAAGGAATGTCCGTGATATAAGGTTTTGAGTTTATCATCACTTAAAAAGGCATCAAAAATTTGGTTGGTACAAGTTGTTACACCCAAGGGCATTGTGCCTCCGGTCAACCCCTTACTCAAACAAAAAATATCGGGTTTGTTGATTAGTTTTTCGCAGGCAAAATAAGTTCCGGTACGGCCAAAACCTGTCATTACCTCATCGGCAATAGTTAAAATATGATTTTCTTTACATGTTGCTAAAAGCTCGTCCAGGTATTTTGCCTCATACATCAACATTCCGCCAGAACCTAAAATCAAGGGTTCGAAAATGAAACAGGCTAATTCAGATTTGAGATTTGAGATTTGAGATTTGAGATTTGAAATATTTTCTGCATTGGGTAAATCAATAAACTCAACATCAAATAACAAATGGTTAAAAGCATCTGTAAAAATGCTTCTTCCACTTACAGACATAGCACCGAAAGTGTCGCCGTGATAAGCATTTTTAAAAGCCAGTATCTTCGTTTTGGGCTTATTTTGATTGGCCCAGTATTGAAGACACATTTTTAAGGCCACTTCAACAGCAGTAGAACCATTATCGGTATAAAAAACCTTATCCTGCTGACCAGGAAGAATTGGCAAAAGCCTTTCTGCAAGTAAAACCGCAGGTTCATGGGTAAAACCCGCAAAAATTACATGTTCCAGCACATTCAATTGTTCAGCAACTTTTTTAGCAATATACGGATGAGCATGGCCATGGATATTTACCCACCAGGAAGAAACCGCATCGATATACTTTCTCCCCTTTTCGTCAAAAACATAAACGCCCTCGGCCCTTACAATTGGAATATGGGGCAATGCATTTTTCATTTGGGTATAGGGATGCCAGATGACCTTTTTATCGCGTTCAGCTAAATCAAGTTGAGAGTTGGAAGCTGGGAGTTGGGAAGTATCGAACATAAACTGATCATTAATCATTATAAACTGTTAACTGTTCCACAGGAATCCCTTTGGGAAAACTGATTTTTTAAAAGCATGGCTACGGTTTTATCTGTTTTGAATGTGATATCATCAACGGATAAGTCTTCGATTTTAACCCAGCGGAAAGCCTGAAGAACTTCTCCATCGCCATCAAAGTCATAAATTTTAGCTTTAAAGGCCAATTTTAGAGGTGATTTTTCTTTTACCAGATAATAAACACTGATGACCTGACTATCATTAAAAGAAGATTTTTCAAAGAAATCTGTAGTATAGAAATGGGAAACGACATCAATTTCAGCCTGACATTCCTCTATAAATTCACGTTTTAGCCCATCAATTAGCCCTTCTCCTAGCTCTAATCCACCTCCGGGAAATTTGCTGAAACGAAAACCTTGTTCCTGTTCATCACTAAGCAAAACTTCGTTATTTTGATTAATCAGCAAACCATAAACCCGTACATTAAAGTAACTCATTCTCGAAATGCTTTTTATTTTTAATTACAATTTCAGGTGTCCATACAATTTCCTTTTTAAAAGCTTCAGCCCTGACAGGACATTCACTCATGTGGCAATAATGGCAACATTTTGGCAAACATGGATCTGCATGTATAAAAAGTTCTGCTTTACGGAATCCCTTCTTGTTGATCAATTCATCAATTTGAGAAATTTCACGGTGTACTTTATTCAAATCAAAATAATAGGGTAAAGTAACATGGCAATCTATGTGAAATTCTGTTCCATATTGTTGGGTACGAAGATTATGTACATCTATCCAGGGGTTATGCCGGTTCTTTTGCAAAACATCCACTATTTCTTCAACCAATGTAAAATCACTTTCATCCATTAGCCCTCCAACAGAACCTCTTGTAAGTTTATACCCCGAATAAATAATATAAAAACCAACTAAAATCGAAAGCATACTATCTAACCAGGTCACACCGGTAAGTTGTATCAAAATCAAACCCAAAACAATGGCAATACTGGTGTAAGTATCTGTTAATAAATGCTTTCCATCCGCCTGCAAGGTTATAGAATACTCACTTTTGCCTACATTAATCAGATATAATCCTACAATCATGTTAATCAGTCCACTGATACCAATAATCAAGGTACCAGCTAAAAGTTTGCTAATGGTGTAAGGGTAAATAAGATTATAAGAAGATTTAAAAATAATGATGACACCGGCAATCAATATTAAAATCCCTTCTACAAATGCGGAAAAAAACTCTACTTTTCCATGTCCATAAGGATGGTTTTCATCTCGTGGACGTGTGCTTAAGTATATGCTGTAAAAAGCAAAGCTACCTGCGATTACATTTACAATACTCTCAGCAGCATCTGTTAAAATAGAGTTTGAGCCAGTAATAAAGTATGCGGTAAACTTGGCCAGCATTAAAATAATACTAACCACTAAAGAGATAACAATAGCCTTCTTTTTTACTGTCACAAGGATTTTTTTTCAAAAATACGCTTATCACACAAATTAAATGAGAAAAACTATGTCTTTTTTAGTGCAGAATAATATTTGGTTTATATATTTGCGTTCAAAGTAATTAACCATGAGCACCTTATCAAAAAGAATCAACAATCTATCCGAATCGCAAACCATTAAAATGGCCAAAATGGGCCGTGAGTTATCTGCTAAAGGTATCGACATCATTAACCTAAGTTTTGGTGAACCGGATTTTTATACTCCGGACCATGTTAAAGAAGCCGCTAAAAAAGCGATCGATGAAAATTATTCATATTATACTCCTGTTTCAGGTTATCCTGAATTAAGAAAGGCGATTGTTAAAAAGTTAAAAGATGAAAATGGTTTAGATTACGAAATCGACCAGATTGTAGTTTCTACTGGTGCGAAACAAAGTTTGGCTAATGCCGTAATGTGTCTTATCGACCCTGATGATGAGGTAATCGTTCCTACCCCTTATTGGGTTTCATACTCTGAGATGATCAAGTTAGCAGAGGGAAAATCGGTTTTCATTAATGCTACAGTAGAAAATAACTTCAAAATTACTGCCGAAGAATTAGAAGCAGCGATTACACCAAAAACCAAATTATTCATGTTCTCTTCGCCTTGTAACCCAACTGGTTCGGTTTATAGTCAGGAAGAATTGGCATCTTTGGTGAAGGTTTTTGAAAAATATCCGAACATTTTCATCATATCTGATGAAATTTATGAACACATCAATTTTGTTGAGGCACATGCTTCAATCGCATCTTTTCCAAGTGTAAAAGACAGGGTAATCATCATCAATGGTTTTTCAAAAGCTCATGCGATGACCGGCTGGCGTGTAGGTTATTCGGTTTCAAGCAAAGAAATTGCTCAAGCCTGCGATAAATTACAAGGGCAAATCACTTCAGGTACCTCTTCTATTTCGCAACGTGCCGCTTTGACGGCATATAACGAGGGCCTGGAGAGTGTTAATAAAATGAAAGCTGAATTTAAAAAACGTAGAGATTTGGTTTATGGCTTATTACAGGAAATCCCTGGTTTAAAGGTTAATTTACCTGATGGCGCATTCTATTTCTTTCCGGAAGTTAAAAGTTTCTTCGGCAAAAGCAGCGCTAATGGACAAGTGATTAATAATGCAGAAGACTTAAGCTTATACTTATTAAATGAAGCGCATGTGAGTACAGTAACCGGTGAGGCTTTTGGAAACGAAAATTGTATTCGTATCTCTTACGCAGCATCAGAAGATCAATTGAAAAATGCAGTAAAACAAATTGCTGCTGCTTTGGCTAAATTGAACTAATTCTAAACTTTAATATAAAAGTCAATTTTCGATACCGAAAATTGACTTTTATTTAAGCGAAAGAACATTTAAAATTTAACCTGGTATATTTTATACTATGGTATAAATAAATGAAATTGCCCGCCTTTGTTATGCCGCCCGGCCAATTACTTTAAGTAATATGGCTATAACTGCGATCACCAATAGAACATGGATTATGCCACCAACATCGCCGAAGCCATGAAATACAAAGCCTATGATCCATAGTATAACCAATACTACAGCGACCAAATACAATAAATTTCCCATAGTGTTAATTTTTTAGTGAGTAAACATTGAGGTATTAACACACGGATTGAAAGTTTTGTTTAAAAAATATAAAGAATAAAAGGCCAACACTTAAAATACAGGAAGTAAAAACTGGCTAACTGAAAAGGTAAGTACAATTTTTAGAACAAAAAAAAGCCCCCTAAATTATTAGAAGGCTTCCTTATGGATTAGTCATCCTTTTAGTATTCGTCTTCATTAAAGAAGAAATCTTCTTTAGTAGGATAGTCTGGCCAGATTTCTTCAATTGTTTCATACGGCTCACCATCATCTTCTAGTGCTTGCAAGTTTTCAATAACTTCTACTGGGGCACCAGAGCGGATACCGTAATCGATTAATTCGTCTTTAGTTGCAGGCCATGGAGCGTCTTCCAAGTGCGATGCTAATTCTAATGTCCAATACATATCTTAATTCAATTAAATTCTTATTTTTTTATAATGCGCAAAGTATATTAAAATTTTTGAGCAAAACAAACTTATTTTTTTATTTTTTCCTTATTTAAATACGCGGAATCCAAATGTTTTCTTCCGCTTTAAAATCCATATTCAGTTTTCGTGCCAAAATGAATAAATAATCACTTAAACGATTCAAATAAACTGTTATCCGCTCATCTACAAAGGTATTTTCTGCCAATTCTACAGTTAGTCTTTCTGCTCTTCTGCATACACAACGGGCAATATGACAATATGAGACTACAGTATTTCCGCCTGGCAGGATAAAATGTTTCAATTCTGGCAGTACTTCATTCATCGCATCCATCTCTGTTTCCAACAATGTAATATCCGCATCCTGCAAATCGGGAATCTTCATTTTAGATTTTTCCGGATCAGCAGCTAAAGACGCTCCTATCGTAAATAATCTATCCTGAATCTCTTTTAACAATTGTTGATGATGTACATCCATATCCTGACATCCGATCAAACCAATATATGAGTTTAATTCATCAACAGTTCCGTATGTTTCTATACGCAAATGATATTTGGGAACACGAGTACCACCAATTAATGATGTTTGTCCTTTATCGCCGGTTTTAGTGTAGATTTTCATATCCCCTAGCCCCCTAAAGGGGGAATTTTATACGTGATTCCTAAAGCCCCCTTCAGGGGATTTAGGAGTAGTTTAGTTCATTTTCTCCCAATCGCTGCCACTTTCATTTAAAGCTGCCAAACGTGGGGAAACAGATTTAATATTAATATTAGCATGGTCGCTTTCAATTAAACCATCACGCATACGTACAATGCGATGTGCATGTAATGCAATATCTTCTTCGTGGGTAACCAGGATAATGGTATTACCCTTACTATGAATCTCTTCCAGTAAACCCATAATCTCTACTGATGTTTTGGTATCCAGGTTGCCTGTTGGCTCATCGGCCAGAATAATGGAAGGATCGTTAATTAAAGCTCTTGCCACTGCAACACGCTGACGTTGTCCCCCAGATAATTCATTTGGTTTATGATCCATACGATTGCCCAAACCAACATTTTCTAAAGCCTTTTTAGCTCTTGCCTCCCGTTCTTTTTTACTGTTGCCTGCATAGATTAAGGGCAAGGCCACATTATCCAAAGAGGTTGAACGTGGCAATAAATTAAAGGTTTGGAAAACAAAACCAATTTCCTGATTCCGAACCTGAGCCAAAGCATCGTCGCTCATATGACTAACATTGGTTCCATTCAAAATATAAGTTCCTTTTGTTGGCGTATCCAAACAACCTAAAATATTCATCAGGGTAGATTTACCGGAACCGGATGGGCCCATCAATGCTACAAACTCACCTTTATTAATATCCAGAGAAACCGACTTTAAAGCATGAATAACTTCTGCCCCAATTACATATTTACGACCGATTTCTTTTATGGTAATAAGTGGTTTCTCCATGTTTTTTTTATTTTTTAGACAAGAACAAGGTTAAGGATGTTACAAAACATTCGAATTAACTTAAAGTTATTTCTCGATTATCTTGGGAACCATAAAGAATTGATCAGTATGCCTGGCCGAGTTCTTTAATCCATCGGCGGTAGAGATTTCTTGTTTTACGATGTCCTCTCTCCAAACATTAGTGGATTCATTCATATAAACTAAAGGCGTTACCTCACTTGTATCCAATTCGTTAAGCTTTTCCATGAACGACAAAATCTTATTCATTTCCGGAATAAGGGTTTCTACCTCTTTTTCGTCAATATGAATTCTCGCCAAATCGGCTATTTTGTGGATTGTCTTTGCATCTAAATTCATATCAAATTAATTTACTATCGATCAATTTATAAACCTGTTCTTTTAAAACATCGGCATCATCTGGTGTTAATACAGATGTATCTATCGGTTTGTGGATGTAAATATCGCAAATTCCCGGCTTACTTCCATATGTGGCAGCATCATCCCACCATATTTGCCAAATATTGGCTATACTAACCGGTACAATAGGTATTTTTTTATCTATAGCCAAACGAAATGGTCCGTTTTTAAATTCTCCAAGTTTAGGTGGATAATGATCGTCTATTTTTCCCTCAGGGAAGATAATTAAGCTCATGCCACTTTCCAGGTTATCTCCTGCTTTTTTAAACGCTTTGAAGGCAGAAATCCTGCTTTCGCGATCTACGGCTACATCTATAGTGGTAAAAAATAATTTTAGCACCCAGCTTTCCAGCAATTCGTTTTTGCCCATAAAATGATATTTGCCATGAGCCATAATGCAAAATATCATAATATCTAAATTGGATGTATGATTAGAACAATAAATATAAGTTTGATGGGAATCTAATTTTTCATCAAAATGATAAGAAAAAAACACACCCGAAAAAAGACTTGGAAAGAAGCTGTTTACTTTTCTAAAATAATTTAAAATACCATAATACTTCTGCTTACGAGATGTTAGATAATAAACAGGATAAAACAGGATAAAGAAAAACAGAATCCAAAAGAGAAACCATACCCGATGGATTTGCTTAAAAAATTTGGTCATATTGTGCTCAAAAATATGAAATAGTTTCATATTTCCTTAACCACAGAAAACATGGAGAATATTTTGATACAAGAACACAATTTGGATGCAAATTTAACCACAAAGAACACAAAGTTAGGTGCTTATTTAAAGTTTAAAAAGGAGAAGTGATAAAATTGAATCGATAATATACTTTGCTCGCAATTTATTTTTAATTTCGGGGCATTATGAAAGAAACAGTAGTGAGCGGTATTCGCTCTACAGGAAAATTACATTTGGGCAACTATTATGGTGCGATAAAAAACTTTGTGCAAATGCAACATGATTACAATTGCTACTTTTTTATTGCCGATTTACATTCTTTAACAACGCACCCTACTCCCCAAGATTTACACGGAAACATCAAACATGTTTTGGTTGAATACCTGGCGAGTGGAATTGATCCTGAAAACAGTACGATTTATATACAAAGTGATGTTCCGGAAATCGCTGAACTGTATTTGTATTTAAATATGAATGCTTATATGGGCGAGCTGGAACGCAGTGCTTCTTTTAAAGATAAGGTTCGTGCCAACCCTGATAATGTTAATGCCGGCTTACTAACTTATCCTGTACTAATGGCTGCTGATATTTTGATTCATAGAGCAACAAAAGTGCCTGTTGGTAAAGATCAGGAACAACATTTAGAGATGGCCCGCACTTTCGGAAACCGTTTTAACAGGTTATACAACACCGAATATTTCCCTGAACCTTATGCCTTTAACTATGCTAAAAACCTGGTAAAAGTTCCGGGATTAGACGGTAAGGGAAAAATGGGCAAATCAGAGGGTGAAGCCAATGCGGTTTATTTATCTGACGATCCTGAAACGATTCGTAAAAAGGTAATGAGGGCAGTAAGTGATGCTGGTCCAACGGAAGAAAATCAGACTAAACCAGAACCTATTCAAAATCTTTTCGATTTGATGAAAGTGGTTTCAACCGAAGATACACATCAGCATTTTGATGACTTATACAATAAAATGCAAATCCGATATGGCGATTTCAAGAAACAACTGGCCGAAGATATGATTATCGCAACCGCACCTATGCGTGAGCGCATTCAGGATATTGCCAAAGATGATTCTTATTTGAAACAAATTGCCAGACATGGAGCTTTAAAAGCTCGTGAAAGCGCACAAAAAACAATCAGAGAAGTACGTAGTTTAATCGGGTTTAAAAGTTTTTAATTAATATGGCGTTAAGCGGATTAGCGGTTAGCGTTTTGAACGCCCATCGCAAAACGCCCATCGCAAAACGTAAAAGAATATGCACATAGCAATCGTAGGAAATATAGGCGCCGGAAAAACCACTTTAACTGGTTTGCTGGCAAAGAATTATGGATGGGAAGCTTTATACGAAGCTGTGGACAACAACCCTTACCTGGAGGATTTTTATAGTGACATGAAACGCTGGAGTTTCAATCTTCAGATTTATTTCCTGAATAGTCGTTTCCAGCAAATTACAGATATAGAAAAACACAGCCGCAATGTTATCCAGGACAGAACGATTTATGAGGATGCTTATATTTTCGCAGAGAACCTGCACGATATGGCCCTGATGACCACTCGCGATCATGATAATTACCGGGCTATTTTTAACAATGTCACTTCGTTTATTAAACCGCCTGATTTATTGGTTTATTTACGCGCATCAGTACCTACACTCGTAAACAACATTCAACGCCGTGGACGCGAATATGAAGCGAGTATACGCATCGACTACCTTTCTAAGCTGAATGAAAAATATGAAGCTTGGATTAAAGGCTATAATCTTGGTAAATTGCTTATCCTGGATAAAGATAAATTGGATTTCACGAATAATCCTGAAGATCTGGGAACAGTAATACAATCTATTGAAGCAGAGATAAACGGTTTGTTTTAACCCCCAAAGCCCCTCATGAGGCTTTAAAGTCTGAAAGAGATTACCAAACTTTGCCATCTGGTTTAGAAAGGGCTGAAAGCCTGGAGCAAGTGTGCTGGATTGAAAATGGATATAAAATCAAGACCAAAGTAACCCATATTGAAACTTTGGCGATTGATACACCAGAAGATTTATTGAAAATTTAAAAAGAATTTATGTGCCTGAGATTGGAACATTTTCGATATTTTAATTGTAGTTATTAGAAAAGTTTAAAAATGAATAAATGGTTTTAACATTTTCTGAGGTAAGTACAGATACACCCCGGCTTCAGGCCTTGAGTCGTATTTCCATCACAAGTGTACGGAAGATTTTGTGGTGTTATTAAAAAATGCATTTAATATGTTTAGGATATGCTTATCTGTCTTATATGGTAAACAACTAGAGGCTCATTTTTTCACCATGTAAGAAATGTAAGTTCATATAAAAATGTTGTCAGGTTGTAAAATCTAATAACATTTTAATCTTCCGAAAAGCTATCGTGTTTCCATGACCCAATATAATTAAACTAAAAATTTAAACGGTTTCTAAGATTTATGAAAAAGATATCAATCTTCCTTTTACTTTCAATTACATCCTTAATTTCTTGTACCAGCGAACAAAAAGAAAAGAAAGAATCGCTTGAGTTTAAAAATGTAAATCAAAGCATAACCAAATCTTTTTCCAGCTTAAAAACTGTTGATACCTTTAAAATTGAGCTTACCGGAAGAAAACCAGAAGATATGGTTCTAAAATTTACCATAATAAATACCGGGGGAAAAGAAATCTACAACATTAAAATAAAAGGCACCGAGTTACTGGGCAGTACCGATCCTAATATAGACCTATCGAAAGAAAAAGATCAGATTACATTCTTAAAAACCATTGCTGAAGATTTTTTTAGTGATGATAATTTTCTGGAACCCGCTGTAATGCCAGAAAATAAGGCAGACAATTATACACCCGATAAAATACTTTACGAAGAACTCAAAAAATCAGGATTAAATGGGTTCAAATATCGACTGGGTAAAGAAAATAATATTTATATTGCATGGAGTGAAAAAGAGCAAAAAGTAAAAATCTATTACAATTGCTGTTAATTGCTACATCATCAATATCCTCTCTATTTAGTTATAGCTATCATTTCATTTTGGACATTTTAAACTAATCCATTATGAAGAAGATCTTATTCTGTTTGCTAACTGTTACTCTACCCTATTTTGCCTTTTCACAAATATTTCTGAAAAAAAAACCTGAGAAAGAAAAATCTGATGTTTCCTTTGCCGAACCCACACCCAGCATTATGTTTTTTGGTGTAGATAATGGCAGTCAAGGTTTTCAGGCACATAAGATCAACATTAAAAAAGTTTATGCTTATTTTGGTGCTGTTTATGCTGATTTCCCAATATTCGATATCAGCAGTGGAAAATTAGTAGAGTACAAAAACACTACCGGCAAATATTTTTTCTACCGTCCAAATACCAAAAAACCTTTCGGCATGGTTATTTCGAATGGAAAGGGCCAACCCATTATGGTTAATAATCCCGATCAGTATTTAAAAACCATTAAAACATATCTAAATATTGGTAGCGCCGATTATTTGGTACCCAAAACGCTTGATACTCAAGACAAGCATGCCGCCCAGGTAGAAATGGCTCAGATCATAAAATCAACTTTTGTGCCAGATCAGGCTTATGCTGAAAAGCTGATAAAAAACTCGAATACAGTACATTATATGAAAGCATCTAAAACACGAGAAAGTCCAAAATGCAATTGTCCTAAAATGAGATTAGAAATGTTTAAAGATAGTTTATTAACCGAAAAATCTTCTATTTCGATGGATTACATCTATAACGATAAAAGACAATTTCTAGAAACCATTAACTATACTGATGGCAAGCCCAGTGGTTCGGTAAAGTATATCCGCAATCCATACGGTTTAATTGACAAGATGATAACCGATTATGGGACTTCGGCAATAGTTACCCGATTTATTTATGAGAAAGATAAATTTTACACCGTATTTATGGATGGCGATAAACCAGGCAGCTTCGAAACTTTTTACTTAAACGACCAGATGCAATGTGTACGCCGGCTTTCGAAAAGAGATGATCAAAGCATTGTTTGGGACATCAACTACATTTATGATAAATTCGGACGTATAGTTAGAGAAAGCCAGCAGGATAGCGAAATGATTTACACCTATAACAGTGATCAGGACGATTTATTTTCTGGTTTCAGGTCCTATAGCTTAAGTCCTAAAAAGCTTCAGTTAGATAATCGAAGATATGAAGAAAATAATAAGCTGATATTTTCGGGAAAAGATGGAGACGGAAAGCAAACATTCAAGTCAATTACCATAACAGAAAAAGATTGCTCTACCAAAACCTTTTCTTATGATCAGGATAATAAACTTACCGCTGTTGGTGTAATTTCTTGTAAGCAGTAGAAAAAGTACAGGCAACGTTACTCAATTGAAAGCTTTAAAAAATCAGGATTGTATCCAGATTCCGGATTGCCAATTAATTATTTACAAACTTTACATTGCAGCTGCCCGGGAATTAAATTCGTTTGAACAAAATTGCAGGTTTACCAAAAATAAATCTTTAGCACTTGATGGCCTTAATCCAAAACAATAAAAAGCTTATTGCCATTCTGTAGCGCGGAGCTGCAGATCTGTATTATTGCATTAAAGCCTTCTATTAACTCAATAGGTACAAACCCATCTAGCGTAATTAATTGGTCATTAAATTCTTGTATTCTATTGCACTCCCGCTTTCCATCATGCCATCCCTGCGCTCTATAGTAATTATACATTACACTATTTTGCTCATAATTATCAATGGGTAGCAGTGATAAAATGGTATCAAAATGATGTGCTAATAGCTGAATTTTAAAAGTTTCCTGCCCCTGAAGAGTTTCTTCAATCATAATAATTTCTTGAAACCTATCATATTCATGGTACGCGTCAATTATTTCCAATATTTCCCCTGCTAATCTTTTTAGTGTTTTTATAAAAACTTCTTTTCATTATCTTCCTGTTACCAAAAAAGTAAATGGACGGTTACCAAGATTACCCGTATTATCGCCTGTTTTTACGCGAACAGTGGTATTACTGATCAGAGAGATTTGGGTATTATCGTTTGTTTGAAGCCGTGTACCCGGAGTTGAAAAATTTGGTGGCGTACCTGCAGTAACAAGTCCGCCTGTGCCATAAGCATCCACAATATTCGTAGAAACACCATATATCTGCGTATAAGGGCTATTGAATGTAATTACAAATATGCCATTGCTGGGATTGTTAACGGTATAACCCGTACCAATGGTAATATCAATACCGCCGAGTGGTGCAACTGCTGCAGGATTATTAGTGGTAGAAGTAGAACCGCTAGCCTGATTGAATTTTACGCCAACGGTTCCACCCACCAAGCGGGTAGCATCTCCACTTAGACCTGCATTCGCAATAAGCGCCACCTCCCAGGTTGTTCCAGAAACGGTGCCCTTACTGATTAGCATAGCATAAAAACCTGCCGGGATATTGATACTAGCCACACCAGAACCACTCTGGTTATCAATCAGTTCTCCCCCACTGGCATTAACACTAAGGCTTGATGTACTGGTATTTTTAATGTGATATACTCTTCCCAAGAAATTGCCGGCACCGCTAATGGCAGTAGGCAATGTGAGCGTTCCATTGGCTAATCCATTGTAAGCTACATAAAAGTCGTTGGGACCTATATTGGCTGAACTGCCAGACTCAATCCGGTAAGTGGCCGCAAAAGAGCCATTTACGGTCAGTTTGGATCCTGGAGTAATGGTTCCGACACCTGTATTGGTTTGTGCAAATGATTGCATCGTTAATATCAGGCAAATTGCGAAAATCAATTTTCGTTTCATTTAAGTTTGTTTTTGAATATGAATAAATACCCATAGCCTTTAATTCAATAGCACTATAGTCTTATTCTTCATAAAATAAAGCTGTGCTAAAAATTATTCTTTTAGGTTATGTTTAAAATTGAATCTGCCAATTCAAGACCAATTATTTTCTAGTCTTAATGTTTCTTCAATACTGCAATTAATGAATGATCAAATGAATTTAAATAGGGAAAGATCAGGCTTTAGATCTGTATAGTTTTTATACTTTTTTTTAGAAAATCATCATCAACAGCAAATCAGGGATACACATTTAGTTATTAAACATTTTTTTTTAGGCTATATGGTTTGTCACAAAGATAATACAAAAACAATTTCATCAAAAAAAAATCAGCAATTTTATTCACCTTAAAAATCGTCATAAACACGTTTAATCGCGTTTTTCGGGTATTTATTGCAAATCCAAAAAGCACTGTTTTTGATCATTAAAACGTGAGATTTGAATCATTAAATAGTTGTTTTCAATACTTTTTGCTTTAGTTTTTTCTTCCTTAATACAGGCATTTTTATGTTAAAATAATTGTTAAGAGTATAGAGAAATAGTGATCAAATCATGCGTTTCGAATTTCTAAAAATGAATATTTCTCAAAACCATCTCAAATGCCATGATTTGAATTCTCTAAATTTGGTTGAGACAAATACCAGCTTTGTGTTAAAACCATTTAGCATTGGAATGAAAAAAGGATTTTCAATTACCAAGAATCAGAGGTTTCAGCTTATAAAAATTATGATTATCAAAAAAAACGTCCCTAAGCTACTGAATAACAAAATTTTAACATATTTTAAATAACTTAGTTTTATAATCCACAGAAACAAGGAATTTTCTTACCTTTGTATCCCGTACAAAAAGCAGCAATAATTACATTTTGCTGTAAAAAATCAAAATCATGACTAAGTATATTTTTGTTACGGGCGGTGTTACTTCCTCTTTAGGTAAGGGCATCATCTCCGCATCTTTAGCTAAACTTTTACAGGCACGTGGCTACCGTGTAACCATTCAAAAATTCGATCCATACATTAATATCGATCCGGGAACCTTAAATCCTTATGAGCATGGCGAATGCTTTGTTACTGAAGATGGTGCCGAAACCGATTTGGATCTTGGTCATTATGAGCGTTTCCTTAACGTCCCAACTTCTCAGGCAAACAACATTACAACTGGCCGTATTTACCAAAACGTGATCAATAAAGAACGTAAGGGAGAATATTTGGGTAAAACGGTTCAGGTTGTTCCCCACATTACCGATGAAATTAAACGCAACATGCGCATTCTGGGCGATAGTGGCGAGTTTGATATTGTGATTACCGAATTGGGTGGAACTGTTGGTGATATTGAATCTTTACCTTTCATAGAAGCTGTACGTCAGTTTAAATGGGAAGAAGGAAGTAGCAATGCCATTGTTATCCACTTAACCTTAGTGCCTTATTTGGCTGCTGCCGGAGAATTAAAAACCAAGCCTACACAACACTCTGTTAAAGCATTATTAGAATACGGTATCCAACCCGATATTTTGGTTTGTCGTACCGAACACCACATTACGGCAGATATCAGAAAAAAAATCGCGTTGTTCTGTAACGTTAACATCAATGCGGTAGTCGAATCTATGGACGCATCTACTATTTATGATGTTCCATTATTGATGTTAAAAGAACAATTGGATAAAACTGTTTTATCTAAATTAAAATTACCGACTAAAAATGAGCCAGATATGGAAAGCTGGAAAGATTTCCTTGGTCGTTTAAAAAACCCAACTGCTGAAGTAAAAATTGGTTTGATTGGTAAATATGTGGAATTACCTGATGCTTATAAATCTATTATCGAATCTTTTGTACACGCAGGATCTAAAAATGAATGCAAAGTTCGTGTAGAGTACATTCATTCAGAGGGTATTTTCCCGGATAACGTTAAAGAGAAACTAGGTCACTTACAAGGTATTCTAGTTGCTCCGGGCTTTGGTAGCCGGGGTATTGAAGGTAAAATCGATACCATTAAATATGTACGCGAAAATAATATTCCTTTCTTCGGCATTTGTTTGGGTATGCAATGTGCTGTTGTAGAATTTGGGCGTAATGTTTTAGGTCTGACAGATGCACATACAACAGAGATCGAAGAGCATACAACCAATCCGGTTATCAATATGATGGAAGAGCAGAAAAAAATAACCAATAAAGGCGGAACAATGCGCTTAGGCTCCTATCCTTGTGATATTAAAAAAGGCACAAAAGCTTTCTCTATTTACGGAAAACAACACATCAATGAGCGTCATCGCCACCGTTACGAATTTAACAACACTTATTTAAAGCAATATGAAGATGCGGGAATGATTGCATCGGGAATAAATCCACAAACCAATCTGGTTGAAATCGTGGAGCTTAAAAACCACCCTTTTTTCGTTGGCGGACAGTTTCACCCCGAATTAAAATCAACAGTTGCAAATCCTCACCCACTTTTTGTTAAATTTGTCGCCGCTGCGATGGAGTTTGCAAAAAAGAAAACGAATTAAAAGCAGTATAAACACAAATAATGGATAGAAATACCTTTACAGGATTGTTCCTGATCATGATCATTTTGGCAGGATCATTCTACTTTTTAAAGCCAAGTGAAGCAGAACTTAAAAAAGCCAAAGAAATAGAAAAAGCCGATTCTCTAAAAAAAGCGGGAATCGCAACTATACAAAAAGATACCCCTAAAACGGCTGCGACAGCTGTACCAACTGTAGATTCTCTTGCCTTAAAAGGCCCTTTTGGTAGCGCTTTGACCGGAACAGAATCGAACACGGTTTTAGAAAATGAAAACCTTTTAATTACTTTTAGCAATAAAGGCGGTAAAATTTCTTCTGTACAAGTTAAAGACCAGAAAACCTATAATGGAAATCCATTAATTCTATTTAAAGGCGATGAGCAGAATAAATTTGGTTTGAATCTTAATGCTGCGGGCAAAGTTATAAACACCAACGATTTATTCTTTAAATCTACCAAAACAGGTAATACGGTAAGCATGCGTGCCGATTATGGTGCTAATGGCTATGTTGAATATGTTTATGATTTAAAAGCATTAAGTAATAAAGTTGGATTCAAAATTAACCTGGTTGGTTTGCAACAAGTTATTGCGGGTAATAATATCAGTCTAAACTGGGAAACAACTTTACTTCAACAAGAAAAATCTATCGATAGTGAGCATCTGTATTCTGCCTTATATTTTAAATATAATGAGGAAAACCCTGATTATATAGGCAAAGGAAAAGATGAAAAGAAAGATATTAACGAAGGTAAAATTCAATGGATTTCATTTAAACAACACTTTTTCTCTGCAGCATTAATCAACAAAAATAGTTTTGAAAAAGGAACTTTAGAATCTAAAACGCCAACTGTACCGGGTCAGGTAAAAACGTATTCGGCAACCATGCAATTGCCTTTCAGTCCATTAGCGACTCAAAGCTATGATATGGATTTTTACTTCGGCACGAACAAGTTTTCTACTCTAAAGGCTCAGGGTTATGAATTAGAAAAACAAGTGGATTTAGGTTATTGGCCATTAAAATATATTAACCGTTTTATTGTTTTGCCTGTTTTTAACTTTCTGGAAAGTTTTAACTGGGGTTATGGGTTAATCATTTTGGTTTTAACCATTTTATTAAAACTTGCTTTATCACCGCTTACCTATAAGTCATACTTATCGATGGCTAAAATGCGGGTTTTAAAACCAGAAATGGATGAAATTAAGGCTAAAGTAGGTGAAGATAATCCAACCTTAGTTCAACAAGAATATTTAAAATTATATAAGAAAGCTGGCGTAAATCCATTGGGTGGATGTTTACCTATGCTTTTACAATTGCCATTGGTTATGGCCTTCTTCTTCTTCTTCCCTAACCTTTTTGAATTGAGAGGAGAAAGTTTTTTATGGATGAAAGATCTTTCCACATATGATGAATTTATTCGTTTTGGAGTGAAAATACCTTTTATTGGCGATCACTTAAGTTTAATGTGTGTGTTGATGACGATTTCAACATTAATCATGACTTACTTTAACAACCAGGTATCAGGCGCTACCGGGCAAATGAAATATATCGGATATATTATGCCAATCATCTTCTTAGGCGTTTTGAACAGTTATCCATCAGGCTTGAACTACTATTACTTTTTGGCTAACTTAATGACTTTCGGTCAGCAGTTCTTAATCAGAAAGATGGTGGATGACGATAAAATTCATGCTTTAATTCAGCAGAATAAAGCCAGACCAGCTGATGAGAAAAAGAAAAAATCTAAATTTCAGCAGCGCTTAGACGACTATATGCGTCAGCAACAACAAGCTAAAAAATAATATTCTTAAATAGAATAACAATTATAAAAATCCCCGGTTGTTTAAAAAGCAATTGGGGATTTTTTTTTGATATGATTTCAAAAGCCTACCCGGCCAGGACAAGAAATCTATTAGTCTGCACAGACCAAGGGATCAAAACATCATTTTTTACCTTTCATGTAACATTTGACACATAAGTTTCTTAATGAGCTAAAAAATTCCAATTTTAGAAGATTGAATCTCAAACCAACAAACTAAATTTTATAAAATGCAGATAAGACTTACTTTTCTATTTCTTTTTATTGTCAGCTTTACCTATGCGCAAAAAAGGCCTTTAGATCATTCCGTTTATGATACCTGGGAATCAATCGGCATTAAACAATTGTCAAACAATGGCCAATGGGTATTATATGGAATCCTGCAACAGGAAGGCGACGCTCAACTGTATATCTCAAACCTCAAAACGAATACTAAATTAATTATTCCAAGAGGTATAAATGCGCAATTCAGTAATGACTCTAAATTTGTTGCATTTAATATTCGCCCATTAAATAAAGATATACGCCAGGCAAAGATCAAAAAGAAAAAGCCAGAAGAAATGCCCAAAGATTCTTTGGGTATTGCGAATTTAACCACCAATACAATTACCAGGGTTGCCCGGGTAAAATCGTTTAAATTCCCTGAAAATGGCACCGGAATAATGGCTTATCAGTTAGAAAAGCCAGATACTGCAAAGAGATCTTCTGCAAGCCTGGATAAAAAGGATGCTGCCTTTGATTTTGCTGATGACGAATCGGCAAAAGCTGAAAAAAAAGAAGAAGGAACTGATCTTATTGTTAAGAATCTTTTAACCGGCATAGATAAGACCTACAAATATGTAACAGATTATTCTTTTAGTAAGGATGGTAAGCAATTGGTTTTTGCCTGTAGTGGATCTAAGAAAGATAAAACTGCTCCTCAAGGCGTATTCCTTTTAGATGCAGAAAAAGGAACGCTTAAAACATTGGTTAAAGGACAAGGCAGTTTTAAAAATTTTGTATTTGATGAAGATAGTGAACATGTCGCTTTCGTTGGCGAACAAAGTCCGGAGAAACAGGAAATTAAAAACTACAATGTTTATTACAGCTCTTTAACTTTAGATACTGCCCAAACCATTGTAGACTATGATATGCCCGGGTTACCGACAAAATGGTCAGTTGCTGAAGATGGAAAAGTAAATTTCAGTAAAGATGGCAAGAAATTATTTTTCGGTATTGCCCCAATTAAAAAACCAAAAGATACCACCATCGTTGATTTTGAAGTAGCCAAGGTTGATGTTTGGAATTATAAAGATGATTATCTGCAGCCTATGCAACTTAAAAATGCAGATAAAGACAGTAAAAAAAGTTATATCGCGGTTATAGATGTTTACAGTTCAGACCCTAAAGTTGTTCCTTTAACAGATTTAACAGTTCCGGAAGCAAATATAATAAATGAAGGGAATGCCAATTTTGTGCTGGCATCAACAGATTATGGTCGCAGAATTGAATCGCAATGGAGTGGATCTACTTTAAAAGACTATTATCTGGTTGATACCAAAACCGGACAAAAGAAAAAGATTATTGAGAAACTAAATGGAAATGCTTTTGCCTCCCCTGCCGGAAATTATGTAATTTATTTTGATGAATCTACCGGAAGTTGGTATACCTACAATGTTGCTACAGCAAAGGTTACGCAGCTTAATGCAGGTATGAACATCAAATTTGCTGATGAATTAAATGATGTTCCAGATACACCGAAAGCCTATGGTATTGCCACCTGGACAGAAGAAGATAAAGCGGTTTTAATCTATGACAGGTACGATATCTGGTCATTCTCTCCTGATGGAAAATCACAATCAAAAAACATTACAAATGGTTTTGGAAGAGCGAACAACATCACTTTCCGTTATGAAAGAACTGAACTGGAAAAAGGACTTGAAAGGACTATCGATAGCAAATTTGTAAAAGCCAATGAACTGGTTTGGTTAGATGGTTTTAATAACAGCACTAAAGAAAATGGTTTTTATCGCAAAAACGTGGATGCAGTTAAAAATCCGGATTTAGTTGTAATGGCTAAAACCAAATATTCTAACTTATTAAAAGCCAAAGATGCTGATGTATACATTTATGACAAAGGAAGCTATGTTGAATCTCCAAATGTGTATGTTACTACTGATTTCAAAACTGAAACCAAATTAACCAATACCAACCCACAACAGCAAAACTACAATTGGGGAACAGCAGAACTGGTAAACTGGATAACTCCAAAAGGCTATAAATCAGAAGGTATCCTTTATAAACCGGAAAATTTTGATCCAAATAAAAAATATCCGATGATTGTTTATTTCTATGAGAAACTCTCTGATGGATTACATACCTATCATCCACCTGCGCCTACTCCATCCCGCTTAAACATCTCATTCTTTGTGAGTAATGGCTATCTCGTTTTCGCTCCCGACATTAGCTATTCAACAGGTCACCCAGGCCAATCGGCTGTAGAATTTATTAATTCGGGTGTAGAAAACTTAAAGAAAAACAGTTGGGTAGATGGCAATAAGATCGGTATCCAGGGACAAAGCTGGGGTGGTTACCAGGTGGCTTATTTAATTACGCAAAACAATATGTATGCTGCTGCCTGGGCAGGTGCTCCTGTGGCAAATATGACTTCTGCTTATGGCGGTATTCGTTGGGAAAGTGGTATGAACCGCCAGTTCCAATATGAAAAAACACAGAGCCGTATTGGCGCAACACTTTGGGAAAAGCCAGAATTATATATTGAAAATTCTCCATTATTTATGTTCCCTAAAGTAAACACACCAGTTGTGATTATGGCAAACGATGCTGATGGAGCCGTTCCGTGGTACCAGGGTATTGAAATGTTTACCGGTTTACGTCGTTTGGGTAAACCTGTTTGGATGTTAAATTATAATGGCGAAGCACATAATTTGATTCAGCGTCAAAACCGTAAGGATATTCAGATTCGCGAGCAACAATTTTTTGATTACTATCTAAAAGGTGCCAAAGCACCAGCCTGGATGACGGCCGGCGTTCCCGCTACGGAAAAAGGAAAAACATGGGGTTTTGAATTAACAGATGATAAACCATAAATAAAAGTCAACAGTCAGAAGTCCATGGTCAATAGAATATAAACTATTGGTTATGGACTTTGAACTAAAAAAGGTATTTTACGCCCTCAAAAATTAAAATAAACAACTCCTAATGGCATTAAGTAGAATTTGGTCGGCATTTATTATTGTGGCCATTGTAGTGGCCAGTATTAAATGTTTCTTTTTCGGACAAAGCGATATTTTTAACTGGATGGTTATCGGTAAAGCCGATGATGTGGCAAACCCTTTAAAATTAGATGGCATAATACAAACTTGCTGGGTTGCTGTAGATCTGTGCTTGAAGTTGGTTGGAATTTTAGCCTTATTTATGGGCTTTATGAGTATTGCAGAAAAAGCAGGTGGTATCCGTTTATTATCCAGGATTGTAGGCCCTTTCTTTTCAAAGCTTTTCCCTGAGATCCCTAAAGGTCACCCTTCAATGGGACATATGATTATGAATTTTTCTGCCAATTTATTGGGTTTGGATAATGCGGCAACCCCATTTGGCTTAAAAGCAATGGCAAGTTTGCAGGAGCTTAATCCGAGTAAAGACACGGCCTCAAATGCACAAATCATGTTTTTGTGTTTACATGCCGCCGGTTTAAATATCATTCCGGTAAGTGTTATTGCTATTCGTGCTTCACAAAATGCCTCCAATCCTACCGATATTTTTATTCCCTGTTTAATTGTAACTTTTGTAGGTACCATGGCTGCAATGCTTATTGTTTCCTTTAAACAGAAGATCAATCTTTTACAACCTGTTATCATCATCTGGGTACTAAGTCTTTCAGCAGCAATTGGCTTATTGGTATTATATATTGTTTCCTTAAATGCAGAGGGCATCAAATCCTTTTCGGGTATACTCAGCAATGGCTTAATCCTTTTAGTTTTTCTATTGATCATAGTTGGTGCGGTTTATAAAAAAATTGATGTATTTGATGCTTTTATCGATGGTGCCAAAAATGGTTTTAATACAGCCATTAATATTGTTCCCTATTTAGTGGGTATGCTTGTGGCTATTAGTATGCTTCGTACCAGTGGTACATTTGATGTGGTTATTACCGGGATAAAAACCTTTTTCGCTTATCTGGGTGCAGATACCCGTTTTGTTGAAGGGTTACCAACAGCTTTAATAAGGCCTTTAAGTGGTGGTGCGGCAAGAGGCATGATGGTTAGTACCATGGAAACTTATGGTGCAGATTCTTTTGCCAGCCGACTTTCAGGCATATTCCAGGGCGCCTCCGATACCACTTTTTACATTATTGCAGTATATTTTGGTTCTGTGAGCGTGAAGAACACCCGGTATGCTATTGGCTCTATGTTACTGGCCGATTTAGTAGGTGTTTGTACGGCAATAGGGCTTAGTTATTTGTTTTTTGGGTAATGAAAGGAGAAACTTACGAAGTTTCCAGAGGCCCAGAGCGATGAAAAAACTTCGCAAGTTTGGAAAGGATATTTCATCGAGAGACTGACGGAGTTCTGTCTACAGCCCGATAAAACTTCGTAAGCCGATGGGCAACTTACGAAGTTTCCAGAGGCCCAGAGCGATGAAAAAACTTCGCAAGTTTGGAAAGGATATTTCATCGAGAGACTGACGAAGTTCCCCAATTCCTCAGCCCGACAAAACTTCGTAAGTCAGTTAATATCCCTGATTTTGTTGTGCTTTCAAACCAGGATTAGCATTGATTTCTGCCTGAGAAATCGGCAATCTTGTTTTGAAGAATGCTCTGTCAATCGTTTTGGTTCTATGCGGTACAGATATTGCGCCAAACTCATCGTTAAAGGTTATCGTTTTATTTAAACGAATCATATCGAAAAATCTTTGCCCCTCACCAATCAATTCCTTGCTTCGTTCATCCAAAATCATATCTAATGTTATGGTTGCATCTGTTGCAGGTGGTAAGACCGGTGATCTTCTGCGAATCATATTTAAATAATTAGCCGCTTTAAGTTTATCTGTTGGAAATGCAGCCTCTGCAGCAATTAAATAAATTTCAGATAATCTTATTACTTTGATATTTACGGCAGTAGGTGTCGCTTTTCCATCCCCAGCCAGTGCAATACTACCGCTATATTTATATAGTGATCCTTTACGTGGAACAAGTGTTGTTGAAGCTTCATCCGCATCCATTACACCCCATCTAACATCTGTCGGATCCTGATTTAATCTGCTTAAAAAATAGTCACTTGCCATAAACCAGCCTAAAACCGTACTGGCTCCATGAGCCCTGCGTCTTAAATAAAAACCTAAAGAGCCTGTAGTCAAATCATTTTCACTAGGAAATATCCCCAGTTCAAAAATAGATTCTGTACCGAATTGCCCTTTCCAGGAATCTACCCAATTCGCATTCGTGTATAAACTATATACATTACTGTTGATGATTTCTTCGGCCGCTTTCAAAGCATTGGCATTATCGTTCATATACAGATATACCCTAGCCTGCATAGCCAAATTGCCATAATAATTTAAATAACCATTAGATTTTGTTTTAGCCAGCAATGGGGCTGCCTTTTTTAAATCGTCTAATATTTGAGTATAATTTTGCTCTACTGTGGCCCGAAGCGGTTGCGCGGATGCATTTAAAGTTGTTATTACATTCGGAACACCAAATGAAGTTTTATCATCAGTATACGATTTACCATACAACCGCACCAGGTCGAAATACATTATAGCTCTTGAAGTCAGCGCCTGGCCTTTATGACTGTTAAAGCCGGTTACACCTGCCGCTTCTTGTTTATCTATACTTTCGAGCAGATTGTTCGTTTGTAAAATACAATTGTAAATCTGCGACCAGTAAGTGGAGTTACTGCCGGTTGTGGCCGAATGATTAAAGGTATACAATCCATCCAAACCTCTTCCCTGCGAAAAGATGGTTAAATCACCGCCTTTTGCATCAGCATACATCATAAAATTTCTACCATAATAATCTGAGCTTGTCATATTACGCATAATGCCATTTATCATCACCTGGGCATCTGCCGGTGTTTGTATGGCGATGTTGGAATCTCCTGAATTGGTGGGTACAACATCCAGATATTTTTTGCAGGAAGACAGGCTTAATATCATCAGGCATGTCATCAATATTTTTATTTTTTTCATCTTATAAAATCTTTAAAATCATTAGAAATTAAGCTCAATACCGAAAGTATAGATTTTACCATAAGGGGTTTCCCATCCTCTTGTACCAAAATTATTCACTTCCGGATCGGCAATTTTATACTTTGAAAATGTTAATAGATTCGAACCATTAAAATATACCCTGGTATTGGAAACACCTATTTTATTGATTATTTTTTTGGGTAAATTGTAGGCCAGGGTAACATTCTTAAGCCTTAAAAAGCTTGCGCTGTGCATCTGGCGAGAGCTGTATTGCATGGCATCAGTCAAATCAACTCCCTCAATTCTTGGTAGTGTACCGCTGGTATTTTCAGCCGTCCACATACGATCATAATAATCTTGCGCTCTTATCCGCTCAAAGTAATAACCGTCATCCGCAACATCTTTAAAAGCGCCATCATATAAATCGCCGCCAATTTTATAGTTAAAATTCAGTGCCAGAGTAAAACCTTTATATTCTACATCTGTATTAAAACCGCCATACACATCCGGTGTCGCATCGCCTATTATGCTATAATTGGCTTTGCCGAAAGTATAGGTTGCTCCTCTTCCATTATATTGAAAATCGCCTGCTGTAGAACTGTTCGGATCGTTAACAAACCAAACATTTTTACCATTTTCAGGATTAACCCCAGCCCATTCATAGCCGTAAAAACTTAAAGTTGGCGAACCTTCCCTGTATATAAACTGTGCCCTGGTATCGGCACCCGTCGGGTCGTACCAAATAATATCCTGGCCTCTGGCATCTCCTTCATTTTTATATAGCCTGGTTACTTTCGATTTTATGAATGATGCATTTACGGAAGCGCTCCATCTGAAACCATTTTCACGAATAATATCTCCTCCGATTTCAACTTCCAAACCCCGGTTATTAATTTCGCCTACATTTTTTAAGGTTGAACTAAAACCTGTAACCATCGAAATCGGCACGTCTTGTAATAAGTCTTTCGAATCTCTGTTAAAATATTCTATGCTACCCGTTAATTTTTGACCAAATAAACCAAATTCCAATGCGAAATTGGAAGAGTAACTGGTTTCCCAGGTTAAATTTGGATCAGGAATTGAAGTTACCCCTCCCCCTGCTTGTCCCATATATTTTAAGTTGTAACCGGTTAATGATCTCCAGCCAAAATCTGAAACGGGTAAAGTACCATTTACACCATAAGAAGCTCTTAATCGTAAATTACTAATGTAAGGCATGTCTTTCATGAAATCCTCACTATTAATTTTCCAGGAACCAGCTACCGACCAAAAATTACCCCAACGTCTTTCCGGCCCTAATTTTGATGAACCATCACGACGAAAAGAAGCTGATGCAAAATATTTTTGGTTATAATTATATTCTGCACGGGATAAGACTGAGACAATAGAATTGCCCCAATCATAGGAACTTGCTGTAAGTACGCCCGCTGTTGCAACCGTATGTAAAGCACTTGAAGGCAGGTCGGTTCCAGTTGAACGCTGGAAATCTGTTTTATTTTCCTCTGCTTCAAATCCAGCTAAAAATCCAATATTATGTACGCCTAATTGTTTATTATAATTAAGTGTAGTTGAAGAAACCAATTTATTGGTATTGGTTGAAAGTTCATTTACTGAGCCTTTGGTTGTACTGCCATTAAAATGGATGGCACTATAATAAATATGATCTTTAACATGAGCATTATCATAAGAGAAAACCGTTTTAAAATTCAATTCGGGAAGAATCTTAATGTTCAAAGTTTCGTTTGCGGCAAGTCTCCTGGTAATGGAATTATTTTCCCATTCATTATCATAGTAAATATTATTTTGGGCTAAACTTCCAAATCTTGCTGTAAAGGGCTGACCTGTTTTATAATCTGTAGGCCAATAAAATGGCCAAAGTAAATTTCTGCTTTCAAAAAAATAGTTTGAACCTGTATTCCTTGTATCGTTAAAGCCTGATTGACTATTTCTTGCAATATTAATATTGGTTATAAACTCTACATATTTACCTACTTTTTGAGCTAAATTTATACGTCCGGAGAAACGATCAAATTCATTTATTCTAATTCTGTTTTGGTCTTTGGTATAAGAAAAAGAGGAATAATAGGTGGTATTTTCATTGCCTCCGCTTACCGAAAGATCGTTAGTCTGGTAATTTCCTGTTCTGAAAAGCGCATCTTCCCAATTGTAGTAAGTACCCTCCCGGTTTACTAGTCCATCAGCCATTCCAGCGATTATAACATTTTCAGCCAAACCTGTACCTGCTGTTGAAAATTTATAGCCATGCCTGTTAAACCTGGTATTTAACTGACCAATAGCGTAGGTATTTGCCGCAGCCTGTGTTTGTCCGCTTGATGTGCGTAAATCGTGAAAAAGACGGTACAACATATTGGCTTGTTCCTGCGGACCTGCGACTTCATAATTATCTGTCGCCCAACTTGGGGTAAAACCATAAGATGATTTGAAATTTACAACTGCTTTACCGGATTTGCCTCGTTTTGTTGTGATCAGGATTACACCATTTGCAGCTCTAGAACCATAGAGCGAAGAAGCCGCAGCATCTTTCAAAATGGTTATGGTTTCAATATCTGATGGGTTTATGGAGTTCATTACATTGTTTGAAGAAAAAGTGTAATCACTCATTTGTCCAAAATTACCCGACACAACAGGCACACCATCAATTACATACAAGGGTTCGTTCGAAGCATTCATAGATCCAATACCTCTGATGCGAATACTGGAAATCGCCCCTGCCTGTCCGGATGAGGAAGTGATCTGAACGCCCGGTGTTCTTCCGATTAAAGCATTTTCAAATGAAGTAGAAGGAACATCTTTAATGGTGCTTTGTTTAATTGTCGAAACCGAACCGGTGTAAGTGTCTTTTTGTGCTGTACCATAGGCAACCACAATTACCTCTTCCAAGGTTTGCTTAGTCAATGTCAGCGATACATCAACAACTGTGCGCCCATTTATCGCCACTTCAGTGGTTTGGTATCCGACTGATCTGAAAATCAATGTGCTTACATTTTCCGGAACGTTAATGTTATAAGTCCCATCGTTACTTGTAGAAGCGCCTGCGGTACTGCCTTTTGCCAATACGCTAACGCCGGGTAAGCCCATGTTGTTATCGTCAGTAACCTTACCTCTGATTGTAATTTGAGCATAGGAAACAACATGACAGGCTAAAATCCCTAATAGAATTAGTAAAGATTTTGTGTTCATAATGAAAGATTTAGGGTATAATTTGTTTTTGTTAAAATACAAATTTTAACCCAATCCATATTCAGTATGAAGGCTGTTTACTAAAAATTGTAAACCTCAAAAAGGAAAAAACCTGCATAATGTTGCACAAAGCTGCATAATTGTAAACCTGTTACAATATAACTATTTTGTTACGAATAATCAGGAACCTGCTCAGACAAGGATACTCTATTTATGATCTCATCCAGAGCATCAGGATCAATCAATGCGTTTTTAGAAGCGTGCCATTTTGAAGTTTTGTCATCCATCCAGATGCAAAAAGAATGGTAACCATCCAGCACGACTGCATAAGTTTTATGAAAATCATCCTGGATACGCATACAAAATCCTTTAAAGGTTTTGCCTCTTACTATAAATTGCAGGGGAGAATAATTGCTTAACATGGCTCATTATATTTTTGGTCAATTTACAACAAAGTAATGATGAGAATGTTTTGTTAATTTAAAGGAATTGATAAATAATCTTTAAACTGTAAAATGCGCCTAACCCATATTTAACATATTGGAATAGCCTTTAACAATTAAACGTTTTTTTGAGGGTAAAAATATCTCGCATTGTAAATTTAATATGGTTCTTCCCTTCTTAACAACGGCTGTTTCGGCTATTATTTCATCTCCTTCGCTGGCTATTGCGAAATAATCGATATAATTATTTTATTATAACGCTCATTGAAATATTTCGGTCGGTGAGACACCAACCGATAAGTAAAAAATAGGCTTATGCCCTATAACCGTATTGTCATCCTGAGGAAAGAAGGATCCCTTTAGCTAAATCCTGCTTATATATTGCATTCAAAATGACAAAAAA